>Ga0272441_10012416_pt1 | contig 12448 bp, 8 predicted proteins | sample SSMProp6N_FD_193582 | JGI IMG/M metagenome (GOLD analysis project Ga0272441, IMG submission 193582) | Marine sediment archaeal communities from Little Sippewissett salt marsh, Falmouth, MA, United States - SSM-Prop-6N | ecosystem: Environmental > Aquatic > Marine > Wetlands > Sediment ...
AAAGGGAGGTAAAGGCCGAGGCAGTAAACTGGAAGCAGGCAGCAGGCCCCTATGCCGCATCAGCCGATATTCTCAGAACAGTGTTTACCGTTGCAATTCTTATTGTAGCAGTGGTTGCGGTTATTATAATTATGAATACGCTGGTAATCAGCGTTATTGAAAGAACTCCGGAAATCGGCATGATGAGGGCCCTGGGCGCCCGGAAGGGTTTTGTATGGAAGATGTTTCTCACAGAAACCTTAACAGTATCATCTATTTTCGGAATTATTGGAATAATTCTTGGTATTCTTTTCATACTTATCCTCGGAGTTCTGAATATTCAGGCATCCAATGATTTTCTTAAAATCCTTTTTGCCGGGCCGGTTCTGAAACCGATCATCTCCCCCATGTCTATTCTTTATGCTTTTATCGTTGTGATTATGATCGGAATTATTTCTCATATTTATCCAGTGCTTATCGCCCTTAAAATTCAGCCGGTAAAAGCTATACAAACCGAATAGAGGATCATATGAAAACTGCAGTATTAGCCTTCAGAAACTTAAACAGACAGAAAAAGAGAAGCTTTCTCCTCGGCGGAGCAATAGCATTTGGTATTTTCATCATTACAATGATAAATGGTTTTACCGGCAGTTTTGTTGAAAATGTCAGTGAAAACTTCTCGCATCTTTTAGCCGGCCACATATTCATAGACGGTGTTGAAAAATCCGAATCAGGAAAGAATATTTCAATAATCAGGGACGATACCCTGCTTTTAGAAGCCGTTGGCCAACTGAATTTTCCGGTAAGATATTTGACAAAACGATCTACTTTTTCCGGAACTCTTATCTTTGAAGGAGACAGTCTCATGCAGAATGTTTCAGGAGTTCTATGGGAAGAAGAGGAGTATTTAAAAGAGCGTCTTCTCCTTGTTGAAGGGGATTTTGCTTCCATGAAGAATCCAAAAGGAATCATACTATCAGAGAACACAGCATCCAGACTTAATATCACTATAGGAGACACTCTGCTTGTTCAACTGAAAACAGCCACCGGTCAGCAGAATGTCGGGGATTTTGTTCTTGCCGCAATAATTCAGGACCCGGGATTCTTCGGCTCTCTTTCTGCATATGCCAATATGGAGTATGTGAATCAGCTTCTTAATATCTCTCCTAAAGAATATATGACCCTGGGCATATTTTTAGATGATTTAAAATACATGAATCCGGCGTCAATCATGCTTTATCAATTATTAACGAATAAGGTGAACTTGTTTGAACGGTCGTATCAGCAGGAAGACACGAATATTTTCCAAGCCATGACAGATCAGGCAAAAGAAGAAAAATGGGAAGGAGTGCGTTACAGGCTGTATACCCTGAACGACATGCTCGGTCAGGTAGAGCAGATAGTCCGGGCTCTGAATATAGTCGGCCTGGTTATCCTTGTTATTCTTTTTCTCATAATAATGGTCGGCATTACCAACACATTTCGGATGATTATGTTTGAACGTATCCGTGAAATCGGCACCATGCGCTCTCTCGGACTTCACAGAAAAGGAGTGAGGCGCCTATTTATAATAGAGTCTCTGTTCTTAAGCCTCGGCGGAGTACTCTCCGGCCTGCTGGTATCGGGGATTCTTATGCTGATTTTATCAAAAATTTCAATAGGAGTGGAATCACCGTTATTTCTTCTGTTAAACAACGGACATTTCACCTTTAAAATTTCTCCAGTGCAGATAATCGGCAATATCGCAATCGTTGCCGTACTTACAATCCTTGCTGTTCTTGTGCCGGCAAACAAAGCATCAAAACTTGAGCCGGCAGATGCATTGCGATTCAGAAACTAGGGAGCAACAATGAAAAAACAAACATACTTTTACAGTTTGATGATTTTATTCTTTCTTTTTTCCTCCGCGGTTCTTTTTGGAGAGCCGGATTTTAAAAAGATGCTTTCCGAGATAGATTCTCTCGGAAGTTTCAGGGAAAATGATTTTTCATGTATTTATACTATAGTCTCTGAAAAACCCGATGAAGATACTTCAGTTACCCAGGTAAAAATGTTCCGCAGAGATAAAACTGATCAATTTGTGCTCCTTATTCTGCAGCCGGAAGTGCAGAAGGGACAGGGATACCTTCAGCTGGAAGATAATATATGGTTTTATGATCCTGAAAGCAGGAAATTTTCCCATTCTTCTCTCCGTGAAAATATTCAGGGTTCTGACGCAAAAAACAGTGACCTGAAAGAGCCTTCCCTTGCAGAGGACTACTCTGTAGATACCTGGAGTGAAGGAACGCTCGGAAAATATCAGGTGTATATTCTTGACCTTACAGCCCTAAATGATGAGACAAGTTATCCGAAAATGAAAATTTGGATACGCAAAGACATAAATATTGTTCTGAAAGTTGAAAATTACGGCCTTTCCGGGCGTCTTATGCGTACTGTTTATTATCCCAATTACATTAAAATCGGCGGGAAAATGCTTCCGTCAAGAATACTGCTGAAAGACGAACTGAAAATAGGTGAAAAAACCCAGCTTACGATGAAAGATGTGTCTATAGCTGATATTCCTGATTATGTCTTCACAAAATCCTATCTTGAGAAAGTAAACAGATAGGGAAACATTCTATTTCGGAAGCAATTCAAGGATCAATTCAACTTCACCCCTGCTGAGCTTTGTTGCCTGTGCAATTTCCTGCACTGACCATCCCTGATGAGCCAGCTTTTTCACCATTTCCCTGGCATCCATTGAAGGAGCCCCGGCCCCTCCTTTTTTGCTGCCCTTATGTTCTTCCTTAAGGATAGACCCGAGGAGCTTTACCTGGTCTTCAGCCTGTTTTCCAATCTGCTGCAGCCTTGTTTCAGTCTTGGCAAGCCACTCCCTGGCTTTCTGCATCTTTTCCATCCTCTCCTCAAGGTCCATAAGAAGTTCATTTATTTTCTGAATCGTCAGGAGAGCAGAGTCAGCTTTTTCTTTGTTCTCGGAAAGAATTAATATCTGTTTATTTGTATTTTCCAGCTGTTTCGGAAGGTCATTTGCTTCCTGCTCTATACTTTTGATCCGTTCTTCCAGATCATGAAGATTTTGGAAATTCTTTTCCACTCCATTAATCGTTGTGTCAATAATATTCTTTTTTTCTTCCAAACGATCGTATTTGTGCTGAACAGCCTTCTGAAGTTCTTCCAAATCCCGTATTTTCGCCTGTATTTTTTCCAGTTCGTCATGGGATCCGGTTACCTGATCAAGTTTCACATCAATGGCCTGAGACAAATTGATGATTTTCTTGAAATCCCCCTCCATTACCTCAACCTGCCGTTTTTCAGCCAGGAAACGGCTGAGTTTTGCGGAGACATCCTCCCCAAGTTTTTTAATCTTCAGATATTTTCTTTCAGCTTCCTTCATCTCCTTAAACTGCGTGTCTACTACTACTATTTCATTTTTTAAATCTTCAATATTGTGATTCAAGGTCTCTTTTAGAGCATCTGCCCGGTCAAATAATTTTGTCTGCTGAAGAAAATTTTTCTGTTTTTTATCAATTTCCTGCAGGTTAACCGTAAGAATTTTCTGATTTTCTTCGATTTTACCGTACATTTTCTTTTGCACAGAATCAATTTTTTCCCTGGTATCCTTTACCGCGGCGCGGAAATCTTTAATTCGCTCATCTATCTCAACCTGAAGCTCCCTGGTACGTTTCTGAAAATCCAGAAGGAAACTGTCCCTGTCCTGAGAAAAACTTTCCAATGCGGATTCAGTTCTCTGCTTCAATTCCTCCTGAAGAGCATCTACCTGCTCGCCGATAGAACGCAGCTCTGTTTTCAGAGCACTCCTCTCCTCCTGAGTGTTTAGAATAAGATCCTCTCTTTGAGCGGAAAACTCATCTTTTATACTGCCGATAGTTGCCGCTACATCGGTTTTTAAACTTGTAAACCGCTCCCCCATCTCCGCTTCCGCATCTCTCATCTGCTGCAGTACCTGAGCCTGCCAAACTGTAACATCTGATTTCGCAGCGTCAAGTTCCGTGAAAAAATCCTTTCTGCTGTTATCTATATCATTTCGGAAATTATTAATATTCGAATCTACATCCCTCTCGAATTTATTCAGCTGTTCCTTAACATTTGTGTTATAAGCTGCAAACTCTTTATCAAATAATAATCTCGAATTTTCCTGAACTTCCTCTAATTCTTTTTTAATGTTCTCTTCGAAATTATTTAAAGAACCTTCCGAAGCTGTCATCCTCTGTTCAATACCCTGATGAAAACTATTCACCTGATCATCAAATTTCTTTATCTGTTCAAAGATTTTTCCCTGTAATTCATTAAGGGTATTTTTTAATTCTTCATTGTATCTTTTCTCCACTGCGGTCCGCTCATTACTGAACTCGATGCCCATGTCTCCCAATTGTCCGTTAAGATCCGTCTTCCATTCTTCAAATTTCTCCTGCATGCCATCACTCCGTTGCCTGAGATCAGTGAAGAAGTCATCTTCAAATATCTTTAATTTTTCAGATACATTATCATAGGCTCTGGATTTCAGCTGATTCAAATCCTCTTCCAAAGATTTCATTGATTCATGTATTAAATCTATATCTTTATCAGTATTTTTCTGAAGCAGCAGCTTTTGCTCATCAATAGACACAGTAAATGATTTCATTTCATTCTCTATTCTGTTTTCAACTTTCTGGATGGCTTGCCTGATATTCTGTTCCAAATCATCTATATCAATGTTTATTTCTTCAATCTTATTAAATTTATAGTTTGTGTTATCCTCATACTCCGCAATCCTTTTTTCCGCTTCAGTAACTGCATTTTGTATCTTCTGTTCTATATCTCCTGAATTCTTCTCTATTCTCTGTATCACTGAATCAGCAAAATCCTTATGCTTTCCTTCGGATTGCTGAATAATCTCCTCGAATTCCTGTTCTTTAGCAGATATAACCTGTTTAATACCTTCTATCCTCTCCTGAATAGTACCTTTAAAACCTCCTACTGAATCGTTTAAATTCCCAAGTTCTTTGCGGACTTCCTGGGCTTTTAATTCAATATGCGCTTTTATTCCTGTAAAGACTTCAGACTCCAGTGTGCGGGCTTTGGAAGCAACATCCTTCAGACGCTGATGATACTCACTTTCCAGAGATTGTAACCGTTCCTGATAATCCTCAATTCTCTCTGCTATATTGGCTTCGGTTCTTTCTATAATGTTATTCAAGTCTGATTGTTTTTCTTCGATCCTCTCTTCAAATGCCCTTGCTCCCTGCCTTCCTCTATCAAGAATTTGTTCAATTTCTTCCTGATATTGATCAGCAATTTTCGCTCCTTCATCCTTTGAATCCCGCAGAACATTTTCAAAAACTCCCTGCAGCTTATCTCTTGTTTCACCCTCCATTTTGTCTCTTCTGGCTTCGAGGGATGTAATAAAATCAGTAAAACTGTTCACTTTTGTTTCTGATTCTTCTATCTTTGAAGAAATTCCTTCAATATGTGCGTCAGTCTCCTTCAATACATCCTTCATGATTTCTTTCAGCTGGGAATAATTCTGATTTGCAAAATCATCCCTCATTGCAGGCAGGGTTTTTTCCAGCTGGATTATTCTTCCGGATGTTTCTTTCAGCCTTCTTCCTACGGTATCTACAAATTCAGATTCCTGCTGAAGCCTTTTCAAATTTTCATCCACTCTGTCAGTCATTACCGACAGATTTTCCAGAACATTATCGTAATTATCTATCCTTTGAGAAATGAGGTCGATTTCCTGTCTTTTACTGCTAAGACTTTCCTCAGCTTCCTTAATCCTGTTAAAGACTTCTTTTGCGGCTTTCTGATGCACATCAAGTTCTATGGATAAATTTTTCAGCTCTGAAGTTTTTTCTTCTACATAATCATCAAGCTGGTCTTTTACTTTGTCAGTAAATCTCTTTACTTTATCAAGAGACCGATTATTTTTGTCTAATTGCCTGTAAACAGCGAGTACTATTATTACTATTACTAATGTAAGGATATTTCCTACAGAGAATATCATTTTCCCTCTCCCAGATACCTTTTATATCATTGTTATCCTAGGTGCACTATATTGTCAATTCTGAATATTTTTCTGGACAAACCTCCACAATTCTTTATAGCATAAAAATGTAATGTCCGCATGGTTTTTCTTTCCGCAGCCTATGTAAGCTGTTTTATATCCGGAATTTAACGCACCTAGTATATCATTTTTATAACTATTTCCTACATAGAGTATTTTATCCGGCGGAACACCCAATTCCCGAGAAAGCATCATAAATGGTTCTTTTTGAGGTTTTAAATATCCTGATTTATCTGAACACAGTTTTATTTCAAAAAAATCAGCTACATTAAAATATTTGAGCTTTTCTTCTACCGGATAATCAGATAAAACAGCTAATTTTATACCGCTTTTTTTACATTTTTCTAAAAACGGCTGCAGCCCGGGAAAAATCGGGACAGCACGGAAATATTTTATCCAGTTCTTATAAATTTTTTCATTTATTATATCAACTGATTTTTCCAGTGCTATTCCTGTTCTGCTACTGAATATTTCGCCCTGAAGGTTTCTGAAATCTTGAATAGGGTAAATTCCCCGTATTCTCCTTCTCACATAACCGAAATGATATACGATCTTCGGATTAAATATAAAAAACGGTATTGAACTGATATACATGAAGAGATTTGGATACATTGTTCCGTCAACATCGAAAGCTACTGCCCTGATCATATTGTCCCTGATAAATTGTCGCATAAAACAGCTTTTTCAGGCAAGCAGTATTAAGTACATCCTTATACACCGGGTGTGTATATATTATCCTTAAAAGAGATATGCCAGGAGACTCCATTATTTAATTCAACAATAATCTTTCCCTGTAACTGCTGTTCCGCAATAGCAAAAATAGTCTGCAGCCCGAGGGTTTGCTGATTTCGAAAATCAAAACCTTTAGGTACACCTATACCGTTATCGGAAACATGCAGTTCGATCAGTCCAGACTCATTTCTCAGGAGTCGGATTTTAACCTCCCCTTTCCTATTATCAGGGAAGGCATGTTTGAAGGCATTTGTTATAATTTCATTAAGAATCAGACCGCAGGGTATAGCTGTATCAATTATGACGGTTACTTCCCGTACATCAAGAATCAAATTGATGTTTTTAAATGTCGTATTATGGCTCTGCCGCAGCAGGGGGATCAAATTTTGGAGATATTCATCCAGACGAATCCTGGAAAGATCGTTGGATTGATAAAGCATTTGATGCACTAAAGCCATGGCCTGTATTCGCTTCTCAGTTTCATGAACCAGGGTTTCCACTTCCGGAGTTTTCAGAGATTCGGATTGCAGCATCAGTAACGACCGGATCACCTGCATATTGTTTTTTGTTCGATGATACAATTCACGCAATAAGACTTCTTTTTCCTCCAGTGCGGCATGAAGTTTCTCCTCTGCCAATTTTCGTTCCGTAATATCATCAACAACCGCTATAGCGTATTTAATCTTTCCTTCGTTATTACGGAAAACGGAAGAGTACAATTGAATCCAAACAATACGTCCTGTCTTATGAATATATCTTTTCACAATAATATACGTATCGATATCTCCCTTTAAAACCAGCTGAATATACTTCATATCAATCTTTATATCTTCGGGATGGGTAATTTTCTTAAAATCAAGATCCAGTAATTCCTCCATGGAGTATCCCAGGATATTGCATAACCGATTATTAACCTGAATAAATCTCCCATTAATGTCCACCATTGCGATACCTACAAAAGCCTGTTCGAAAGCGGCACGGAACTTCCCTTCACTTTCACGCAATGCCTGTTCAATCCGCTTACGTTCATCTATTTCATTTTTAAGTGTTCCAATTTGCTGTTTAATTGCATCGCGCATATGTATAAAACTGCGGGCTAATTGCCCAATTTCATCATCGCGTCTTTGGTTAATCTGAATATCCAAATTACCGGCAGCTATTTTTGCTGCAGACTTGGTTAGAATAATAATCGGCTGTGTTAACCGGACAATATGTATTCCTGAACTGATCATTAATATAATAACAATGATCAATAACAGAATCATCACGCCTCTGGAGGAATTTATTTTCTCTGCTAAAATATCTTTAATGCGGCTGCTAGTTCTGGAAATCTCTTCATCAATACCTGCTATCTCCGATATGACTAAGCCCTGAGCTTTGTTTAAATCAGAGAATAATGTCTGAAAGTGATGAATCTCCTGATAAAAAATTATTATTTTTTCCTGATACAGCTGAACACTTTCAATAAGCTCCCGGCCGGGACCCGAGAGTTCAGCTCCGCTTGTGTTTACTGTATTCAGCCCTGCTATGAGGTCAGTAAATAAGGATAAAACCTGCTGTTCACTGCTGTACCATTTGATCTCCTCACTGCCGTAATAGGCGTGTTTTACTGTATTTATTTCCAAGGCAATCTGAAGCAGTATACTCCGGTAATCAGGAATGGAGGCGCTTATGTCTTCCAAAGAATAAAGTTCATAATCTTTACCTTCTACTGTCCGTCTAATGAATATTTTGGTTACGAGATTATCTAACGCGGTAATCTCTGCCTCAATTTCCCGTTCAAGAAACTGAATCTCATCAGTTATTTGAACCATATAGGTACATTGTTCAAAGAGAAGCTTTAAATGCTTATGGAATTCAATTAAGTATTTTCGGATAGGGTCTTCAGCAGAGCGTACTGAAACAGTGTTGCTCATGTCAGTTAAAAGACGCTGGCCTTCATCCTTTAAAATATCATTATTGTGGGTAAATGTATTCAGCAGCAGCTGTGTTTCTGCAAAAACATGATTAAGATTTCTGCTTAAAGCAGCATTATCAATAACCCGTGACACCTCATTATCAATGAGTTCGTTCAGCGTCGTACTGAATTGACGAGTGAGTACAAAAGATATGATAACTACTCCGCCGACAGTAAGTAAGAGAATTAAATTCACCAAGATCAGTTTTGTTACAATACTTGACGATGGAATCCGAAGACGCCTCAATTAAGGAGACCTCCTACTCTTCAGTCCTGACTAATTCAGCATTTCTGATAACAATGGGTTTTGGTTCAATACATAAATCATTCATAGTATCAACATTTATTATTCGCCGGCCGTATTTATTCTGGGTGATTGGAATCTGGGAGACAGGCTTGCCCTCCATAGCAGCCAATAACATATCAGCAGCGGTTCGCCCCTGTTCCTTTCCGCTTTGAATAACAGCGCATAAAGCTCCGTCCTGTACATCGCTGAATGTACTTCCTATAGTTGGCTTACCAAATGCTTTGACTATGCGGGAAATAGCGGTTCTGTTCGTCATTGATTCTCCGTTTTCATCCAGTATGCCTTGCAATGTTGATACCATTATAACGTCGCACTCCGACTTAAATTTTTCAGCGAGGGCAAGTGCTTCATGAAGGGTTTGCGGCAATTTCGCATTTATATATGTTAATCCGGCAGCCTCAACCTCGCGGATATTTGACTGTAATGCCGCCCTTGCCATGGGACTGTCTTTAATTATACGTCCATAGGTACTTATTCCAGGAACAAGCTGCTGTACTAAAGAAAGTGATTCTCGAATATGTCCTCGTTCCAATATTCCGGATACATTTGTGGCCGGATATCCGTATTCTTTCGGATCCGCATTAACACCACAGAACATGACCGGTGTTTCCACCTGATCTTTTAAAAAAGGAACAACGAACATTGCCTGAGCATCGTCATCAGCAGCAATTACACCATCAGGCTTCAGGTTCTGATACAGTATATAGGCCTCTTCCGCTCTTTGAGGGCCGTTTTCAAAATCATTTTTTGTATTCAAATAAAAATACGTCAGCTCGCATGTGTTTTTCAAACCTGAATTAATTCCGTCCCGCATTTCAGATTCAAAGGGATATGTTTCGTCATAGCTCATTACAATTAAAACTTTATACTTCTCTGCTCCCCAGATTTGATGCATAAATATAAGGGAAAAAAGTATAATGAACAGACCGGGCTTATAATATTTCATGTGATTTGTCTTATAATATCCCTATATACTAGTATATTCGGTTAAAAATGTGATTACAAACTGGAAAAGCCTGACTGATTCCCGTGAGATTTTCGATTTTCCGCATAAAAGTACATTCTTATACATTAATTCATCATACCGGTGTGATATTCAGAGGGTGCTTCAATTCTTACAAGATGAATATAATCATTTTGATGACTTTTAATAAAACTATCTATGTATGACTCCTTATTCCGTTCAAAAATGGCTACTTTAAAATCGCCTTTTGAATCAAAATACGGGAAAAAACTGACAATGTGATAATGCTGCCTCAGCATTGGACTGCTGCCGTACTCTTTATTAACTGAACCCAAATAAAAATTACCTGCTTCTTTTTGGGCAAGAATATAAAGAATCAATTTCAAATATTCCACTGGATATCCTACATCTTCAATATATGTCAAAAACGGGACATCCCGCACATCAAACCCTTCATAATCAGTATTCTGATGCACCGAAGCTGCCAAATTTCGTATCCAGTCAAGGCCAAAATAGGGATCCCGTTCATCCTCAAACCTGTTATTCCAGGAATTGCCCCGCAAAGAATATGCTTTTTCTTTCAAATCCTCAATCTTAAGATATTCTCTATTTGACTGATAATAAATCCCATCAACAATCCACTTTGCAAACCCGCTGCAATTCAATCCTCCATTTTCCTGCAAAGATAAATCTTTTATATAACGGTACGATCCGTCCCAGTCAATTGCACCGTCATCCGCATCTTTCAAAAATGGCAAAGATTTACGTATTTCTGCAATCATTTTCTCTATCCGGTTATAACCGGAATCAGGTTCAGGGGCCTCAATAAGATCCCAGTTTATACTGCTTTTTGTGGCATCTTTAATCCGAGAAAAAGGCAGAAAGAGAAGGCTATTAAATGATAGAGGAATATTCACATTCTTATAAACCGGGTAACCTTGAAGGTACACATCCATTTTTGATCGATCTTTGTATGGGAAAATCCGGAGGAAGGTATCTTTATCTGAACGAATGAATATTTTTATCTGAACAAAAGATCCGTCGATTTTACTGCGCTTTATAATATAACTTCCGCTGCTGTAAAGAGGAAATTTATATTCTTCTTCATTTGTAAAAAGGAAATACAGGTGGTCATTCTGTTCTTTAATCTGAAAAAGAACCCGTGTTGATGAAGATGTTTGAACATGTATCCTTTCAGGAGCATTTTTTACTTCATTCAGGGGAGCGAAAAGCAAGCCGGTGTAAATGCTTCTGATCTCAGCATTTTCCGGGATGAAAGCTGAAGATGAGCTGAAATCAGGCACCATAATATTGAGCTCCGCCTTCAGTTCAAAATTGATGCAGAGGAAGAACGATAGGACCAGATACAGTATCACTTGTTTTATCTTTGAATTCATTATTATAAGAATCGGCAAAAAACAGAAGGTTTTTATTTATCTTATAGATTATTATCCTTGATTTCTCTCAGTTCTTTTTCGATTTGGCTGATTCTCTTATAGGTTTCATTCATTCGATACTCTATTGAATTCAGAACCCAGAATTGAAAGTGATTTGTCTTCTGTTGAGAATGAATCATCCAGATTATTTTTATTGAAATGAGCAGAACACCGATTTCAAGAGACAAAAATGCCGGAATCAGGTGAATAGTAAATTCAAGAACAAAAAAAACAGCGATTATACAAAAAAACAGCAAATTAATTACTGTGTCGACTTTACTGTACCGTCTTCCTCCGATCTTACCGATAACTGACTTAATACGATCTCTTTCTTTGTTGTATTCTTCAATTTCCTCTTTCAGCTTTTGTTCTTTATCTATGAGATCTTCTTTAATCATCGTACAGCTCCTCAGCGCACCTCTATGGATATGGGAATATTTGTGAATCCAAAATCCTTTTGAAGACGATTTTTTATATACTGTACATAAGTCTGCGGAAAACCCTTTGTCTTATTTACAAACATCAGAAAACGAACAGGATTTATTCTGACTTGCGTTATATAGCGGACCTTGTAGCGGAATTTTTTATTCGATGAAAGGGGTGCTTCAAACTGTTTCTGCCATTCGGATAATGATTTATTGAGTTTTGGAGTGGATATCTCCCTGTTCAGCTCTTTCCATACTTTTATTGCCGTTTTCAGCAATTTTTCAATCCCTTCTCCTGTTAAGGCGGAGACTGGACACACTGGTGCAAAAGAAAGTACTGGAAACAAAAAACGAATTCTATCCCGCATAGCTTCAAATTGATTGGCTTTATGATCCAGCATATCCCATTTATTTAAGACTAAAATAATTCCAACGCCTTTTTTTACCGCCAGGGACGCAATTTTTTTGTCCTGTTCTGATAATCCTTCCATTGAATCAATCAATAAAAACACGCAATCGGATTCATCGATGCTCTTGATTGCCCGATTGACCGAATAATATTCGATATTCTCGCTGACCCGGGT
>Ga0272441_10012417_pt1 | contig 12447 bp, 9 predicted proteins | sample SSMProp6N_FD_193582 | JGI IMG/M metagenome (GOLD analysis project Ga0272441, IMG submission 193582) | Marine sediment archaeal communities from Little Sippewissett salt marsh, Falmouth, MA, United States - SSM-Prop-6N | ecosystem: Environmental > Aquatic > Marine > Wetlands > Sediment ...
GGCCTGGGAAAAGTGAAAACTGCGAAACAAAGCCATTTCTGCCGCCCGAGGAAGAGCTGGGCTGGGAGAACTGCAAGTTGCGAAACAAAGCCATTTGCGTAGCATGGGTGCAATTCGGGCGCAGCACGGCTGTTGGATGCTGTAAGTAGCTGTGCTGGCGGGCTTTGGGATTGCGGCGCGGCGTGGGCCTGCGCAGGCGGGGCCACCGGCCGGCTGATCGTCTCGGGTGCACACTGGAACTCAAGGCTGGCGGAGAAAGAGGCGGCCTGAGAAAAGTGAAAACTGCGAAACAAAGCCATTTCTGCCGCGCGCCTGGATCTCTCGGGCGCATGGCTGGCCGTGGAGGAGCTGGGCTGGGAGAGTTGCACATCGGTTCCTTTTCCGGAAAGTCGCGGGGCAGAGACGGCCCGCCCACATCCGGGGCCAAGAGGCGCGTATGCCCCTGTAGGCGAGGCGTCTGTGCGCCGGGTCTGCGGTGCACATTCCGCCGAGGCGCACGGGGGCTGGCAGGATCAGGCCACGCGGGATAGAGCGGAGTCTTCTGGTGCCTGTCCGGGGCTGGCTGGAAGAAGCTGATTCTGACGAAAGGTGCTGTAAGAGGTCTCGGGAGGTTTCGGGTCGTTGCGGAGGCTGAGGGCGACGACTCGCCCGCATTTCTCAGCAGCTCTGGCCGCCAGTGTCCGCCGTACGGCGGATCGCGTGTGCGTCCTGGCCTGAGACGAGAACGAGCGCACTGGGCACGCGCAGACTGTCGGAGAGCCGGGCTCTGGCACTCGGTGCTATCCCTTGCTCCTCTCACGAGATGCTGCGCTCACGCCCAGACGTGGTCAGAATTGCGGGCTAGCCGAGGTCTTCCCAGGCAACCTTGGTCTTGCGGAGGGCGTAGCCGGCTTCGCGGAGGTAGTCGCCGTAGACGGTCATCCAGTGGAAGCCAGTCATGCGTTCGGCGACGAGCTGGGCGTCGGGCTTGAACTGGACGTCGATTTGCGAGCGGCAGATGGGGAGGAACGGGGCGTCGATGATTTCGCCGCCCAGGCCCAGCCAACGCTTGGCTGCGAAGTCGGTCAGGATGTTCGTGACGCGCATGCCCTTGCGCATTTCGACCTTGGGCGCGGCGCCGTAGTCGGACTCGAAGTGGGTGAGGACGCGGACGGGTTCGAGCGTCTTGCCGTCCATCCTGCGCGGGGCGGTGCAGTGGGCGAGGGTGATGATGTTGTGGTGGGGGTAGGTGGGGTCGTTGAGGAACGCGGGGTGGCCGGTGATGCCAGCCATGAGGATGCCGGCGGGCACGACCACGAAGTCGCTCTCGCAGAAGGCGAGGTAGCCGGCGTCGTTGAGGAGCGAGAGGGTGAGGCAGGCGGTGGTCTGGGCGATGGGCATGATGGTGCCCATGCAACTGTTGATGGTGATGGCTCGGGACTTGGTTCTGGCGAGGATGCCGCGGAAGACTTGTTCGAGGAGGAAGCAGTTCTCGACGAAGACTTGCTGTGTTTCGAGCTTGACGCCGGGCTGTTTGAGGTAGGCGGCGGCACGCTGTGCGGCGCGGGCCACGGCATCCTTGTCCGCGCGGGCGGCCTGGATGAGGCGGCCGAGCTCGGGGTAGGGGACGTTCTGGATGTCGAGCTTCCAGCGGTCGACGGCGAGCTGCGGGGCTTCGCGGTGTGCCCAGCCGCTGGCGCCGCCGATGGTGACGATGCGGCTGCCGATGGTGTTCCTCAGCCCACACAGGGCGCGCAGGCGCCAGGTGACGTCGTCGAGGGAGTCGACGACCACGTCGTCGTCGCTCATCCAGGTCTGTGCGATGCGGTCGCCGTGGCGGCGGACGTAGCGTGGCGAGATGATTTCGTACCACAGCGAGAGGGGGCCGGACCTGTGGCGGAGGAAGAAGACGGTGGGCTTCTTGTGCTTGGCGATGGCATCGAAGATGCCGCCGCTGCCGTTGGCGGCGTAGATGAGGAAGGCGTCGGCCTGGGCGAGGTCGGCCATCTTCGCCACGTCGCCCGCGCCGCGAGCGGGGGAGAGGGGGAGGAAGCGGAGCGGGAAGTCGGCCTTGGCCGTGAGCTGCTCGAGCTCCTTGCGGATGCGGACCATCTCCTGGTCGGCATCCTGCTGTTTCTCGATGCCGCCCCACGAGCGCCAGCTTGTCTGGTTCCGACGGCCGTAGGTGGTGTAGGCGAAGACGGGCTTGACCACGAGGGGCTCGCGCTCGGGCGCCGCGTCGGCCTCGGCCGCGCTGAGCAGCGACCACGACAGCCCCGTGAGCGCCGCGCAGCCGGCCGCACCAAGGAACGTGCGACGCGAGAGGCCGACATCCTCGCCCGTGCACCCACACGGGCAGCAGTGTGGGTGCGAGTGCGGACCGAGATGCTTGTGTGTGTTCACGGCTGGCTCTCCTGTGTGGAGTGGCGGGTACGCTCATGCACGGTGGGAACACGCTCCCCTATAGCGCGTCGGCGCCGCGGAGTCAAGACACCGGGCGAGCCGCGAGGGTGGCAGCAGTGGCTCAGCAGGAGCTTCGCCCTCTCTTGCCCACCTCGAGGCAGCGTTCTGGAACAGCCTGTGGGTCTGCTCCTTCCCCTGCGGGGGGGGCCGCATCCACGCGGCGTCGCAGAAGGAAACAGACCCAGGAGGCCTGGCCCGCATTTCTCACCAGCTCTGGCCGCTGGTGGGCTCCCATGGAGCGCCCCGCGAGGCCGAAGGGGCTCCGCGGGGCGCGGGTGGGGCAGCGAGGTGGCGGCTCAGAAGAGGCCCTGGACCTTGCCGTCCTCCGTGATGTCGACGTTCATGAACGCGGGGATGGTGGGCAGGCCTGGCATGGTGCGCATTTCGCCGCACAGGGGGTAGAGGAAGCCAGCGCCTGCGGCGGCTCGGACGTCGCGGATGGGCAGGGTGAAGCCCTTGGGCTCGCCCTTGAGCGCGGGGTCGTGGCTCAGGGACAGGTGGGTTTTGGCCATGCACATGGGGAGCTTGGTGAGGCCCATCTTGGTGTAGAGGGCGATTTTCTTCTCGGCCTCGGGCGAGTAGTCGACGCTGCCGGCGCCGTAGATCTTCGTGGCGATGGTCTCGATCTTCTCTTTGATCGAGACGTCGTCGGGGTAGAGGAACTTGAAGTCGGAGGGCTTTTCGCAGGCGTCGACGACGGCCTGGGCGAGCTGGGCTCCGCCCTCGCCGCCCTTGGCCCACACGTCGCTACAGTAGGCGCCTTCGGCTCCCGCCTCGAGGGCGGCCTGGCGGACGGCCTCGATCTCGGCATCGGTGTCGGCGGTGAATCGGTTGACGGCGACGACGACGTTGACTCCGAACTGGCGTGCGTTTGCGATGTGCTTCTTGAGGTTGCAGCAGCCGGCCTGGAGGAGCTCGATGTTTTCCTCGATGTAGGCTTTGTGGAGCGGCTTTCCGGGGACGACCTTGGGGCCTCCGCCGTGCATCTTGAGAGCGCGGACGGTGGCGACGATGACGACGCAGTGGGGGACGAGTCCGCTGATTCGGCACTTGATGTTGAGGAACTTCTCCATCCCGCAGTCGGCGCCGAAACCGCTCTCGGTGACCACGTAGTCGGCGAGCTTGAGGGCGACTCGGTCGGCGATGATGGAGCTGTTGCCCTGTGCGATGTTTGCGAACGGCCCGGCGTGGACGAATGCGGGGGAGTGTTCGAGGGTTTGCATGAGGTTGGGCTTGATGGCTTCCATCATGAGGACGGCCATGGCCCCTGCGGCGCCGAGGTCTTCGGCGGTGACGGGCTTGCCGCGCTTGCTGGTGCCGATGACGATGCGGCCGAGGCGCTTGCGGATGTCCTTGAGGTCGGAGGTCAGTGCGAGGATGGCCATGACTTCGCTGGCGACGGTGATGTCGAAGCCCGTCTGGCGGGGGCGTCCGTCGCCGGCGGTGCCCAGCCCGATGAGGATGTTTCGGATGGCGCGGTCGCTGACGTCGACGACGCGGTTCCAGATGATGGAGTAGGGATCGATGTCGAGGCGCTTGAGGCCGCGCTTGGCGAGGCGCTTGTCGGTCAGGCGGTCTTCGTGCATGATTCGGGCGTCGATGGCTGCGGCGAGGAGGTTGTGTGCGGCTCCGACGGCATGGATATCGCCGGTGAGGTGGAGGTTGAAGTCCTCCATGGGCACGACCTGGGCGTATCCTCCGCCTGCTGCTCCGCCCTTGATGCCAAAGGTGGGTCCCTGGGAGGGCTGGCGAATGCAGGTGAAGACGTTTTTCCCGATGTACTGGAGTGCCTGAGAGAGGCCGATTGTGGTGACGGTCTTGCCTTCGCCCAGGGGGGTGGGGGTGATGGCGGTCACGTCGATGTACTTGCCGTTGGGCTTGTCCTTGAGGTGGTCGAGGACGTCGAGCTTGACCTTGGCCTTGAAGTCGCCGTGGAGCTCGAGCATGTCGCGGGGGATGCCCGCTTTCTCGGCCACCTCGACGATGGGCTTGAGCGTGGCAGCCTGAGCGATGTCCAGGTCCGAAGGCATCAGCGATCTCCTCGATCCATGGGTGCAGTGGGTTGGGCCACCTGGGAACGTCCCGGCCGCCGCTCCCTTGTGAGATCCTTCACATGGACAGGCCCCAGATTCTAGCAGCCTTGATCCCATGGATCAAGCACAACTCGCCCCGAGGAAGCCGTCGGGCGACATGTGTGTGAGTGTCTTCGCGCGCCGTGGTGCGAGTGGCGCGGCGCAGGGGCGGCAGGGGTTGGTGGGCTGCTCGGGCGTGCCGGCCCGCTCAGTCGGCCGCGGTGCTGCCGTGGGGGGTCACGATTTGGGCGAGGACGCCGAGGAGGCGCTCGGCGAGGAAGGGCTTCGGGATGACGGCATGGAATAGCGGGGATGCGTCCAGATCCGCGCGCCGCTCCGCCACGCTGTCGAGGCCGATGAGCCGGATGTCGGGAGCTTTGGCGAGGAGGGTCTGGGCGGAGTGGAGGGGATCGTCGCCGAGCAGGTCGAGGTCGAGGATGGCGACGGGGTGGCGTGTGCTCTGGAGGGTTCTGGCGCACTCGGCGAGCGATGCGGCCTGGCGGCATGCATAGCCGCGTTCGGCGACGAGGGAGAGGAGGTGCCTACGGACTGTGGGGTCGGCGACGGCAAGCAGGATGGCCCCGTCCACAGACGTATCCTCCTGGTCGAGGGCCGCCAAGCCACTCCACTACGCCCTCTGGGAGAGGAAGCTATGGCGCGTGAATCACAGGCACAGGCGATAGGCGAGCGGGTCGCCCTGCTTGTGAGCATGATACCCTGGTAGTCCACTACCCTTACATAGGGTGGGGGGGCAAATGGTGTGCCGGGCGAGCCCAGTGGGACGGTTGGACCCGTAAGGTCTATCGAATATGAGACTTGTGGCGTCGCGGGGGAGTCGGCGCGGTGGGGTGGGGGTGCGAACCCTGGTTGCGTTATGTGTGTGGGTGCACAACCAACGGAGCCGGTGGGGTCAGTGTGCGGTCTGCTGGGCCTCGAGTTTTCTGATGCGGTATCGGAGTGCTTCGCGGGTGATGCCCAGGTAGCGTGCGGTGCGGCTCTGATTGTAGTCGTGCATCTGGAGAGCGCGCTGGATGATCCGGAGCATGGTCTGTTCGAGGTCGAGGCCTTCCTCGGGCAGTGGCGCTTCGGCTGGCTCGCCTGCGGGCCTGGTGCTCGCGCGGCTATCGTCGTCGACGACGAGGTAGGCCACGTGCTTTGGTTTGAGGACAGGGCCTTCTTCGATGAGGGCGATCCGCTCGATGGCGTTGCTCAGTTCGCGGACGTTGCCTGGCCAGGGTGCCTGGAGGAGGATGCGGCGAGCGGCGGGGTCGATGCGGTGGAATGGGTTTCCGAAGCGTTCGCCGAAGGCGTCGAGGAAGTGGCGGGCGAAGGGGATGATCTCCTCGGGGCGCTCGCGGAGGGGAATGGTGCGCAGGATGCCCACGTTGATGCGGTAGTAGAGGTCGCGCCGGAACTCGCCGTTGGCCACGGCGTCGGCGAGTCGGCGGTTGGTGGCGCTGACGATGCGGGCCGAGACGTGCTTCTCGATGTGGGAGCCGACGGGATAGAAGGTGCCGTTTTCGAGGAACCGGAGCAGCTTGGCCTGGCTGTTGGGGTCGAGTTCCCCGATTTCATCGAGGAAGAGGGTACCGCTGTCGGCGGTCTCGATTTTTCCGGGGGCTCCCTCGGCGCGTGCGCCGGTGAAGGCTCCTGGGGCGTAGCCGAAGAGTTCGGCCTCGACGAGGGACCTGGGGATCGCGCCGCAGTTGATGGCCACGAAGGGGCGGCTGTAGTTGCTCTCGTCGTGGTGGATGAAGCGGGCGATGAGGTCTTTTCCCGTGCCGCTCTCGCCCTCGATGAGGACCGGGACGTCGCGAATCCGGCGGTAGCGCTCGGCGAGGCGGAGCAGGTCGCGGGACTTGTCCGAGAAGACGAGAATCGCTCCGGGGCCGCCGTGGGTGTCGTAGGCCTCGCGCAGGAAGGTGACCTCGTGGCGCAGGTGTCGGACTTCGAGGGCGCGTTCGAGGCACATGAGAAGAGCCTCGTCGTCGAGGGGTTTCTGGAGGAACTCGAAGGCGCCGAGCTTCATTGCCTGGACGGCCTTCGGGACGTCGCCGAAGGCGGTGTAGATGACGAACTCGCATCGGGGACAGAGGCTCTTGAGCTGGGGGAGCAGGTCGAGCCCGTTGCGGCCGGGCATCGAGAGGTCGAGGAGGGCGACGTCGGGTATGAAGTCGGCGGCCACGGTGGGGGCCTGCACGGCATCGGTCACGGCGCGGACCTCGTGGCCCTGGGCATCGAGGAAGCGCGCGAGGTACTTGGTGATGTAGACGTCGTCGTCAATGAGGAGTATGCGCGGCATGGGCCGGCTCCAGTGGGAGCTCGAAGTGAACGGTGCTGCCCTGTCCTGGGGTGCTCTCGATGTCGATCGAGCCACCGTGTGCGGCGAGGATTCGGCGGCACAGGGGCAGGCCGAGGCCGGTGCCCTCGGCGAAGTCGGACCGGAAGGGGTCGAAGATGCTCTCGAGTTGCTCGGGGTCGATGCCCACCCCGGTGTCGGTCACGTCGACGGCAATCTGGCGGCTGTCGGCGGCCGCTCGGATCGTGAGCTGGCCCCCCTGAGGCATGGCTTTGCACGCGTTGAGGATCAGGTTCACGAGCACCTGCTCGAGCTGGCGCGGGTCGGCCGTGATGCGCGGCAGGTCGGGGGAGATGTCCACCACCATCGCCACGTCCGCCTTGCGCACGTAGGTGTTCGTGAGGTGCCGTGCTTCCTCCACGACGTCAGCGAACACGCACGGCTGGAAGGCTGGCGGGTACGAGCGCGCGAAGCCGAGCGCGCGCCCCACCGTGGCGTCGATGCGCCTGAGGCAGGCGTCGAGATCGCCCAGGCATTCGTCGGTCTGGGCATCGGCCGGCACGGCGCGCCGCAGTGCGCGGATGGCCAGCGCCATGCCGGCGAGGGGGTTGCGGATCTCGTGGGCCATCATGGCCGCCATTTCGCCGATCGCGGCCAGGCGCTGCGACTGGCGCAGCTCCTCCTCGAGCCGGCGCTGCGCGGTCATGTCCGTGAGGATCCCGTGGCGCAGCACCACCTGGCCGTTCGGATCGAGGATCGGCGTCGAGTGCATCGTGACGTGGAGCACCTCTCGTCCGTTGCGGTGACACACCCGGAAGTCGATGGAATACGGCTCAGGGCTGAAGGTGGCCTCGCCGATGGTCTCGCCGACGCGCTTGCGGTCGTCGGGGTGGACCAGGTGCGCGATCAGGGACGGGTCGGCGCAGACCTCCTTGGCCCGATAGCCGATATAGCGCTTGATGTTCTCGCTCACGAACAGGAGCTGAGGCGGCCAGCCCGGCCGGACCACGTAGACCACGCACGGGAGCGTCTCGATGAGTTTGAGGAAACGCTCCTCGACCTCGCGGGCCGGCTCGATGAAGGGATCGACCTTAGGCTCTTCGTCCCCGGCCTCGGCCACCTGCCGGACGACTCCGTGGGCGCCCGTGAACCGTTCCTGCGCATCGAGGACGGGCACGGCATCCACCTTGGCATACACGGCACGCCCATCGCGGTGCTGGAAGGTCGTGCCCGACGCCGTGACGAGCGCCCCGTCGGCGACGTACCGCCATTCATCCATGAGGCGCGCCACGTCCGACGCAGCCACGAGATCCACGGCGGGCCGCCCGATCACCTCCTCGGGCTCGTAGCCCAGGAGCTCGCGCACGGCAGGGTTCACATACACGATGCGCCACTGGTCGTCGACCTGCCACATCACGTCGGGCGCATGCTCGACGAGGAGCTTGAAGTCAATGTCCACAGGATTTTCCCTGGAGGCCCCGTGCCCCATTTGCGTTGCGTGGAGTCTACCACGCCCCCTCCGTGTTATCAAGCGGCGCCCTGCCCATTCTCTGCGGCGGGGTCGGACGGCCTACCCCCGCTCCTGAAGCGCCTCGAAGCCCGAGACGATGTCGAGCAGCTCCTCCGTGATCGTCATCTGGCGCTGCTGGTGGAATGCGGTCTTGAGCTGGCGCAGGCGGTCCTCGATGTTCCGCTCGGCTCCCTGCATCGAGGCCAGGCGGCTGGCGTTTTCGCTGGCGAGCGACTCGGCGTAGGCTCGGTAGAGCGACACGAAGAGGTACTCGCGGATGAGCGAGGAGAAAAGCGCGTCCCAGTCCATGGTGAACGTGGGGAGCACGTGGGTCGGCCAGGGCTGCTTCTCGAGGTCGGCTAGCCAGGCGCGGTCGACGGGCAGGAGGGCCACGGTGTGGGGCTCGTAGGCGGCGCCCGAGAGCTGCTCGCAGTAGTAGAGCACCACCCGCTCGATGCCGCGGTCGGCGTTGAGCCCCTGAATGGCCAGGAGAATCTCCTGCACGGCGGGGGTGATGCCGGCGATGGAGCCTGGAACGCCGAAGGTGGCTTCCACCGGCTGGCCGGCGTCCTCGAGGCGTGCGGCGGCCCGTGCGCCGACGGCCAGGACGGTTCGCTGCTCGGGTGGCGCGCCCAGCGCTTCCATGCCCTCGAGCGCGTGGGCGACGATCTGGTCGTTGAGCTGGCCGCACATGCCCTGGTCGGAGCCGAAGACCACCGCGCCCAGACTCTCCGCCCGCGACGGTTGCGCCGGGCCTCCCCCAGGCCGCTGCCCCAGCACCACCTGGAGCCCGAGGAGGATCGTGCGGTTGTAGTGCTCGAGCGACTCGACGGCCTTCTCGTACTGCCGAATGCTCACGGCGGCGAGGGCCTTCATCGTGCGCACGACGGACTGGAGGTCCTCGGCGCTGCGGATCTTCCGCTTCAGTCCCTCGAGCGTTTCCATCGCACTGCCTTCAGAGAAATGCGGCGGCGCCCCCTCGGCTCACGATGCTCCGTCGGGCTTCTCTTCCTGCGGGTCTTCCTGCGCGGGAGCGGGCGCCGGCGTCTCGTCCGCCGGCTTGTCCTGCTCGCCCTCGGGCTCGGCTGGCGGCTCTTCGGGCGGGGTGTCATCGCTCTCGGCTTCGGGGAACTCGGCGGCCAGGGCCTCGCGCGCGGTGTCGAGGATGGCGTCGAGCTCCTCGTCCGAGAGCTTCTCGCCGCTGGCGATCCGCTCGCACAGGTCGGTGAGCTTCTCGCGCACGGCGGCGCGGGCCACCTCCTCGGCTCGGGCCACCTGCCCGAGGGCGAGGCGGTCGAGCAGCCCGCCGTTCACCGCCACGAGTACCGCGATCTGCTCGGGCACGGGGAGCGGATGGAACTGGCTCTGCTTGAGGACCTCGCGGACGCGGCGGCCCCGCTCGATCGTCTTGCGCGTCTCCTCGTCGAGCCGCGTGCCGAATCGGGCGAAGGCCTCGAGCTCCTCGAACTGCGAGTAGGACAGGCGCAGGTCGCCCGCCACGGCGCGATAGGCGGGGAGCTGGGTCTTGCCGCCCACGCGGGAGACGGAGCGGCCTACGTCCACGGCGGGCAGGATGCCCTTCTGGAAGAGGTCGGGCGAGAGGGTGATCTGACCGTCGGTGATCGAGATGAGGTTCGTGGGGATGTAGGCCGAGAGGTTCTGGGCCTCGGTCTCCACTATGGGCAGGGCGCTCAGCGAGCCGCCGCCGTGCTCCTTGCGCAGATGCGTGGCGCGCTCGAGCAGGCGGGAGTGGATGTAGAAGATGTCGCCCGGGAAGGCCTCGCGGCCGGGGGGCCGTCGCAGGAGGAGCGAGAGCTCGCGGTAGGCCCGCGCGTGGCGGGTCAGGTCGTCGTAGACGGCCAGCACGTCGCGGCCCTGGGCCATGAAGTACTCGCCGATGGTGGCGGCGGCATAGGGGGCGACGAACTGCCAGCCTGGCGGGTCCTCCTCGGTGGCGAGGACGACGATGCAGTAGCCGAGGGCACCGCGCTCGCGCAGCTCGGCGATCACGCCGGCCACGGCGGACGCGCGCTTGCCGATCGCGGCGTAGATGCACAGCACATCCTTGCCCGCCTGGTTGAGCATGGTGTCGAGGGCGATGGCGGTCTTGCCGGTCTGTCGGTCGCCGAGGATGAGTTCGCGCTGGCCGCGGCCGATGGGGATGAGGGCGTCGATCACCTTCAGCCCCGTCTGGAGCGGCACGGTCACGGGGTCGCGGTCCATGATCTGCGGGGCCTCGCGCTCGACGGGGCGCCGCTCGACCGCGCGGATGGGGCCGCTGCCGTCGAGTGGACGGCCCAGCGGGTCCACCACCCGCCCGAGCAGGCCGTCGCTCACCGGGATGTCGAGCACGCGCCCCGTCCGCCGCACTTCCGCGCCCGCGCTCAGGCCCTTGTTCTCGTCGAGCAGGATCACGCCCACTTCATCGGGATCGATGTTGAACGCCATGCCCATCAGGTCGCCGGGGAAGCGGAGGAGCTCCTCGGACTTCACCCCCGCCAGCCCCTCCACGCGGGCGATGCCGTGGCTCACGTAGGTCAGGGTGCCCACCTCCTCGACCTTCAGCTCGGGCTGGTGGCCCTCGAGGGCCTTCTCGGAGACGCCGAAGGCCCGGTCGAGCACGCCCACCAGATTGACCTGTCCCTCACTCATCGGTGGCCTCTTTCTCCTGCCCGGGCTCCTCGGGAGGCCTCGGCGGCTCGTCGGGCTGCTCTTCCTGCTTTCCCTCGTCCCGTTCGACGTCGCGCTCGATGGCCTTCTGGAGGGCTTCCTCGGGGGGCTGCTGCTCGAAGGCTTCGCGAAGGGCCTCTTCGAGGCGATCGAGATAGTTGTCGATGCTCCAGGCGAGCTTGCGCCCGGCGGCCACGAGCTCGATGCCGCAGATGACCTCGGGCGAGGTCTCGAACTGGATGTCGAGCCCGTCGGCGATGTGGGCGGCGAGGGCGTCGCGGATGGGCTGGCGGCGGTCTTCGGGGATCTCGAAGGCGCTGCGGACCGTCATCCGCCGCTCCTGGTCGGGCAGCGGGGCGAGGGCCTTACGCTCCTCCTCGGGCACGCTGCGTATCCGGGCGAGGAAGGCCTCGACCACGCGCGACTCGAGGTCGGCCCCCGCCAGGTCGGCCAGCGCGCGGCGTGCGACGGCGGCCGTGTGGCGCGTGATGCGCTGCCGTAGATCGGCCAGGAACGCGGCTTCCTCGCGGGCCACGCTGTCGCGCCAGCGGCCCTGGAGCGCATCGATCTCGCTGCGGGCCGCGGCCATCATCTTCTTGCGCTCGGCCTCCACGTCCTGCTTGGCCTTTGCGAGCATCTCGTCGTGCTGGGCGTCGAACTCCTCGTTCTTCTGCTGGAAGGCGGCTGCCTCCTGCTGGGCTCCGGCCTGGGCCTTCTCGGCCTGTTCGAGCTGGCCGGCGATCTTCGCCTGGCGGTCGTCCATGGCCTTGATGATGCGCCCGTAGAGGAAGCGCTTGAGGAGATAGACGAGCACCAGGAAGTTGAGGAGCTGGAACCCGATGGTGATCCATTTGTCCACGGCTGATCCCCCTGGCTACTTCGCAGCCGCCTCGGCGGCTTTCTCGGCGACCTCGACGAAATGGCTCCAGAAGGGGTTCGCGAAGATCAGGATCATCGAGACCACGAAGCAGTAGATGGCGGTCGATTCGACCATGGCGAGGCCGACGAAGAGGGTGCGGGTGATGGTGCCCGCCTCGTCGGGCTGCTGGGCGATCGAGCCGAGCGCCTGCGAGAGCGCCCGCCCCTCCCCCAGCGCAGGCCCCACCGACCCGATGGCAATGCAGACGGCCGCCGACACAATGGAGGCGAGTGCCACAATCGCGAGGCTATCCATTCGAATCCTCTCCTTCCTGGGGGTTCGGGCTTTGTGCGGCCTGCTCGGCCGCGGGCGCGGTGCGCGTGGCCGAGGCAATGTAGACCATCGCCAGCATGGCGAAGATGTAGGCTTGGATGAGGCCCGTGAGCAGGCCGAGCACCTGCATGATCCCGGGCACCAGCAGCGGCGTGATCGCGAGCAGAATCCCCACGATCATCGTCCCGCTCATCACGTTCCCAAACAGGCGGACGGCGAGCGCCAGCGTGCGCGAGACCTCGCCGATCACGTTGAACGGCAG
>Ga0272441_10012419_pt1 | contig 12445 bp, 8 predicted proteins | sample SSMProp6N_FD_193582 | JGI IMG/M metagenome (GOLD analysis project Ga0272441, IMG submission 193582) | Marine sediment archaeal communities from Little Sippewissett salt marsh, Falmouth, MA, United States - SSM-Prop-6N | ecosystem: Environmental > Aquatic > Marine > Wetlands > Sediment ...
TTCTTATTGAGGTGATCTGTTCACCTGTGAGAGGGACAGGCTCATTTGAACCCATCATGGGATTTATCATATAGCCACGGTCACCATTTATGACCTGAACCATATCCATTCCACTGAAATTACTTACTGATTTGAGTTTATCAGGTGCTTTCTCATACATCTCCATATCAAGCTGCATGCCCTGCATGGAAATTCGTCCCTTAATATAGAGAGACTTGAGTTGTGAAAGTTTTTCAGCATTAATTGCTTTGAGATGCTCCTCAATTACCTTGTCCAGGGTTTGTGCACTTAAGGTGCCAATAGCAATAAAGCTTATTAGAACAGTAAATAGTCTTTTCATTCTTAGTTATTATCAAGTTATTAATAGTATTACTTATCTCTATTTCCTCTTATCTATAACACAGGATCCCAAAATTAAAAAGAAGTTATTGCTTCCCGCAAAATTAATTTCCGGGTAAATCAGGGATCATCTGGTTTTTAGCTTTAAAGGTAATATTCTAGAAACAAAAAAAAACCTCATTTATTATAATCGTAAAATTTCTTCCAGAGAGCTCTCAGCCTGTTTCTGAACTCTTTTTCTCTGGGATTGTCACCCGGCGAATAAAAAATACTTCCACTCAGCTCCTCAGGCAGGTAATTCTCTTCTGTGAAATTACCTGTAAATGAATGAGGATACTTGTAGTTTTTACCATAATCAAGATCTTTCATAAGACTGGTGGGGGCATTCCGAAGATGCAGCGGTACAGCTTTGTCACCTGATTTCCTGACTTCTCCAATGGCCTTTTCAATGGCCATGTATGCGGTATTGCTTTTTGGGGAACAGGCGAGGTAAATTGCAGCCTCGGATAGAATTATTCTTGACTCTGGCCATCCGGTGAGGTGAACGGCATCAAAGGCTGATTGTGCGATTAATAATGCATTGGGATTAGCCAGACCTATATCTTCAGCAGCCAGTATAAGCAAACGCCGGGCAATAAACTTAACATCCTCACCTCCTTCAACCATCCTGGCAAGCCAGTAAACGGCAGCATTAGGGTCACTTCCCCGTATGGATTTAATGAAAGCAGATATGATATCATAATGCTGTTCTCCTCCCTTGTCATAAAGGGCCATATTTTTCTGTATCTGCTGTATTACTATTTCGTCAGTAATAATTATCTTGCTTTTTTTATCTTTCCTGGCCTGCATCTCTGAAGATACGGCAAGTTCGAGTGCATTATACAATTTACGGGCATCACCTCCGGAACTTTGTATCAGAGCATCGTATTCTGATATTTCAATGTCCAGTTCCTTGAGGTAGCTGTCTTTCTTCAATGACAGGTCTGCTAATATTTTGAGATGTTCATCCTCCAAGGGTTTAAGCACATACACCTGGCACCTGGACAAGAGGGGGGAAATAATCTCAAAAGAGGGATTCTCGGTGGTTGCGCCAATAAGTGTAATAATTCCTTTTTCAATAGCGCCTAGAAGGGAGTCCTGTTGTGACTTTGAAAAGCGGTGTATCTCGTCGATGAACAGGATGGGACTGGGATTATCAAAGAACTGCTGTTTTTTTGCTTTCTCTATCGTTTCCCTAACATCTTTTACTCCTGAATGAACTGCGCTCAACTGATAGAAAGATCTGTTATGCATTGCAGCAATAATACCTGCAAGTGTTGTTTTGCCTACCCCCGGCGGGCCCCAGAGTATAAAAGATGGTATCCCTCCTGATTCAATGTTCTTCCTGAGGGTGGAATTGACACCTGTCAGATGGTCCTGGCCTATATAATCTGACAGATTATCCGGCCTCATCCTTTCCGCAAGGGGTTTGTTTGATAACATTAGATTATTTTCAGCAAAATTAACAAATGAAAACCAATAATCTGCATGGAGGGTGAAGGTGAACTGATATTTTACCTTTTATCTGTTCATTACATTACTGAAGTCACGGTATGCCTTAAGGATATTACCTGATTGCAATACCAGGTTTTTCGTTTCGGTCAGCAAATCCAGGTACAATAGTGTTGCTTTGGTACCTGTTTCACCTCGTTTAATACGCTTCACCTGCTTTTTTCGTATCGAATCGACTGAATCAATAAGTTTAGCCTGCTTGTCGAAAGACTGCCTGATATTTTCAAAATTGCCTGACCTGAGTATAGCAACAATGAAATTAATATACTCACCCAGTTCCCGACTGAGACCTGTAAGGTCTTTCTGTTGATCGGGGCTTAATGGTTGATGATTATTATCAACATGCCTGAAAACAGGGTGAAAAACATATGATAATGAATGCGCACTCTCTCTGAGGTAATCATGTAACTGAACATAAAACGGACCTGCATCTATTCTTGAGTCATCCAGTGTTCTAATAAATATATGGACATTGTCTTTTTTGACCTTGGCTGAAATATCGTACTGCTTAATTGCTTTTTTGAGCTTTCTAAGATTTCTGATATTTTCGTTCATAAACGCAATGATAGTCTTATCATAAAGTGAAGATATTGAAAGCAGTTGTTTAACAAGCGCATCTCTAGTAATTTCAGTTATCGTAGACTCATTCTCGGTTGCTTCTAATTCTTCCTCCTCGTCTTTCGCCTTTTTTGACCTGTTACGGTGCATTCTATAACTGGCAAATAATATTACGAGGATTAATCCAATAACCATAAGTATACCAATTAGCCCGGCCCAGTTTATTAGTAGAGCTATAAGGAATGCACTGGTAAATGCTGCTAACGCTGTTATGAACCAGCCTGTAATCACAATCATTACACCGGATATGCGGTATACTGCACTTTCCCTGCCCCATGCTCTGTCAGACAGGGATGTTCCCATGGCAACCATGAAAGTGACATATGTTGTGGAAAGGGGAAGTTTCAGTGATGTGGCAAAAGCTATTAATATACTTGCTACTAAAATATTAATGGAAGCCCTCAGCTGATCGAATGAGGCAGTGTGTTTTTTGTCTGCTTTCTTCATCCTTGGAGTCACAAATCGTGCATCTATCCAGTTCTTGGTTTTGGCAGGGAAAATCTTACTGAAACCCTCTGAAATATTTGTGCTTAATCGTACGATTGACCGGGCAAGCCCAAGCGACTTAAACGCTTCTGCTCCTTCTTCCTGCCTTGCAAGATTAATTTCTGTCTGGGAAACTGTTCTGGATTTTTTTGAAAACCACAAGGCAAAAGCCATAATAATTCCGGCGGCTAGAAGAAACATTGTTGGAGTCTTTATCTCTGCAGACAGTGATGTCATCGGCAAAGCATCGGGTGAGCTGCCACTGGCCATCCAGGCTTTGAATGATTCGAATCCTGCAAGGGGCACACCTATGAAGTTTATGAGGTCATTCCCTGCGAATGCCATTGCCAGGGAGAAAGTACCGACCAGCACAATAATTTTCGATATATTTATCTTAAATAACCATATCAGTAGCTGGAGTATAATGGTCCATCCTATGAAGCTGTATATAAGCAACATGCCTGTATTGGTCATTATCCAGTCGGTTACAGTATCGCTCATGAATGAAGCTCCTTTGGCCCCTTTGATAAGCATGAAATATGTAATAGCTGTTATTGCTATCCCTCCCCATAAGGATCCGAAATACTTCATATTTCTCTCGTAATTGAAACTGAATAACAGCCTGGTAAGGTACATAATAATTGCTCCGCTGGTGAAAGCAATGAAAATGGAAAGCAGGATGCCGGAAATAATTGCCAGTGCTTTACTTGAGTTGATATATGTACCCAGGGTATGAACACCTTCTGTGTCCCCGATAAGCTTAACCATAGCTATACCTACAGCTGCTCCAAGTAGCTCAAAAACAATTGATACCGTAGTGGATGTAGGAAGACCATAGGTATTGAAAAGGTCAAGTAAAATGATGTCAGTAAGCATAACCGCCATGAAAATGATCATCAGGTCACGGAAGAAGAATTCACCTGGATTGAATATCCCTTTTCTAGCCACCTCCATCATACCGCTGGAGAATGTTGCTCCCACAATTATACCAAGAGTGGCAATAGTCAGTATGACCTTAAGTGAAGCAACCTTAGATCCAATTGATGAGTTGAGAAAGTTTACGGCATCATTACTGACACCAACTATTAAGTCTGAAACAGCAAGTACGAATAATACACCTACAATGAATATGTAATACTTTTCCATCAAGTATTATAAATATTCGCAAATGTATTCAGCTATTTTTATTTTTTGATAGATTTAATGTTAAGTAATTGTTAAGTCAGCAGTCCTAACAATATATATTATTGGGATACTGCTATTTACTGGTTGAGTATATTTCTTGTAAGGTATATGACCTTCTCAATCTCCAGTGGCTTGATAAGGTACTCAACTACTCCCATTTCTATAGTACGTGTTATTGTTTCCTTATCAGATATTGCAGATAATATTACTACAGGGATATCAGCCCAGTTTGAGTTTTTCTTTAAAAGTTCCATGAATTCAAAACCATCTATTTCTGGCATTTTGAGGTCGAGGAATATTAGATCCGGAATGTTTTCTTTTATCAGATCCAGGCCTTCCTTACCGTTCGTGGCTGAAAATACCCTGTAACCGATGCGTTTGAAAAGAGATTCAAGAAGCACTAGGTTTGTATTCGAGTCATCAATTACAAGTATATTTTTGTTATTCATATGCTGTGAATTGACTATCGGTGGCAAAGATCATAAAATAAGGAATTGTAAATTCCCGGAAACTGGAAAAAATATCACCGTTTTGCGGTGATTTAGATCATCATTATTTAAAAAAGTAATACATTTGTTTGATTTCGTTTAGATATCAAGCTGTTTATTTTCAATGAAAAATTTCAGTTACAACTCGAATAATAATAACTCTCAGAACTTAATACCTGATAATGGGATTTTCAATTATCTCACCATGGATGAGAAAGTCAGGTTATCTGCAGGAGTAACCCTGATGACTTTTGAGAGGCAGGATATACTGTTTAAGCAGAACATGCCTTCAGATCATGTTGTATATATTCTAAGTGGTCTTATTAAAGTATATAGCGGGGGCAGGGGTGATCGCGTTGTTTGTATAAGGCTGGCAGGTCCCGGTAATTTTGCAGCCCTTTCAAGTGCATATGGGTCAAATGTTTACAGAAATTCAGCTGCTGCAATTGAAAAGACAGTTGCATTAATGATAAGGAAGGAGACGCTCAGGGAAATCCTGAAAAATAACGGCATGTTCTCAATTTCCCTGATTAGCCTGATGGGCAAGGAGATACTGGATATCTCTAATAAGCTTGTTACCTTTTCGATGAAGCAATTGCCGGGCAGGGTGGCGGACCTGATAAGGTATTTCTCGGAAGAAGTTTTTAAAAGCAATGAATTCACTGTGTCACTTACCAGGCAGGAAATGGCTGAATTGATTGGCACCACCAAGGAAAGCCTGATAAGGACACTTAATGAATTCAAAAACGATAAAATAATTGATCTTGACGGAAAGAATATAAGAATACTGTCAAAGGATCTTATAAAGGTATTGTCTGAAATAGGTTAAAATGATTATACTAAGAAAATATTCAGGAAGAGCTGTACTAATGCTCTTCAGTGCATTACTGGTGTTATCCTTTCAGGATCGTGGAAGTGAGATTCAGAAGGGCAGAGGTATTGTATGTCCCAACGGAATGGTAGTTTCCGCACATCCGGAGGCATCTGCTATTGGTGCTCGGATACTGACTGAGGGAGGCAATGCCTTTGACGCTGCAGCGGCAACGGCTTTTGCGCTTGCCGTAAGTTATCCCACGGCCGGCAATATAGGCGGAGGCAGTCTTTTGGTTTTGAGGGATGAAGCCGGTAACTACAGTGCACTCGACTGCCGGGAAAAAGCTCCTGGTGAAGCAATGCGAGACATGTACCTCGATAAGGATGGTAATGTTATTGAGGGTATGAGTACCAGTACTCTTGCTGCCAGTGGAGTGCCAGGGTCAGTGGCAGGAATACTGGAGATGCATGCTAAGTATGGAACTCTTGCATTTAAAGATATAATTCAACCGTCTATTGACCTGGCACGTAACGGATTTCCAGTGACACTAAAACAGTCTGAAGCGCTTAACAGGGCTCGTAGCCGGTTTATTCAAAGAAATGATCACCCGGTGCCATTTGTAAAAGACAGTCTATGGACTGAAGGAGACCTGTTGGTACAGGAAGACCTTGCCAAAACATTGGAAAGGATTCGTGACTATGGCTATATGGGTTTCTATACCGGCGTAACAGCAGATCTTATAGTTACCGAAATGCAGAAAGGAAATGGGCTTGTAACACTTGATGACCTCAAAGATTATGAAGCTGTCTGGAGAGAGCCAATTATTGGGGAATATGCAGGCTATAAAATAATATCAATGCCACCTCCATCCAGCGGGGGCGTGGCATTGATGCAGTTGCTTGGAATAATGGAGAATATGCTACCTGATCAGGCAGTCTATCATTCTGCTGAAGATGTACACCTTATTATAGAAGCCGAACGAAGGGTATATGCCGACAGGGCTCATTACCTTGGCGACCCTGATTATGTGAATATCCCTGTTAATGAGCTTATGAGTAATGAATATCTGGTGGAAAGGATGTCTGATTTCAATCCCATGCAGGCATCATCTTCAGATAATATATCCTGTGGATCTATCCCTGTTGCAGAAAGCGAGGAAACAACACATTTTTCGGTGGTGGATAAAGACCGGAATGCTGTTGCTTTCACAACAACACTAAACAGCGGCTATGGTAATTGTATAGTGGTGGAAGGAGCAGGTTTCCTGCTGAATAATGAAATGGATGATTTTTCAACTAAACCAGGCCATCCTAACATATATGGGCTTATAGGTGGCGAAGCGAACTCCGTGCAGCCGGGTAAAAGAATGTTAAGTTCCATGACACCTACAATAATTGAGAAGGATGAAGAGCTATATATGGTGCTGGGATCCCCCGGAGGATCTACAATTATTACATCGGTCTTTCAAACCATGCTAAATGTAATTGAATATGAAATGAACATGCAGCAGGCTGTTGATGCACCACGATTTCATCACCAGTGGATGCCCGATATCAGTTATTTTGAGCGCGAGGGATACGATTCAATTCTTATCAAGAAACTTGAAGTCATGGGTCATGAAACACTGCTGCGATCCTCAATAGGAAGAGTCGATGCAATAAGAGTGCTTACAGATGGCCTGCTGGAAGCAGGTGCTGACTCACGAGGCGATGATGTGGCCTGCGGATACTGATTGATCGTTTTTATTGTCTTTTTAGTAAATAGAATGGATTTTTTTTCATTAAATGAAATAAATTAATACTTTTATCAGTTGAAACCATAGAACCAGGAAAATGTTTGAATAGTTTCAAATAGCTGTAATATGAAAAAAACTCTGATAATTCTTATCATCATTCTGGTTGTCATCCTCGTATTTCCAGCAATTGGATTTTTTGGATGGTTCTTTAAGGAAAAGAAACCGGTTGATGTAATTATTCTTGACAAAACAGTTCATAATCTTGACCGTCTGAAACACCGTTCACTTAACTGGGTGCTGGCTAATGGCAGGTTTGTTAAAGAGAATAACAGGAAGTACCTGCTGAGAAAAGATTATTATGGCTTCTATCCAATCAGGCCCCTAAGGTCGAAACAATTCCGTAGAAATGATTACCGGCTGGCAGATGTGATCAATATGGCAGATAACTATGATGCTCTCTATTATGCTGATACATATGGTGTTTTCTTCAATGACTGGTATCAGGGAATAAACAGAAGCAGATATTCAAGGAAATTATATGGAGGGCTGAATAATACTGATTATCTCCTTCTCTCTGAAATGAGGAAACGTAATAAACTGACGATACTGGAATATAACACCTTTGATTATCCCACTGATGCTTACGAAAGATACCGCATCGAAGAATTAATGGGCTTCAAATCTTCTGGATGGACGGGCCAGTATTATTCCTCTCTTGATTCAACAAATGCCGATCTGCCATCCTGGGTAGTTAGCCTGTATCGGAAGAAGAACAGGGAACCGTGGCTGTTTAAAAACGCCGGAATTATATTGCTTAAGGGAGAAAATGAAATACTTGTTCTTGAAGAAGGTACACACCTTGAAAATGCAATGCCATTTATCATGAATGATAATGACGTGGCCGAAAAATATAATCTTGTAGTCCAGGTTGCTTTCGATAAACCATTTGATATTGTCGATCCAATGGACAATGAGGTGCTTTCATCTTTTAAACTGATGACAACAGAAGAGGGAGAGCTGTTGCTTGACAAACACTTCCTTACAAGTGAATTCCCGGCAGTGATTACTAACCCGGGTGATGTAAGATCAGTGTATTTCTGTGGTGATTTTGCTACCAGTAAACTGCCTCCATGGACAGCCTGTTTCGGCGACATGAATTTAATTAAAGGGCTGCTTTACAAAGCAGAGGATGTTAATGATACACGTCGCTTTTTCTGGCAGTATTACAGACCGCTGATAACGGGTATACTGAACGATTATGTTGAACTTGAAATGGAATAGTTATATATTGTTGGTTGACTGCAGACAGGCTACTTTATACAGCCTGTCTTTTTTTTTAATTCGCGGATCATGAAAATAACACTGGTACAAACAGATATAGCCTGGGAAAATAAACAGGCTAATTATGATCATTATGAGTTACTCCTGCAAGACCTTGGCGGTAAGACAGATGTGGTAATATTACCCGAGATGTTCAATACAGGATTCTCAATGAATTGTGACGAACTTGCTGAAAGTATGAATGGAGAAACGATGAAATGGATGCGTAAAATTACGTCCATGTCAGGTTTTGGAATGATCGGTAGCTTTATTGCTTCCGAAAAGGGAAAATATTATAACAGGCTTGTATTTATGAAACCTGAGGGTGATTACATTACTTACGACAAAGGCCATTTATTCAGAATGGAGAAGGAAAATATGTATTACACAAAAGGGAACAAGCCGGTAATTGATTCATTCAGGGAATGGAATTTTTCACTGCAGGTTTGTTATGACCTTCGATTTCCCGTATGGAGCCGTAATGTTGAGAACTGTTATGATATTCTAGTGTATATAGCCAACTGGCCAAAGAGCAGAAGAAATGTCTGGAATACCTTGTTGCTTGCAAGAGCAATAGAAAACCAATGCTTTGTAGTGGGAGTAAACAGGATAGGCAAAGATGGCAATGGTATTGACTATTGCGGTGATTCTGTTATTATTGATCCCATGGGCAGGATTGTTGCCCAAACAATAATGGATGCCGGGGAGGTAATTACACATACGATTTCACTGGATGAACTTATGCTCTTCAGGGAAAAATTTCCTGTATGGATCGATGCTGATAAGTTTATACTGGTTTCAGACTGACAGAGCATGATAAAGTACCTGAACCGGATGCATTGCCTTACGCCCTGTGCCGTCAGCTATCTGGTGTCTGCAACTTGTTCCAGGGGCAGCAATGATAACCTCCTGGTCCGAATTCCTTATGGCTGGGAATAATACCAGCTCACCAACTTTCATTGATAAATCAAAATGTTCTTTTTCAAAGCCAAAGGATCCGGCCATACCACAACATCCTGAGGGTATTTCTTCAACGGTATAATTTTGGGGTATTGAGAGCATCTCCCTGGTGCTGACCGTATCGGCCACAGCTTTTTGCTGGCAATGGCCGTGAAGCAGTATCTTTCGTGATTCTGTGCTGAATACTGATGTTTTAATATTTCCTTCTCGGTATTCCCGGCTTATGAACTCATCTATCAGCAGGGCATTTTCGGCAAGTATTTTCGCTTTTGAAGAGTATTCTTCCGGTACCAGGTTAGGAAATTCATCCCTGAAACCGAGGATAGCTGAAGGCTCTATACCAATGAGAGGCTTATCCTGGTTTACCAGTGCAGACAGTTTAATGACATTATCGGTTGCTATCTTCCTTGCTTTGCGCAGCAAGCCTTTTGAAAGGAAAGTGCGTGCACTCAGGTTGTGGTCAGGTATGTTTACACTATAGCCCAGTACTGTTAGGAGTTTAATTGCCTGGATGCCTGTTTTGGTATCATTATAATTGGTAAATTCATCTGCGAAGAGATATACCTCTTTTATGGGTTGCTCAGGGTTTAGAAGAACCAGGTTCTTCCTCGCCCATTTCTTGAGAGTGGTTCTGTACAAGACCGGTATGGATCTCTGACGGGCAAAACCAATTATCCTTTTGAAAAGACCTGATAGTAACTTGTTCTTTATGAAGAAATTATAGAATGCAGGAAATACTGAGCCCAGTCTGTTCAGGGTGCTGATATAGGCTATCAGCCTTGCACGCAGAGGTACTCCGTGTTTATCATACCATTCCTGCAGAAATTCAGCTTTAAGCTTGGCCATATCCACATTGGATGGACATTCACTCTTGCAACCTTTGCAGGATAAGCATAAATCAAGTATTTCGTATATTTCAGGATAAGCCCATCCATCATTTGTTGGGTTACTAAGAAAATATCTCAGAACATTTGCCCTTGCCCGTGTGGTATTACGCTCGTCCCTGGTGGCCATATAACTGGGGCACATCGTGCCACCTATTATTTCACTTTTCCTGCAGTCGCCTGATCCATTACATTTTTCTGCTGCCCTGATATATCCACCGGTATCCTCAAACCTGAAGTATGTCTTCAGGTCCCTTACTTCCTGTCCCGGCGTATAACGGAGTGAAGAATTCATGGGAGGTGTATCTACAATTTTACCAGGATTAAGTATTGCTTCCGGGTCAAATGTGTATTTAACTTCTCTTAATGTGTTATATATTTTTTCCCCGAGCATCAGTGGAATGAACTCTCCTCTCAACCTGCCATCTCCATGTTCGCCACTTAAAGAACCCCTGAATTTCTTTACCAGTTTTGCAGTTTCCATCCCCAGGGTATGAAATAATTGCACATCACCTGCTTTTTTCAGGTTCAGGATGGGTCGCAGATGAAGTTCACCGGTACCTATGTGTGCATGGTAAACACATTCCTTTTTGTATTTCGCCAGCATCATATCAAATTCATGCATGTACTGGGGTAAAAGGTCCACACTTACGGCTGTGTCTTCCAGAAGACTTACTGGTTTTGCATCACCTAACATATTTGACAGAACACCTAAACCGGCTTTGCGCAGGTTCCAGACTTTTGGTATATCATCATCCCATATCCTGGGGAATGCATATCCATAACCCGCGTCAATCAATTCCTTCTCCATTGCATCGCACTTTTCAATTATCTCCTTACGGCTCTCACTGGCAAACTCAACTATCAATATTGCTCCAGGCTTGCCCTGAAGAAAAAATCTGTTTTTCCGCTGTTCAATATTATCCCCTGTAAGATCAAGGATTTTATCATCCATCATCTCCACAGCATCAGGATTATACTGCAGTGCTACCAGATTAGCATGGTAGGCATCGCTCCTTTCTTTAAGGTGTACACAGCATATTACTTTTTCAGAGGGAGGAAGTGGAACGAGGTTGAATTTTATTTCAGTTATAACGGCAAGTGTACCCTCCGAACCTGCAATCAGTTTGGTAATGTTTATATCATGATTGCTCTTCTTATTGAACGCTGAGGTTTGTAGCAAAAGATCCAGTGCATAACCGGTATTCCTTCTCGGCACTGAAGGATCAGGATATTGATTTTCTATCTCCCTCACCAGATCGGGGTCCGATAATAATTCGTTTAGTTTCCTGTATATCCTTCCTTCAAGACTATCTAACTTACATTTCCGTTTATACTCATCAACAGGTATTTCACTGAATACAACATTGCTGCCGTCACTCAATATGGTTTTTACTTCCAGGGTATGCTCACGTGTACTGCCGTATTTCAGCGAATGCAAACCACAGGCATTATTACCAAGCATTCCACCCATGGTGCACCTGTTTGCGGTTGACGTCTCCGGTCCAAAGAACAAACCATAACCGGCAAGTTCTTTGTTTAATTCTTCAAGCACTACACCAGGTTGTACTCTTACCCATTTCTCGTCAGCGTTAATCTCAAGGACCTTATTCATATGCTTGCTTACGTCGACTACTATACCTGAACCTACTACCTGCCCGGCAAGTGAGGTGCCAGCACCACGCATTATTAAACCTGTGTTGTTCTTTTTTGCATATTCCACTAAGATGTGGAGATCTTCTTCATCTTCCGGCCAGGTAACGGCAAGTGGTTTCTCCATGTACATCGAGGCATCCGTGCTGTAAATTGCCCTGGTTATCGAGTCATATTTTAAACCGCCCTTTAGTGAAGCTCCAAGGTTATCAAGTGAATTGTGTATCTCCATGTACTAAGCTGAGTTTTGGTGAGTATAAAAATATACAATATTATCAATCTTGTGAAACGAATTTACAAGGTAAATATCATATGTTTTCAAACCAGATCTTACTGACAATAATCATATTTTTCATGCTTGATGATATGAGCATTTTTTTATACTTTTGATGAATTATTTCCCTCTTTATAA
>Ga0272441_10012420_pt1 | contig 12444 bp, 9 predicted proteins | sample SSMProp6N_FD_193582 | JGI IMG/M metagenome (GOLD analysis project Ga0272441, IMG submission 193582) | Marine sediment archaeal communities from Little Sippewissett salt marsh, Falmouth, MA, United States - SSM-Prop-6N | ecosystem: Environmental > Aquatic > Marine > Wetlands > Sediment ...
ATCAAGGGGCATTGGGCCATGAGAAAGGGAAAGAACGTACGAGTTGGTTGGTAATACCTGAAACAATCTGATAGGGTTCAGGTAGTGAGATGTAGAAAGGTAGGAGTTAGGAGTTAGGAGTTAGGAGTTAGGAGTTAGGAACAGGGTAAATTTATCATATTACGCTATTTTACCGGGGGGGGGTCCCGTCTGGTGCGAATATGTCGGGGCCCTTGACCATTATCTTCTTTTTTCAATCTTCTCAGAGGCACAGTACCCTATCTTTTCCATCACAACTTTGATGGCTTCGTAAAAAGTCCAACTTCTGTATTCCGCTGCATTCCTCGTCATTACGGCGTACGTATAAGTGTATGAGACTCACCGTTCACACGCATTGAGCGCGGTGACGGGTGTCAGTCGAATTCATCCACGAGAGCGGAACGTATCGGGATACACCTCATTCCTCATGATTTGCGCGCCTTGAATTTGAAGCTTTTTACCTTGCCATCTAAAATTAGACTTTTTCGACTTTGTCAACTTTTACTACTAACAACATAAATCTTTCTATCGAAACACCGTTCCTCAGTATCGTCATTATACTATCAATCCATACACATACCGTGTATTCCACTCAAAAGTTTCCGTTGAACACGGGTTTCTGATTCTCATGCGCTTAAGTTAACTTCGTCTTGCAAGAGTTCAGCCGGCAGAATTCGACTTACAACTATCTTTAAATCCGTGTTCATCTGTGTGCATCTGTATCCTTTTAAAAAAATATCTTGGACACGGATCTTCATACGGATTCTTAATCGAGCCATACTATGAGGGGCAACAGCCTGAGGATTGGACGGCAAACATGACACCATATGCATACCGGCTGTGATTTTGCCGCATATGACTTTCTCAAAAAATTAAAATTCATTCACATTAGCATATGGTATTTTACGGAATCATATGGTAGAAGAGAAAGGTGAGCACCTGAAGTCACCTCACAGCGCTTCAGATGCCCACGGGAGGTAATATAGTACATGTTAGCGTACGGATTAATAACACATACTTAATAGGTTGCGCCGGTGGGTGGAAAGGAGGGAGTCCGGAACCACCCACCGTCAGGCAATTTACAGACTGATCATATCGCTTCGGTGGATGGAAAGGAGGGAGTTCGGAACCACCCGCCGTCAAGCAATTTACAGACTGAATAGGTTGCGCCGGTGGGTGGAAAGGAGGGAGTACGGAACCACCCACCGCCAGGCAATTTACAGGATGTTAACCCTATGAACTTGAGAAGGACCATCCTCTGAAGAAAAAAATGACTCATACTTGGGAGCTAGTCTTTCTTCGAGGGTAGATATACAATTCTGTAATGATTGCAACAATCGGTATAAGTCTGAAGATATCCTAAGACGCCCGACATCTCTAATATGAGAATATTCGTAGATGAACATCGGAGATAGTTGCACCCCGCCATCAGTATTTGTCTGATGCCTCCGTCAATGTACTAACCACACTATGTACAGCGTGTTTACCGTCAACGTACTAAGGCCCCGTACGATATCAACACAGGCCTGCCACTCGTGAACACATGAATATTACTGCTAAATTCACTTTTGATCACTTCGTGAAAGGGCCAACGTCTGCGTGAGGCAGCATCCGACCCGTTATTGTAAGCCACGCATCAACTTACCTCGCTCCTCAGGATATGCATATCTTAAATGCAAACGTTTTAGCCCTACCACTTGGAAATTGACTTTTTCTAATATTGCCAGTATTGCTACCTCAACAACATACATCATATATGATCACACAAAAATCCAGTGAAGGGGATTGAACGTTGATGGAAAGTTTCTCAGATGAGTGGAAAGAGAAAACGGTTACACCTGCATATGCACTGTCGCAGATCAAACCTGGCATGAATATTTTTCTCAGTACGGGAATTGCGGAACCCCGCACCATCATCAGACATCTCATATCATCCGAGCAGGATAATCTTGTCGATCTTGAACTTATTCAACTGATAAGCCTTGGCAGTGCCGTACCAATCGATGAATATTATCCCCGGAAATATCGTTTGAAGACATTCTTTTCAGGGTGGATAGCCGAAGAGGCGATTACGGCCGGTCGTGTGGACCTGATTCCTTCACGGTTTTCACAAATTCCTCATCTTTTTGAAAGCGGCGCGATACAAGTCGATGCCGCTGTTATCGGCATTTCGCCCCCGGATGCGAAAGGCTACTGCAGTCTCGGCACCACTATTGATGCTGCGCGATACGCCATGAACAGTGCCTTTTTGACAATCGGCGAAATCAACGATCGGTTTCCGCGTACATCCGGTAATACATTCGTGCATGTTGACGACTTTGATTATCTTGTACAATCAGACGAATCTCCGATTTATTTTCCGCGCTGGCCCATCGATACCGTCGTAGACCGGCTGGCAGACAATGTTGCAGCGATGATAGAAGACGAAAGCTGCATTTCATTTTTCCTGGGACCGCTCTACGAAGCCCTTGGCGCTCATCTCCGTCACAAGAAAGAACTGGGGATCCATACCCCCTTCTTCACTGATGCGCTTATGGATTTGATCAAGAGTGGTGCGGTAACGAATCGGCATAAAGGACGTTTCCGTGGGCGTTCAATTGCCGCATATGCCCATGGAACGGAGGAATTGCTGGAATGGCTTGATTGCAATCCCGTAGTCGAATTTCACGGTATAGATACTGTGTCGGACCCGCAGAATATCGGACTGAATGATCGATTCATCACTATTCTGCCCACCCGCAAAATCGATTTGACGGGCGTCACCGCCCTGCATGTCGGCAGAGGCAATGTCATTGCAGGCCCGGGGCAAGTCAATGATTTTTTTACCGGTGCGGCACTCTCGCGCGGGGGACGAACAATTTTTGCCCTGCCCAGCCGCAATCTGGTGGGGGCATCAAACATTCTCATCTCTGTCGGTGATTATCCGAATCAGTTTTCCAATCCTGAATCGCTCGACCTTGTTGTCACGGAGCACGGTGTCGCCCACATGACCGGCCGTACAATTCGCGAACGTGCACTTGCATTGATCGACATCGCTCATCCCGATGACAGGGCAGATCTTGTCCGACAGGCGAAAAAAGCCAATATACTATACCAGGATCAGATTTATCTTCGAGGAATCGGTCATCTGTACCCCCGCAAGCTTGACTTCCATTATAACTTCGGCAACGTGACAGTCCACTTTCGCGCCCTCAAACCTTCAGATGAGGATGATATGAGACGTTTGTTCTACCGATTCTCGGACCAGGCAATTTATTATCGCTACTTCAGCCCGATAAAAATCATGCCCCACATCGAGATGCAGGAGTATGTGAACGTCGATTATCGCCAAAGCATGTCGATGGTCGGGCTCGTTGAAGTCGAACCCGGCATCGAGCGCATTATTGCGGAGGCTCGCTACTTTCACAACAGCGGACGCCAGTTCGCCAACATTGTATTCATCGTTGACGAAAAGTACCATGGCATGGGAATTGCCAATTTTTTATACGAATTTCTTATCCGGATTGCCCATAAACGCGGAATCAAGGGATTCAAAGCACATGTGCTTGCCGATAATGCAACGATGAAGCGGATTTTCGACAAAACCGCGTTTCCTATACAAACAGCCGAAATCGGAAAAGTAATCGTGTATCACATCCCGTTTCCCAGAACACTGCCGGAAGACGATTTACTCGTCATTTAAAGACTCTCTGAAGCATGTGTCACGCAATTCGTGCGCCTGCATGCGGTCCCGGCGTAATGGTGTAGATCTCTTCGATCTTTATCACGACGGCCCCCTTGGACTCAAGCGGCATATCGATCTTTTTGCCCAACGCCTCGATCCAGGCTGTCGTATCCTCGTAGAGCCTCCCCGAGGTCTCGATGGTGGCGTGCCCCTTCAACTGATAGCCTTCAGCTTTGTCCCAGAAGGTCAGGGCCACCTGGGGGTTTTCCTTCATGTTCGCAAGCGTTTTACTGAAATACTGGTCCGAAATCAGAATGGTTTCATCGTCGAGTATCTTTTTCGCCGCAACCACAACCACATTCGGTGTTCCAGCCTTCGACGCGGTTGCCAGTACAATGTTGTTCCGTTTTTCAAATATCTTTTTCATCCTCGCACTTAGTCTCGCCATCTCTGCCTCCTCGTTCAAGATCAGCACGCGCAATCATACCATGTCGCTCTCACACCCGGCCATTGAAAATAACGCCAACACGCCACACCTTTCTATGCTGCTTTTGCTCTTCGTCACGAGTCCTCTTTGTTCAATTCATACATATGTACATCCAGCTGCGGAAACGGAATCGATATCCCCTCGACATCAAACCGTATTTTAATTTTTTCTTTCAGGTCGAAAAACAGGGGCCAGTAATCGGCAGACCTGACCCATGGCCGCACGGCCAGGTTCACACTGCTGTCGGCAAGCTCGAGCAAACCAATCGTGGGTGCCGGATTTTTGAGGACCCTTGCTTCATTTGCCAGGATATCGTTCAGCACACTTTTGACTTTGTGCATATCGTCGCCATAACTGACTCCACACACTAGATCCATTCGTCTGGTGTCCTTTGCGGAATAATTGACAATATTACCTCCCGTCATCTGTGCGTTGGGCACAATGATGACCTTGTTGTCGGGAGTCACGAGTATTGTATTAAAGATCTGTATTTCCTCCACCGTACCGGCGGTACCCCCTCCCTCAATATAGTCACCAACTTTGAATGGTCTGAAAATTATCATGAGCACGCCGGCAGCAAAATTGGCAAGAGAACCCTGAAGCGCCAAGCCGACTGCAAGACCTGCCGCACCGATAATGGCAATGAACGATGTGGTCTGAACTCCAAGCTGGTTGAGGGCTGCGATCACAACAATAATGATCACTGCAATATACGTCAAATGAGAAACAAACGAAATGAGTGTTTCATCCACTTTCCCCTGCCGCATAATTCTCACAAGGATATTTCTCAGGATTTTCGCGGCCCACCGACCGATCACAAAAATGAGGACAGCCGCAATGATTTTAAGACCGTAAAAGGTGGCAAATTCCTGCAATTTGGGTATGAGCATACTGAAATCCATAGGTGCACTCCTTTCTTCCATTCGTTGCATTCGTTCAATGATATGAACCGGCAACGCATAACAGGTTTTCGTAATTGCCGGCACGTCTATGCAGCGCAGATAACGTGCGGCCCCTCCCCCTTTCTATGATACATTGTATGTCCTGATTGGGATCTGATCAACGGCAGATGATGCACAGGAACACACGTTTCGGGTTCCGTGGCGGCTAGAAATAATGCGAGGCTTCACTGGATGTAATAACATGAGCAATGAACGGGGCAGCTATGTCGTATGCACAGCGTATGTCAAATTATATGACGGTGTTATGCAGGGAGCAAGGATTTTAGACTCAGTGAATGATATAATTTCTTACACAAAGTCACGAATCATGCTATAAGTGCGTTTTTTTCGTCGCACGATGGTCGACGAAGAATTCAAACCATTTCGAACCACACACCACCCACTGCGGTTACGGCAGGGAGACATATACGTGCAGCACGATACAAGATTAAAAGTCTACGGGGCACTATGTGTCATGATGGTCTGCTGGGGACTTTCGTTTGTCGCCACTAAAATAGCCCTTGAAAGCTTTCCCACATTTACCCTCATATTCCTCCGTTTCGGACTCGGATCGTGTCTGTTTCTAGTTATTATGGCCCGTTATGGATTCCCGCGCTTTTCACGCAAGGGCCATGTCAAAGTATTTTTTACGTCACTTTTCGAACCCGGTTTGTACTTTGTCTTTGAAACCATCGGCCTTCAGCATACAACGGCGCCCAAGGCCTCACTTATCATTGCAATGGTGCCCATTGCCGTCACTATTTTCGCGTTTATTTTCCTTAAAGAACGCACACGGCTCGCAGGCATTATCGGCATATTAATATCCGTCATCGGCATCACGATACTGATCACGGGTGCCGCCGATTTCAGGTGGACCATGAAAGGGAATCTCCTCGGCGATCTCTTTATCTTTGGTGCCGTCATCTCGGCCGCACTTTACACCATTGCAGCACGTGATGTGGGACAGACATATTCCGCTTTCGAAATCACGGGGATGCAGACATTATACGGCACACTTTTTTATTTTCCCGCGTTCCTGTGGGAGCTGCCCGATATACAATGGTGCACCATCCATTTCAATTCCGTGGGTGCCTTGGTCTTTCTGGTGTTATTCGCGACCGTTGGGGCATTTCTCGCGTATAACTATGCACTGACGAAAGTACCGGCCTCTCGTGCCGCAGTCTTCATCAACGGGATCCCGGTTGTCACGGCAATCGGAGCATGGATACTCCTCGGTGAAACGCTCACTCCCATTCAGGCAGCCGGGGGCGTTCTGGTTCTCTTCGGCGTATTTCTGGCAAATGTGCGCAATGGCAAGTCTCCCTCTTCCAGCTTATAGACAAACGGCATTGACACCCTGTCCGCATGCACTGATTGCGAATCGGCAATATTAGTACATTCGACGTTTTCGGGTTCATAACTCTCCGACAAGTTTTGCAATGAAGGCATTCAGGCCTGCAACATAATATCGACCCGAGGCGACAAAGCCTTCATTGTGTGACCCGCTGATTTCAAGGAATTCCTTCGGAGGCATGGCCGCATCGAAAAGACGGCGCCCGTGAGTAAAAGGTATTATGTCATCATCACGGCTATGGACAATCAGAACAGGGCAGTTTACGAACTTAAGATTTTTGACCGTCTCATACTTAATACGAAGCAGGAAACGCACGGGAATAAACGGATAGAGGTCGGCTGCCAGATCCGGAACCGATGTAAAAGAGGATTCTATAATCAGACCTTTCGGATTATGATTTTTCGCCAGGTGTGAAGCAACGGCCCCACCGAGAGACCGTCCGAACACAATAATCTCGTCGGGAGCGGTTTCTCGTATTTTTACAAGGTAACTCCAGGCCGCTTCCACATCCTGGTAGGCACCTTCTTCGCTGATGCTGCCTTGACTTTCACCGTACCCGCGATAATCAAATATGAACGTGCTCAACCCCAGGCGATGAAATATTGCGATGGAATCAAGCCGGTGGGAAATATTGCCGGCATTTCCGTGGCAGAACAACACGACCCCCCGCGGTTTTTCAGCCTCTATAAACCAACCTGACAGAATCACTCCGTCCTGCGTCCAGAAATGCACTTCCTCGAAAGGCAGATCAACCTCCCCTGGTGTCGCGATGAGTCGTCGTTCGGGGAAATAAAGCAACCGAGCCTGAAATATTACTACCAGGATGAGTACACACACGTACACGGCAACGAGGATCCGCATAATCAGCCACAGAAACGCCACTATTCCCGATTCGAACATGTTCACATAGTACTCCTCTCATATTGATGCCGTCTCTGTGGTTACACCATGCCTCGGGGGGCCATATGTATTATGAATACATTTCGTCAATCTCCGACTCAAAATTCTTCAGGACCTGCTGTCGCTTCACTTTCAATGTCGGCGTCAGCTCTCCCGTCTGTTCCGTAAACCTTCTTGGAACGATTTGATACTTTATTATGCGTTCGTATTCTTCCAACCCCGCATTCGCCCTCTGAATTTCCGTATCGATAATACTCCTGAACTCTTCGTGTTCTATGAATTCTCTGCCGACCTTGGCACATATACGCGTCGGACCATCACCGATAAATTCGAACGTCTTTTCGTCGTAAGGTATCTTGTGGTCGGCAAAGTAACTTATTACTGCATCAAAATCGGGAACTACAAGGGCTGTCACAAATTTTCTATTATCTGCGATGGGCACAACCATATCGATATAATTACAGAGAGAAAAGGCACTTTCGATCTTGGCAGAGGGTATGTTTTTACCCGTATCGAGCACCATGAGGCCTTTCTTGCGATCAATTATTTTGATGTAGCCGTCGACCAGCATTTCAACGATGTCTCCCGTCCGGTAATAACCGTCTTCGGTAAATGCGGCCTTCGTCGCTTCAGGATCGTTCCAGTACTCTCTGATATTGTTGTCACCCCGCACCAGCCACTCTCCATCATCGGCCATTTTGCCTTCTACCCCCTCACACAGGGGACCTACCGATCCGGGTAACACCTTTTCCGGTCTGTTCAGATTCACAGTGTTGCAGGTCTCCGTCGCCCCGTAGCCCTCGTAGATTCTGATTCCCATTGCCATAAAAACTCTGCACAGGTCCGCCGGAAGGCTGCCTGCAGCAGAGAATGCAAACCGGAATCGCCCCCCAAGCATGTCACGCACCTTGCGGAATAATATCTTATCGACAAATCGGTACCGGAGTTTCAATCCAAAGCTGAGGGACCCGAACATGTCGGCATTTTCCGACATATCGACAAACCCGTGGTCATCCTCCCGGGCGTTGACAACCTTGAGCCCCACAGCGAGGGCATATTGAAATATGGCATTCTTCACGACAGACTGTGACGCCTTCTTACGCATGGCCATGAAAATCCGCTCGTAGATTCGCGGGACAGACATGAACACAGTAGGCCGGAAAATCCCTAAATCCTCCACGATTGTTTTGGGCGATGAGTATGCCACCGTTACCGCCCCGTGCATCGCACAGCCGTGACCGCACTCGCGCTCATAGGTATGGGCAAGAGGTAAAAATGAGAGGAACACATCGTCTGCCTTCAATTCCGGTGCGATTGCAAGATCCCTTCGACATGCCGCATTGAAACTGAAGTGCGTATGGACTGCCCCTTTGGGAATCCCCGTCGTGCCCGACGTATAGACAATTGTCATAGGATCGTCAAGTGTTACTGAACGCCACCGTACATCATATGCCGATGCGTCGTGCTCGAGAAGTTCGCGCCCCAGCGCGGTCACACCATCCAGCCCCAGCACATCGTCATCCTCGGATGACGGTACCCCATGAAGCACGATTATTTTTTCAAGTCCGGGCATACTCGGCCTGGTATCTAAAATATTTTGAAGCAGTTCGACATCATTTACGAAAAGAACCTTCGCATTCGAGTCGTTTACAATAAACGATGCCTCACCGGCAGAGAGAGTCGGATAGATACAAACGGTAATACCGGCCGCCGATAAAATTGCATAATCCGCCCAGGCCCATTCTGGACATGTGTGGGCCATAACCGCCACGCGATCCCCCTGCTCTACTCCAAGGGCCATCAGGCCCGATGCCAGTTCTCTGACAATTTTCCCGAGTTCGGCATAGGTAAGTGAGGCGGTTGACGTTCCTTCCGTTCGCCACCACTGAGCACGCCGATCCGCATAGTTCGTTACATTTCGATGGAAAAGTTCCGGGAATGTCTGCTGTGTGATATACCATCTCCCGCCCGTCATATTCATCTGCACCTCCTTCTTCTTGTCTCACCACATCGGTGTGTTTCCTACATACGTACCAATAGCAGGCCACAGGATATTACTCACACCCCGCACGGCAGAGCCGGCAACACTGAATCGCGTTGTCGCATGCATCTGCCTGAAATTTTGGAGATTTTTATCTATTGGTTCTTCTTTAATTTAGTTGTACAAAAGTAATCAAGGATTCCAGGGGTCAAGAACTCAAGGATTTCTGTTTCAGAGACTTTATAAGCGCGTTTACCATTCTTTCGATTTCCGCTATGCCTTTTTCGAGAGTACCCCGTTCACCTTGTGCAATGAAATCTAAATCCCCTGCTACTAATATCTGTGTTTCCAATTTACAGACAGAACCATAAGATATGTAAAGCATTCTGCATTTTCAAATCTTTGAAGTGCTTTAGCATTCCACGTAAACCCTTGTATCCTCTATATAATACCTGTCAAATTCGATACGTTGCCCTAGTTAATTGCAACTAATCGGGAGATGATCCTTTTATCTCAAGGCGAATAAACCGTAAATCACCGACAACCAGGTCCGGCACCACTACGAGAAGCCCACCTTTATCGGGCACAACGCAAAAATCTGCCGGTCCCCGAAAGTCCGTCGCCAGTGTTTTGAGACCCCCTTTTCTGTGCCACAGGATAAGAGACTGTGACTTCCAGTCCGTGACCATGATGCTGCCGTCATCAAGCTGGACCAGTCCGTCAAGCATACCCAGATTCCTGACAACTGTCGACAGTGATTCGCAACTTTCAATGGCATATACACCGTATTCCTGCTCTTCCGTACTGTACCCCGCAACCAGGAGAGTATCGCCGTCTGCCGCAGGAAAAAGCCCGTTCGGTCCGAAGGAAAGCGTTGTACCATAGATGGCAACATGCGGACTGACATTCTCGGAAAGAAAATCTGCCGGCGTAATTCTGTAAATACACTTTTTGGTGCTGTCACTTACATAGAGTGAATCCTTCATGACCGTCGGATCGTTTGCAAAAAGCGCGTCGGGGAGAATAACCTTCTTTCCTCGTCTGGTGTCTAGATCAAATATCCATACGGCATCGATGTCGGTAACCCAGAGTCTGTCACCCTCAATCCAAATTCCTTTCGGCTTATGTAAGATGTCATGTCCGATCGGCAGGCAGTGCTTCTCAATCACCCGCCCCTCAAGACTCACCTTGCTGATCCTTCCCTTGCCGTCTTTTAACGTGGGGCGCAACACCGATCCGAACTCACTGACGTAAAGCACTTTTTCGTCCGGATCGAATGCCACTGATTCCGGATGCACGAACCCGGAAACCTTCCGGTCTGATGTGACGGTAACGTTCATTTCCCGATGTTCAGCGGCATATGCGGTGCATGCCATCGCACACAGCACACCTGCACATGTGGCCCTTGTCCACCACATTACTTTACGTTTCATGAGACATCCTCCGGACTTATTTATAATCCATCAGTTCATTTCGGCATTTTACCATACACGAATCCCGACCATGCCGTCAGCATTCGCACTACTCATCGGCCGAACTCCCTGACGCAGCAGTATCCAGTGCGTTTGTCGTCCCGAATTTTAAGAAGGTTCATCCGACCTGTCCCGGCACACGCCATCACTTCTATCGGTTTTTTTAACTACCGGCTGTCCATGGCTTTTCTATTGTTTCAATACCTTGCCGCCAAAGGATTCGACAACATTTCTGTATTTCTCATGAATCATGTGACGGTCGAACTCCATGAATTCATCAAGCATAATACGCTGTTCTTCTTCGGCGAAATAGTCCATGCAGGGATAAAAGAATTCCTTGTCCTCTTTTTCGATGTGTCGGGGATAGATTTCCGTTATGTGGCGCAACCGCTCCAGTATGTCATCGCGGCTACCTTCGTCACCCTTTTTATATCGGTCATGCGAAACGGCGAGCGCACCGACATTCTCACGGGCCCTGACATGATCCTCCATCAGCCCGTTCATTATGGTGCGAAGTTCTCCCGTGAGGTGTTTTTTCTCCAATCGACGGAACAGTATGTCTTCTTCCTTGCCATGATGCGTTCGATCTGCATAGATTTTGAAAAAATCGATGATCGCATCGATCAGAAATGGATTGAGCGACCCCTCTTTCTTCATTCTGGCAAGCTCATCTTTTATGACATGCACCATGCCTTCGATGAGTCGGTGTTCCCACATTAAAGGTCCAATCGGTTTCATTGCTCCCCCCTGTAATTGTTAAATTCCAGGTTAAAATTATTAAGGATTTTTACGGAACCATAACAAAAACCCCGCGTCACCAACTGATCGCGGGGTTTTCTCGCATTCATTCCATCACCGATGCTCCTTCGCGTTCCACCGGGGTATTTTGATACTTACCGGCGTAATTAGCGGGTACTCAAACGGGTCAGCTTTTTATATATGTAAGCTCATATCTTTTATAAGCATGTGCGGTGTATCATGACAACTTCGATTCCCGGCACGCTCGCCACGCGACTCCGGCAGATACCGGGTTACTTCTGAGCAGTTACCAACGATATTTTCCGAATATAGCTGCCTGGATATATCGTTTCGATTTTGTTATCTTTCATGTACTGCCGCGCCTTTTGTCTTGCATCAAATTGCCCGATATACACCACATACCAGACACCGTCGCGGGCGGTCTTGACCGTCTTGATATGAGGAGCCATGCCTTGTTTATCAAGCTCTTCCACAATGTCATTCGCAAATTCGAGAAATCTCATCGACCCGATCTGAATGGCATAGGCTCTGTCTTTCTTCTGACTGACGTGTGTCGTGGTTTTCGGCGCCTGATCGACTTTCGCCTCGAGGATGTCCGCAGGTTCTTGCTGTGCGGGCTCGGAAATTGTGTCGGCCACTTCTTTACTCTCCGTCACGTTACGAGGCGCATCGCTCGGTACCGCTGCCGCCTCTGGCGCCATCGGTTTCCGGGCACTATCCCCTGCAGGCATCGCTTCGGTGGTTGCCGGCGGTACATCGCCTCCCGGCACCTTGGTGCTATCGGCAAAAACAACGCCTTCATCGTGAGTCGCCTCCGGCGATGCAACTGTCTTCACATCCCCGCTCACGGCGCCTCCCTGTTTTTCGA
>Ga0272441_10012421_pt1 | contig 12444 bp, 3 predicted proteins | sample SSMProp6N_FD_193582 | JGI IMG/M metagenome (GOLD analysis project Ga0272441, IMG submission 193582) | Marine sediment archaeal communities from Little Sippewissett salt marsh, Falmouth, MA, United States - SSM-Prop-6N | ecosystem: Environmental > Aquatic > Marine > Wetlands > Sediment ...
TCCTAATGGATCTGTTGCTATAACCTTCCAGTAGTAGTTGGTGTTTAGTTCTAGGTCGTAGGGTATTGTGTATTGGTTTTCGGTGATGTCTTCTATTATTGATGGTGGGTTTTGGTTTGTCCCAAAGTAGAGTGTGTATGTTAGCTGGTCTTGGTCGGGGTCTTGGCATGTCCAGTTTAGTGTGCAGATTATGCTGGTGTCTTGTTCGTTGTTTGTAGGGTTGACAGCTATGGTTTTTTCTGGCGGGCTGTTTTCTTTTGTTGTAAATGTGTATGTTTTTTTGGTTGTTGCTCCTTTTTCATCTGTAGCTTCTACTGTCCAAGTATACTGTCTTTTTGGTTGCATTTTGGATATATGGCAGTCTTGTGTTCCGTATGTGTTGCTGTTGCCGCTGCTGCTTCCTATGTCTGGATCTGTGGTTATGCTCCATATGTAGTTGTCTTGGTCGGGGTCGTTGATTTCTATGCTTATTTTTTCTATGCCTGGTGGTATGTCTTGTGCTTGGTCTGGTGGGTATATGTTGGAGAAGGTGGGTGGTTGGTTGGTGGTGAATGTGTAGGTTTCTGATTGTGTTGTTGTGTATCCGTCGTCTGCTGTTGCGTACCATTGGTATGTTTGTCCGTTTTCTAGGTTTTTCCATTGTATTGTTGCTTTGTTTCCGCTTGGTACGTTGTTTTGTGTGTCGATTTTGTTGCTGGTGTCTGCATTGTAGAATGTTACGTTCATGTTGTCGTTATCTGGGTCAGATACGTTTATACTTAAGTATGGGTTGTTATCAATTCCGGTGGAGCCATCTGCTGGGTCTGGGTTGTTGGGTGTGTTGGGTTTACGGCTGATAACATTGACAGTTATTTTAAAAACTCCATTTCCACCGTTGGATTCGATATTTAGGTCGCAGTTGTTGGTGCCGTAGTCTAGATTGCTGGTGTCAATGGTAACAGTTATGGTTTTTTTCTCTTGTTCTGTTGAGCTGCCACTTTTGGGGGATATGTCTACCCAATTGCATTCTGTTGATAAACTATAGGTTAGGGTTTCTGTGTTGCTGTTCCATATTTCAAAGTTTGTTGAATCTGTTATACCTTTTTCTTTTTCTTCGAAATCGTAGGAAGTAGGACTAAAAGATAATTCAGGACCAGGACTCTTTAATTTCAGTGTGGGGTCACCTAACAAAATATACATCTTAACTTCATTACAATTAGAATGTTTTCCCAAAAGAGTAGATTTTGCATGAAGAATAACATCTCCTATTACATCAATTTCATCATTATAGATGGTTCTAAATAAATCTTTGTCAAATTCATTAGTTACAACTATCAGACAGGGCCGTGAGGAAGCGAAATATGCGATACAACTTGCTTCAGCTCTATGAACTTTCTCAGCCATACATTCGCTTTCAATTTTACCATTATTGCAAGAACAACTAAAAATCAGAGGCAACTTACCTGCATTGTTCAAACCTGTTAAATCCGATGCATAAACTTTAGGGCCACACCATTCAGTTGGTGATCCGTGACCCAGGTAATTTACAATCAATTGACCCTGGTTCATATGATTTTTTATTTCTTGCTTTGTACCACCTTCAGAAGGATAAACCTTATTTACAGTCATTTCTTCAGGAATTACATCATTAGCGATATATTCTTTGACAGGTTTAGCGAGATTTCCTTCCCCTTCAGTAAATAAAACATTTTTTTCCCATCCGTCATCTTTTGGGTTGTATGTTGCGTATCCTACTGTTTTTGAGACTATGTTGTCTAATTCTTGTGTGTTTTTTACTGAGAATCTTCCTATTGCTATTTCGGGGTATAGGTCGTTTCCATCTAGTAATGTGTAATAGTGGTCGCCCAAATCTTGTATTGGTATATGTTCGACGTCTCCTACTAGTAGTACGTAGCTGATTCCTTGGTTGTTGTATTCGTCTTTTATGTAGTTTTTTATTTCGGTGTGGCTGTGGCGTGTCCCTATTTCACTTGTTTTTACTATGTTTGTTGTAATGCCAAATGTTTCTCTGTTTTGTTTTAGCGGGGTTAGTGAGTCAAAAAATGCTTCATCTGTTATTATTAGGTAGTCGTATCCATCTGCGGGTCGGTCTTTGTAGGTTGGCCAGTTTTTTGCCTTATCATAATTTAAGATAATGCCTTCATAGATATCGTTTCGCATTTCGGATTCTCTAATCCGCATTGGTTTTTTATCAAATTCTAATCTCACATTTAATTTGTTATAAAACTTTATTTCATCCCTCACCGGATTGTAACTAAATGGATTTATCTGTAACAATATTATCTGAAAGTCTCTGAAGATTCCATGTGTTATTACTGATGCAGTATTTTTTGGATAAAAATCATTGTTTTCATAGATTGACCTATCAATTACAAATTCGTTTTCATTATAACTAGTATAACCATATAACTCTGCTTGAAAGGGTTGTACTTTGTAATCTAATTTAATATTTTTATATTGTGAATCTAACATTTCTAGAGAATAAGAAGAATTATATGGAATTGCTATAAGTTTGTTTATTGTTGGTAGCATTGGTTTTCCTTCTTCCGTGGTTGAAGTAATGCTTTCACCAAGAGTTAAAGATAAATAATCGTCCCCATTTATTAGAAGGGTTTCTTTTTTATAATCGTTTATTGAGATTTCCAAATCCATAACGTAGTTATTTTCTGAGATTGTTTCTGTTAAATAGATATCTGCATCATCGCTGTAATATATTGTTGAGTTTGAGGTTAAATCTTTAATTGTTTTTGAAGGAGATGAGCTAACAAGGGATGTGGGGGTTAGCAGGGTTATTATGATGATTAGATAGATTACTTTCTGTTTATAAATAAGATTTGAATTTTTTGTTTTTTTCGGCATCATATATATACAATTATTAAATGTAAACTTCTTTTTATATAAATTTTTTTATATAAATATGTGAGTGCCTTAATTATATTAAAAAAATCAATGACGAATATCAAATATCATTATCTCTTTGATTCCTTATAAATAGCAATTTTTTCACTCTGATGAACGAAGAAAAACAAAAGGCCCACATATAAATCCTTTTGCAACAGATTTGTATTCCATTATGTCATCTAAACTTACAGTAGTAACAACTTTAATCTGTCCAATTGGTCGAAATAATCCGCGTTGAGTTCTATCGAATGTTAATGTTTCCTCTTCATTAACACTAAGTAAAAAATCAGTTTTTTCTTCATATTCTACTTTTCCAAAAATTCCATACTCCACGCTAAGATTAAAGTTTAAATTATCAATAGGTGCTTCACCTATGTTTTCTAAATTTGTTGTTACTCTTCCTAAAAAGTTAAAACCTTCTTTTATTGTGATCTTAAGTCTAGGTTCTGATATCTTTATTAAAAGTATTTCGCTCCAGGGGCTTTCATCATTATTTTCGTCTTTTGCTTTTACTCGAATATTATAATTCCTTGCCTGTTCAAAAATATGTGATACCTCGCAAATATCTTCAGATTCATATGGTCCCGACCATTCGCTATTTGTTCCGTCTCCCCAGTCAAACTTATAATAAATTTTATTATCATCTGGATCAATAGCTGATGCAGAAAACATATAAGATACACCCGGTATACCCGAGCTATGTCTGCTAATAATTATTGGTTTACCTGGCGCTATGTTATCAGTTATTTGTACTTCAATTGAGTCTGAAAAACCGCTTTTTTTACCATATAAATCTTCAGAAATGACTTTAACATGATATATACCTGGACTATTCCATGAATGAGATATTCTAACAGATGCTCCTGATGCATAATAATTAGTCAGTTCATCTACGTTACCGTCACCATTCCAATCCCATCCATAGCGTACTAAATCACCATCAGGATCGCTGGTTGATGACATATAATCATATTTTTTTCCAATTGTTCCTGAAAGTGGACCATCTGGTATATCTGGTTTTTCAGGTGGATTATTAGTAGTTTTAATTTTAACAATCAATGGCTCTGACCAGTCACTTTCTTTACCATTTGTATCTTTTGCTTTTACTTTAAGATTGTAAGTTCCATCAGCAGTCCAACTATGATTAGCAGTAGCAGTGTGCAAGCTTCTAAATGGCCCTACCACGTTAGTACTTCCATCACCCCAATCAAATGTATAGTAGATTTGATCGCCATTTTCATCTATTGTACTTGTGCGGTATGTGTATTTTATTCCAGTTTCTCCAGTGTTTGGTCCAATTGGTTTTCTTGGTGCCATAGGTGGATTATTGGCCTTAGTTATATTTACAGTTAAGTTATCTGACCATTCGCTTTCAACTCCGTTTTCATCTCTGCCTTTTGCTTTTACAACATATATTCCTGGGTTATCCCATATTTTAGAGGTTGAATATGTTTCTTCTGATGGCATTAGACTTGACCAGTCACTGGTTGTTCCATCGCCCCAGTCAAACTTGTATTGAATTTGATCTTCATCAGGGTCTGTTGTATTTGTACTATATGTATAACTTATTCCAGTTTCTCCATTGTTTTGTCCAATTGGTGTATTTGGTTTATTGGGTGGATTATTTTCTCCATAAGTCTTAAAACAAAAATCTAAATCTGTATTGCTTCTCCAAGTTTTACCGCCGTCTTCAGATGTATGTATATCGCCTCTTGTATATCTCGTATTCTTGCCTATGCCCCATTCAAGCTTACCACCATTTACTTCACTTTCTATAGGGCCTGCACGGACTACTATATAATATGTTTCATCTGGAGTAACAATTATTTTTTCCCTAAAATTCAATTCTAACCATTGCATTTCTGTTGGAATTTGAGTAATTGGTAATTTTGCTAATGCAAGATCTTCACCTTCAAGAGATTTACGTATAGAAACAACTAAGTATGGTGATCTCTCTTGATTTTTTCTAATATACAATTTAACTTTTGATAAATTAGTCAGAGTAGGTTTAAAAGATTGACTGCCCCAAACTAATCCTTTCAAAGTAAAGTTCATTTCATCATATTGTGTTTGTTCTTGATCTAGACCACCATATGGCTCAAAATCATCAGGATTAAATTCAAGACCATTTTCATTTGTATCTGATATAGATATAGGAATAAAACATAATGATAGCAGTAAAGCCAATATTAGAATCGAAATATATTTTCTAACAATACGCATGAGCATGTTTCTTTAAATACCCCTATAATTATATTTGTCTCTATAATTATTTAAATTTTTCTATAAAAATGTAAAAATACCCTTTTGATAAAACTTATTTCTCCATTAAAAAAACACAAAAAAACAAAAATAATATGGCTAGTTTTCAGCCATATCTTTATATTTTTTATAACGCTTGTTTACATCCTCTTCAAGTTTTTTATGAAGTTTTTCAGCTTCTTTGGGAAAAGTACGAGTTAATACGTTATAACGAACTTCACCCATAATAAACTCTCTAATAGAGCCATCTGGCTCTTTTGAATCTAGCTGAAATGGATTTTTACCTTCATCTGCAAGTCGTGGATCAAATCTGTATAAAGGCCAATAACCAGAATCAACTGCTAGTTTTTCTTCCTCTTGCGTTTTACCCATACCCTTTTTAATTCCATGGTTTATACAGGGGGCATAGCAGATAATTAAGGATGGTCCAGTATAGGATTCAGCTTCTTTAAGTGCTTTTATCAAATGATTTTTGTTTGCGCCCATAGAAACAGATGTTACATACACATATCCATAAGTCATAGCCATCAAGCCAAGATCTTTTTTCTTAGTTTTTTTACCAGATGCTGCAAACTTAGCTACAGAGCCAACAGGGGTTGCTTTTGATGCTTGCCCACCAGTATTAGAATAAACCTCTGTGTCAAAAACAAGAATATTGATATCTTCACCCATAGCGAGCACATGATCAAGACCACCATAACCTATATCATATGCCCATCCATCTCCACCAACAGACCAAATTGATTTCTTGGTAAGCATTGTTCTTGCGTCCCAAATTTCATCTAGAATAGGATCGCTATGATTGTCTTTAAGATATGATTTTATTTTATCACCAAATTCTTTTGATAATTCTGCTTTATCTTTGTTTTCAAGCCAATTTTTAAATACATCTTCGATATCGCCTGAAATCTTATTTTGGTTAATTGCCTGTTTAATCAGATCTGCAAGTTTTTTTCGACGTTGAATAGTTCCAAGTACCATACCAAAGCCATACTCTGCATTATCTTCAAAAAGTGAATTAGCCCAAGCCGGACCATGCCCTTCTTCATTAACAGTAAATGGAACAGATGGTGCAGATCCTCCCCAGATAGATGAGCAACCTGTTGCATTAGCGATAATCATACGATCACCAAATAATTGGGTAACCAACTTCATGTAAGGTGTTTCTCCACAACCCGCACAGGCACCAGAAAACTCAAATAACGGACGCTGAAATTGCGAACCTTTAACTGTATATTTATCAAAACCACCTGAGCGAATTGGTATCTTATCAGCATATCGTTGATTTGGAATTTGATTAAGTTGTGTAGCAAGTGGTTTCATAATCAATGCTTTCTCTTTAGATGGACAGATATCCGCACAATTTCCACAACCAACACAATCCTCAGGATATACTTGGATTCTAAAGTTTAATCCCTCAGCATCTTTACCTGTTGCTTTTTTAGTTTTAAAATCTTCAGGAGATTTTGATTTTTCTTCTTCTGTTAGCAATACTGGACGGATAGCAGCATGAGGGCAGACCATAGCACATTGATTACATTGTATACAGTGGTCTATCTGCCATTCAGGAATATTAATTGCAACACCACGTTTCTCAAATTTTGTAGTTCCAGTAGGAAAAATACCTGCAGGTTTAAACTTACTAACAGGTAATTTATCTCCTTGCTGAGCAAGCATGGGCCTCATAACATTTTTAACAAAATCCGGCTCATCAGATTCTTTTGTTTTTTCAGGTTTGAGGTCAGCCCAATTTTTTGGATAGTTTATCTCAAAAATATTGTCAAGAGCAGCATCAACTGCCTTCCAGTTCATCTCAACAACATCTTTACCTTTTTTACCATAGGTTTCTTCAATAGCTTTTTTAAGATATTTAATTGCATCATCAATTGGCAAAACCTTTGAAAGCTTGAAAAATACAGTTTGCATAACCATATTAATCCGGCCGCCAAGACCAACACCTTCAGCAATTTTTACAGCATCTATATTATAAAATTTTAGATTTTTGTTGGCGATTTTTTTCTTTAAACTATTTGGCAGATTTTTTTCCATCTTCTCTAAAGACCAAGATGAATTAAGGACAAAGGTACCATCTTTTTTAATACCCTCCAGAAGATCATATTTATCGACATAAGAGGGGTTATGGCAAGCTATATAATCCGCATCTTTGATTAAATAAGTTGATTTAATGGGTACTTTTCCAAAACGTAGATGAGATATAGTAACACCGCCAGATTTCTTTGAGTCATATGCAAAATAACCCTGTGCATACATATCAGTATTATCTCCAATTATTTTTATAGCATCTTTATTAGCACCTACTGTACCATCGCCACCAAGCCCCCAGAATTTACATTGAACAAGCCCCTCCGGCGTTGCATCAATTTCTTCCTTTATGGGCAAGCTTGTAAAGGTTACATCATCAATTATACCTACAGTAAAATTATTCTTCGGCTCATTTAGGGAGAGGTTATCTAAAACAGCTTTAGCCATACTAGGCGTAAAATCTTTTGATCCCATCCCATAACGACCGCCAACAACAGTTACCGGCCAGTTTGTATGTTGAAAAATTGAAGATACATCAAGGTATAACGGTTCTCCAATCGAACCACTTTCTTTTGTACGATCAAGAACAGCTATTTTTTTAACAGTCTTTGGAATTACATCCAGAAAATGTTTAACTGAAAAAGGTCTAAATAATCTTACTTTGATCAGGCCAACTTTTTCACCATTGTCATTGAGATATTTTATTGCTTCTTCTGCTGCCTCTGCACCAGACCCCATCATTACAATTATTCTATCTGCATCAGGTGCTCCTAAATAGTCAAAGAGATGGTAGATACGACCAGTAAGTTTACTGACTTTATCCATTTCTTCCTCGACAATTTTTGGAACAGCTTGATAAAATTTATTAGCAGCTTCATTCACCTGAAAATAAATATCAGGGTTCTGGGCGGTACCACGAAGATGAGGCTTCTCCGGATTAAGAGCACGTTCGCGATGTCTTTTGACTGCGTTCCAATCGACAAGGTTAGGTATATCTTTATAGTCTAGCATCTGAATTTTTTGAATCTCATGAGAGCTCCTGAAACCATCAAAGAAATGAAGGAAAGGAACACTGGCACGCAGGGTTGAAAGATGAGATACTAATGCTAGATCCATAATTTCTTGAATCGAACCAGAAGCTATCTGAGCAAAGCCAGTAGCTCTAGCAGCCATAACATCCTGATGATCACCAAAAATAGAGAGAGCCTGACCAGCAATTGCTCTGGCAGAAACATGAAAAACACAAGGCATTAGTTCTCCAGATATTTTATACATATTTGGAATCATTAATAAAAGTCCTTGGGATGCAGTAAATGTTGAACAAAAGGCGCCTGCGCTTAGTGCTCCATGAACCGCGCCAGCTGCGCCTCCTTCTGATTGCATTTCTTCTACTTTCAACGTCTGACTGAAAATATTTTTACGTCCCTCTGCTGACCATTCGTCTACAACTTCACCCATTGGAGAGGAGGGTGTTATAGGATAAATAGCAGCGACGTCGCTAAAAGCATAAGCAACATGAGCAGCAGCAGTATTTCCATCAATGGATTTCATGTTCATTTTTTTATTCTTAATATTTTCAAATTTTAAATTACTAATTGTAGTTTTCATAATTGTTTACCTCTTTAAATCGGCAAGTAACCCGAATTAAGGCACCCTACATAAATATTTTCAATCTAAAACTAGCTAAAATTATCAAAAAAAGATTTTTCTCTACTTGCATTTTTCTTCTAGGAATTTTTCATCTGGGGGCTTAGGGGAAATGATATATCCTCTACGGTTCTTAGACCATTTAGCCCAACGGGCAAGAAATAGAGGTAATAGTAATACTGATGTGATAAATGAGAATATTACTGTAATGGCAGTTATTAAACCAAACTGTGCCTCAGGTGGAATAGGTGCAAAGACAAGCACTCCAAAACCAAGGCATGTTGTTAAGCAAGCAATCAGTAGTGCACCTCCAGTATGCGAAATAGTTTCACAAACTGCTGTAGTAATGTTACCTGTCTTATCAGCCACTAATCTGAATCTCTCTGTTGCGTGTATAGCATAATCAACACCAATACCTATAGTAAGAGCAGTAATTGTTATCGTCAGAACATTAAGTGTATACCCAAAATAATACATGGTTCCAAGAATCCAGATCGTTGAAATCAATACAGGTACCATAGTAATAATACCTAATAAGGGCTTACGATAAACGATGACAAGTACTAAGCCAGCGAGAAACAAAGAAATAATTGTTGATAATATCTGGCTTTCAGTAAGATTTTTAGTAATTTGATATGTAATAACTGTTGAACCGGTGACAAATGCTTCCACATCTCCATATTCTTCAACATCTTCGTTAAGTTCGATAGTTAACAATTTTTGATCCTCCTCAAAATTATCACCAACATTACCATCTGTCACAAAATCAATGTATATGCTAATTAACGCGGCATCATAACGTCCTTTTTCATTTTTATGTAAAACATCCTGTGTCAAATTTCCAAATTCCTGATTATCATATAAAAAATCATATAGACGTTTAAGATCACTGTTAGAACTTGGAATATAAGTGAGCTCATTTAGATTAAATTCTTCTATAAGAGATTCGTTGTAATTAACAACTAGAGTGATTATTGTATAAATACTAGTAGATTTGACACTTCCATCTGCATTTCTTGCTATAAAAGTGTCATCATCCAAGTTATTATGTGTCTCAATAATTCCTTTTATTGTTTCTATTGTTGCAACATCTCCTTCTAGGAGTATATACTCCTGATCTTGACTTGCAAATGGAAAATCAGTTTGGATCTTATTATAAACCTCTATAGATTGAGTTTCACTTGGTAGAAATGAATCAAAATCAAAACCTGTTTTAATATTTATTGCGCCGAAAGCAAGAACTATTGTAACAGTTAATAGAATAACAATAATTTTTTTCTGATGTTGCAAAATTTTACTTGCTAATTTGCCCATATTGCTGTTAAGTTTAGAAGATTTCTTTTTGAATTTATTGAGCTTCTCTTTTTTCCGATCGATAAGATATCTAGCAGATGCTTGAAGGGTAATTGCAGTTATAAAAGTGTAGATAATACCTATTGCAAGAAGAAAACCAAGATCCCGTATAGGTGGTATACTTGCGCTTAAAAAAGATAGAAATGCTATAACTGTTGTAAGCATAGCGAGAAACATAGCGGTACCAATTTCTGTCACAGAGATTTTGATTGCTTGTGCCGAGGTATGTCCTTTTGCTATTTCTTTTCTATAGTTATGTGATAGATGTACAGAGTAATCGACACCTAGCCCCATTATAAGTGGTACTATTGCGATAGCCATTGTGCTGAAAGGAATTCCCATAACTACCATAGTTCCTAATATCCAAATAGTAGAAACAACGAGAGCAATTAACGGCAGAACAACATATGATACTCTTCTAAAAGATATGAATAAGATTGCTATAATGATCACAAAGATCATGGGGACTATAATTTGATTTGCCTCAGTCGTAATTTCATTAATCTGAGTGCCAACCACACCCTCTCCAGTTGCTTGAACCTCTATATACTCTAAATCGTTATCGAGATTCCTGATTGTTTCTAGGATTTCTTCAGTAATCTCTAAATTTCTTTCATAATTTGAGGAGCTGGTAGAGCCTACTATAATTACACATTTATTTACATTTAATGAGCTGTCAAAGTCTTTTGAAAGAAACGCTTTTGCAGAGGTTTGCAAATCTTCAAATAGATATGGTTTGTAAAACAAAATTTTATTAGAAATACCCTCATCTGGAACAATATCGCAGTTGGTCCAGGTGTAATCTATATCTTTTATTGAAATTGTTTTGGGGAAAGGTAGAGTTCCTTCTATAGTTTCAAATAAAAAATCAAAATCTTCCCATGTGATACTGGCATAATATTTTAAGAATCTTTCTGTAAGGTTGCTTAGAATAGGTTTATCTTTGATGCTATATAATCTCTCAAAAAAATAACTAGTATTTGCTGATATTCTAGCCCACGGTAATTTTGTAAAAGGTTTTTGATAATATCTTGTTCCAGCTTTAAAATTAGTTAGCTTAGCTGGTAATTCATATGGTCCAAAACGAGGTGCAATACCAAAAGTGCCAAGTTCATCTCTAGGAACATCTATTTTAATTTGATTCTTTTTTATGTTAAAATCGAAATTACCTGAGTTTAATTGTACTGGAAAATACATTGCCTCCTCAAAAGGTTTTATCCAGAGATATACCTCTTTTTTATATGTGTTTAACAAGTCTCGATTCCTTAAATTTTCGATTAGATTTCTAATATTTTTACTTAAACCTTCGCCAATAATCCAAACAGAGTTTTTAGGTTCAAAATGAGCTGAAATTCTATAAGAGACATTGAGTCTTTCATCAAGTTTTATAAGATTATCAAAATCAACATACCATTCAATAAGGTTAGTAAAAGGAATAGGTGACTTTAGTTTTGTCTCAAATGATGACAAATCATATACTTCTATAGTAAAAGATAGTTTTTCATCATCAAAGGTTATATAACAATTTTTGATATCAATTTCATCTATAGAATGTCCTAAAGATAATTTTGGGCATCTATTATAATCAGTTTCTTCATTTTGATCGTCAGTGCTAAAAATCTTAATACTGTTAACCCCATTATCCTCTAGAATATCTGCAACTATTGTTTCTATCTCTTCGTCGGTACAGTTTTTAAATTCTTTACCAAATTCAAGTTGACAAACTTGATCAATTATCGATGAAAAACCATAAGTATATTCTACTTCAGGTATTTCAGATAATTTCTCTTGTAAAAAGTATTGTTCTCTTAAAGCTTCTGAAGATATAATGCTATTTGATTTTTGTTTTTCTAGATACAATAGAGTAATCTGTTGACTGCTCCCAAAATAGTCATTAATCCTGTTACTTGCTTGAACAATTTCATCTTCAGGCATGAAATCTGCAAAATCTGTTTTCATCTCTAAGCTAGGTAAGAGGGTAGCAAATCCAAGCGTTATAAAAATAATTATACCAACTACTACCCAAGGATGTTTTTCAATTAATCTAGCTAGATGTTTCAACATTTTTTGTAAATTCCCTCTCTTAATATTTAATTATATTTACAAATCTATAGCAACACAAGATATTAATATATAACAACTATTATAATAAATTATCTATTTTTAATCTTCTTTATCAATAATCATAATGGTTAAATAATTAATGTTGTTACCAAGTTAAAATAGTGAGAGATTAAT
>Ga0272441_10012422_pt1 | contig 12442 bp, 11 predicted proteins | sample SSMProp6N_FD_193582 | JGI IMG/M metagenome (GOLD analysis project Ga0272441, IMG submission 193582) | Marine sediment archaeal communities from Little Sippewissett salt marsh, Falmouth, MA, United States - SSM-Prop-6N | ecosystem: Environmental > Aquatic > Marine > Wetlands > Sediment ...
ATAGGCCGACTTGTTCACCAGGACGCGGTCGCCGATCTCCACAGTGGGTCGCATGGATCCCGTCGGGACCCGGTAGTGATCGGCCACGCTGGCCCGGCCCGTGAGCAGCACGGCGGCGAAGACCCCGAGGGTGATCAGGTTGCGGGCAAAGGGTGGGAGCCGCTTCCACAAGAAACGGCCCGGCTTGCGGCGTGCGGAGAGTACGGCGGGGGGCTTCATGGGTCACCTCGCGTGGTGCTACAAGATCTCACCCCCGTACAACCCGTCGTATATAGTTAGTATTCCTGCGAATACTTCGTGGCTGAACCCTACTTGAGCGGAACCGCGTTGTCGAGGACCAGGGGCGCCATGGCGGGGCGGGGCTTGGTCTGCCTCAGGAGGCTGCGGTCCTTGGGCTGGACTGCGGTAGCGGCGGGTTTCTTTGTTGTTTCAGTAGGTTGGGCCACCAGGGAGAAAGTGACTCCAGCCGCCACCAGCAGGCCGAGGGAGCAGGCCAGGAGCCATCGGAAGCCTCTCTGGCTATAGCGTGCGCCCGGGTCGGGGCCCATTGTGGGGCGGTTACCTACAGTGAGATTCGGTAGCTCGCGCGGTTCCATGGGCGTCATCCTCGGGGCAGTAGGGTTCAATACGCGTGACTAGTCCATACGATCTGGTAGTGCCTCTTCATACTCTGCGGTCGGGGTCGAGCTTCCCGGGTACCCCGGGAGCTCCCGTGATCCCCCGGGCACCCGGTCTGGCTGCAAGGTACCCATCCACTTGCGACAGCTGGGGCCGGCAGAAGTTTCACCAAAAGACGAGATTCGACGTGACGGCCGACTCAGACGAGATTACGCGCCACCCACCAGGCACAGATCACCACCAGGGCGATCCAGGCCAGGTGGCGGGGGCGGGTCCAGGTGGGGGCCGGGCGGCGGCGGGACCACAGGGCGGCCAGGCCCAGATAGCCGAAGAAGGGCAGGGACATGACCATCAGCGCGTTGAGGGAAAAGGCCCGCAGCAGGTGGCCGTGTAGCAGCTGGTGCATCCCACGCAGGGAGCCGCAGCCAGGGCAGAGCAGGCCACCGGTGGCGGCGCGAAAAGGGCAGGGCGGGAAGACCTGGGTCGCGGAGGGGTTGTGGCCGTACAGCACCACGAGCAGCACTCCTAGGCCCAGGGCTACGCCGCCGGACAGCAGCGCATGGGAGTGGGCGGTGATCTGGGCGCGGTTCGCGGTCACGGTGGCTCTGGCTCCTGCTCAGTAGTGTCGCGGCTGGTTCACGACGCTGAGCATGAAGATCAGGTACAGGACTGTGCCCACCAGGCCGCAGCCAAAGGAGATCCAGCACCACATGCGGGCCTTGTCCGAGGCATCGGTGGCGGCGTGGTAGTCACCCACGGCCTGCATGGTGCCTACCTTCGCGGCATAGACGATGGCCACGATGCCGAAGGGTAGGCAACAAAGGAGGGTGGCCAGGATCGCGTGGGGCAGGTAGGTGGGCACGTCCGGCACGCCCACGGGGCGGTAGCCCGCGTGGCCGCCGTAGCCCCCATGCGAAGCGGGCGGCTGGGGCGGCGCCCCTGGTGGGTGGTATGGGTTGTCCGGCGTGGGTCCCGGTGGCGCCGCTGCTCCGGGGGGGGGCGCTGCTCCGGGGGGCATGTTGCCGCCAGGCGGGTGCGCAGCAGCGGCGCGGGGCGACCGCTTCCGCTCGGTGGCCAGGTCGGGTTGTAGCACGGTGAAACAGTCGGGGCACTGATAGGACGTACCATCGTCCACCCGACCACAGCGGGGACACGCTATCACGATTTGGCGTCCTTCCTGGGAGTCGTCCCGAAAGCCGCCCGATGCTACACCCTCAGGCGGTGGCGGCGTCAAGGAGATAAAAGGCCATCTCAAAAACCCCGACACGTCGCCAGCGTCCCGATTTGTCTCGACGCTGGCCGGGCGCATCCCGTATCATCAAAACTGCGAAGGATCCGTAAAACGACTGTAGTCGCAAGGGTTGAGTTGTGAAGCGGCCGTGGTGAGACACGCGAGAGGCGAAAATGACTGTGCAACAATGTAACAAAGTCCAACAACAGGACGGTCGGCGGACGGCACGTGTGTGGATCGTCGGATGGGTCGCGGCGGGTCTGGTGATCTGCGGCTGCGCCTCTTCCGGAGTCGAGGCTGGGACCTGCGACGATGACAACCCGTGCAACCCGGGCTACCACTGTGTCGAAGGGAAGTGTGTGGCCGGAGATCCGGACGGCGGCGCGCCCGACGCTTTTTACATCCCGCCGTCTGACGCGCTGGCCCCGGACGCCGAGATTCTCTGCGCTGTATTGAACATCCCGGTGACCGAGACCGAAGAGCACTTCGAGGTGCCGGCCAATGTCCGCTACATGCACGTCAAGGCCTGGGGCGCGGGAGGCAACGGCACGGGGGGTTGCGACGACGACGGCTATGTCCTTGGTTTCGGAAACGGCGGTCGGGGCGGCTACACCGAGGCCATCTTCGACCTCCCGGCGGGCACGCCGCTGATCGTCATAGTGGGCAAGAGCGGCAGCGAGAGCACGACCCCCGCGGAAATTGTGAGGTTCGGCTTCGGTATGGAGGGGGGAGGCGGTCTCTCCGGCATCTTCCTCGGCCCGGACCCCATCGACGAATTCAGCTCGGACAGGGCGCTGCTCATCGCCGGTGGTGGCGGCAGCGCGGGTGTTGGGCCCGCTTGCGATCCCGGGGGCACAGGCAATCACCCCGGCGCAGGAGGGATGCCGACCATGCTGGGGGGCGACGGCGGCGACGGCTGGAACGGGGGCGGTGGCGGCTATGCGGGCGGCGTGGGGGGCGCCGACCAGCTACACGCCATGGGGGGGACCGGGTATGTGGACGAGGACGCCGCCATCGATTTCCTGCTGCCGGTGTATGTGGAGCCGGGGGACAACCCCGCGCCAGGCAGCGACCAGCCGGAGTACGACAACACCGAATTGTACGGCATCACCGAAAGTAGCGGCTTCGTACACATCGAGTTCGTCTGCGAGCTGCCACCGCCGCTATGAGCCCATCACCTGCCGCCGCTTTGGACAGGCTCCACCTTTTCGAGCACTTCCGGTACCCTCTCCTCACGACGAGCATGCCAGCCGAGCGGCTTCTACGTCTCAGCGGGGGTCGGTGGAGCGGCGTCGTCCGACCAGCACTAGGGTCAGTGCCAGGAGCAGGATGGGGAGCAGGGGCAGGCCGCTGCGGGGGGTGGTGCCCGTGCCCTGGCAACCGCAGCCTTCGCGCTCGGTGAGGGAGTCGGGCTGGTAGCCGTCCGGCGGCGGTACGGAGGCGTCGGCGATGGGGCTGCCGTCGGGTCCGGGCGTGGCGTCGGGCAGGCCGGCGTCGGACTTGATCGAGGGATCCACTTCCACGGTCCCGGTGATGGCAAAGACCTCGCTGTCGGGAGCGGCGTAGACGAGGGCGATGTGGTACAGGCTGCCCGGCACGAGCGCGGGTGTGGAGGTTGGCGTGAGCGTGACCGCGCGTGGGCTGTTGTCCAGGACGTGATCCGCGGTGACCTCCACGCCGTCTGTGCCCAGATTCACCTCGACGGAGCGGTTTCTGCGCAGGTAGACCCGCCAGGAGGATTCGAGGTCGTAGCGGGGCTCGATGGCCAGGTCGAGCCTGAGGGCGCCCACCGGGGCGTCCAGGGTCAGCTGCAGCCCCAGGGGCAGCTCGTCCAGGGTGCCGGGCAGGGTCGGGTGGCCGTAGGCCAGTTGCACCGGCCTGTCCACCGGCCGGTTGTCCAGGGGGATGACCCGCCGGCAGCCGGCCATGTTCCGGCCGCTGGGCCCGAGGATCTGGCGCACGGTGGTCAGGTCCGCCGCGTTGAGCCTCCCGGCCGACGCCAGGTCCGCGGCCGCCTGGTCGAGGGCCGCCGCCGCCTCGGCATACTCGGCGTCCTCCGGCAGGGTGAGCAGGGCGCCGTACACGAGGTCATCGGTCCGGTCTGCCCCCAGCGCCTGGCGCAGGTCCCAGGCACCGCCCATCAGGATGTGGCCGTCATTGTGTGGTTGGGACGTGAGGTCCCAGGGGCACACGGCGTCGTTGTTGGCCGTGCGGATGTAGCCGGCGCCCAGGAGCTGCCCGGCGTGCTCGCCCAGGTCGGGGCTGTCGGTGAAGGTCATGGAGAAGTAGTCGGCAAACCCTTCGTTCAGGCCGTTGGGGATCCAGTTGATTCCCAGGTCGTCGGTGCACACGCCCGCTCCCTCGCAGCCCAGGGCGGCGGTCTGGGACACCAGGCCGTGGCCCAGCTCGTGGTAGATGACGTCGGCGTCGTAGGCAAAGTCGAGGCCCGACTCCCCGAGGGTGATGTCGGCGCAGGCGTCGCCGTCCCCATCGCCGTAGAAGGCGTTGGCAAAGGACCAGTTGACGAACACGTCGATCTGGCGGCTTCCGCCGCATTGCCAGGCAAAGCCGAAGCGGTCCTCGAGCCAGCGATTGAAGCGGCTCACGTGGTAGTAGGCCTGGACCTCGGCGAAGCCATCGGACAGGGAAGGCTCGACGGGTGCGAGCAGGTAGTTGCCCTGCGCGTCGGGGCTCGCCCCGTGGTGATGCTGGCTGCAGGGCGGCGTGGAGGTGCCGTCCCCCTGGGGGCCGTCGCACTGGTGCGCCGCGGCGTAGGTGCCCTCAAGGGAGGTCCCCGAGGTGAGGTGGGCAAGGGTCACCTGGGTGTGGCTCGGGGCCACGGCGGGGCTCGGATCGTAGACGTAGCCCTGGGCCTCGTGCTGCCCGGGGCCGACGGAGATCACGGCGCCGGTGGTGGCGTCCACCACCAGGACCCAGCGGCGGGCCTGGGGGCCCCGGTACTGATCGGCGCGCCATACCAGGATCGCCGCGTCCCCTTGCACCAGGTATCCCAGCTCGAGCACCCGGTGCAGGCCCGCGCCCGTCTGGGCCAGGACCTCGCGTTGGATCCCGGCGGGTCCGAGGACCGGCAGGGCCGGGTCGATGTGCCGGATCGGAGGGAGGCCGCCGGACGCGGCGGTGACGCGGTGGCCCCGAAGGCTCACGGCGACGGAGTGGCCCAGGATCGGCACGCCGTTCACCTCGACGCGGTACCGCGCCACCTGCCCACCTGCCCAGGGCCGAAGCCGCGTCAGCGTGAGGGGGTCTGTGGCCGCCACGCCGAGGAGCTCGCCGTGCGCCTGGAGAAAGGAACGCGCCCGCTCGTCTGGGGTCGCGCCCACGACGGTCAGGTCGAAGCCGCCCAGGTAGGACACCCGCGACAGCCGCGGCCCGGTGGTCGCTGTTCGTGTGGTGGCCCGTGTGACCAGGGCTCGGGGGGCGTGTCCCAGGAGGGTCTCCAGACGCTTCAGTGAGCCTGCTGCCCTTGGCTCGAGCCGGGGTGGGTACGGTGAACGGCTCTGGGCGTCGGCGCCTCCTGTGGGGATGGTCAGCAGTGCCATGGTGAAAAACAGGGTCAGGTGTGAGTGGACTGCGCGCATGAGACACCTCTTCACCTCATAGACACGCCAGGGCGGGGTTGTTGCGGAAATACTGACGATCTGGGTGGGAGATCGTCGGATCCGGTGGGATCAGGCGACCGGGACGGGAGACAATCGGGCGGGAGGCGGCCCGACGGGAGGCAGGCTCAGCAGACGACGGGCCGTGGCGGTCGTGGCGGCGGCCACGGCTTCGGGATCCAGGTCGTGTAGCGCGGCCAGGGCCTGGCACACCTCGCGGACCTGGGCCGGCTCCACCTGACCCTTGGGGCGGGTGGCGGTGCCGATGAAGGGCGCGTCCGTCTCCAGCACCAGCGCCGAGAGGGGCAGGCTGCCCAGGACCCTGCGGATCCGGGTCGCCCGGGGCCGGCAGACCACTCCCGCCACACCCAGGTGGAACCCCAGGTCGACCAGCGCCAGGGCCACTTCCCGAGACCCGGCGTAGGCGTGGAGGATCCCTCCGGGCCCGCCAGGCCCGAGGTCCTCGAGGATCCGGACCATGCGGCCCGTGGCGTCCCGGCTGTGGACCAGCGCCGGAAGGCCGTGGTCCCGCGCCAGGGCGAGCTGGGCGCGGCAGGCGGGCTCCTGTGCGGCGAGGCGCTCCTTTCCCTGGCTGCCGTCGAGCCCGATCTCCCCCACGGCCACCACGCGATCGTTGGCGAGGAGCCCGGTCAGGGCGTCGAGGTCCAGTGGCTCGTCGGCGTCCGGGTGCAGGCCCACCGCCGCCCACACGTCCGGGTGGGCCGAGGCCAGGGCCACGGCCTGGCGGGAGGTCCGAAGGGTAGTGCCCACAACCACCAGCGCCTCCACGCCGGCGGCCCGGGCGCGGTGGAGCACCCCCGTCAGGTCCGCCGCCAGGGGCTCGTCATAGAGGTGGCAGTGGGTGTCGATCAGACGCATTGATCAAACGCATTGATCTGGCGCATTGCCCGTGCGTGCTACCCGGGCGGCGCGGCGCGGTGCCCGCAGGCCGGGCAGGCCGGCTCCCGGGCGACCTTGAGCTGGCGGATCTCATTGCTCCACAAGTCGAGCTGCACCAGATGGGGGTTCACTGCGTCGGGCCGCACCAGGATCTTGATCGCCTCGGTGACCTGCCGGGCGGCGATGAGCGCGGGCAGGGTGTTCAGGATGCCCAGGGTGGCCGTGGTGGGCACTGTGCCATCCACGGGGGGCTCGGGGAAGATGCAGCGCAGGCAGGCCGTCCGCCCCGGGACCACGGCCATGGTCATGCCGGCCGTCTCGAGCACGCCACCGTAAACCCAGGGGACGTCGCGAGCGACGCAGACGTCGTTCACCACGTAGCGGGTGGCGAAGTTGTCGGTGGCATCGAGCACCACCGAGATCCCTTCGAGCAGCGGCCCAATGGTGTCTTCGTCCACAGTCTCCACGCGCGCATCGATCACGGTGTCGGCATTGATGCGCGGCAGGTGCAGCGCCGCGGCCTGGGCCTTGGGCCTTTGGGCCGCCACGTCCTCCTCGTCGAAGAGCGTTTGTCGGGGCAGGTTGGATAGCTCCACCACGTCGCGATCCACCACCCTCACGGTGCCCAATCCCACCCGGGTCAGCAGCTCCGCCTGGCGGCTGCCCAGGGCGCCACAGCCCACCACGAGAGCCGCGTGGCGAGCGAGGTCGCGCTGGCCCTCCAGGCCCAGTTGACGGAGCAGGATCTGACGCGAGTACCGGTCGGCGAATCCGTCGTTGTCGGTCATCCCCCCTCCCGTCACTTCTTGAACTCCACCGTCAAGGGCGTGGTGGTGGATACGGGGTGACCCCTGAAGTGCACGGGGGTGAAGCGCCAGTCGATCAGGGCGCGCGCCGCCAGGGCCCGCAGGGCGAGGCTCATGTGAGCCTGGGGGCGCTTGGGGCACCGCAGGTGGAGCCGACTGGGATCCACGGCGGTGACCTTGCCCTGGGTGTCCACGGTGACCGCGCCATAGGCGACGATGCAGCCGGCGAGCGGCTTGGGCGTCGGAGCGGGCTGGATGGGCACGGGCACCTGGTGCTGGTGGGCAGGGGACATGGCGGGCGGAGCCGTCCTCGCCGCCGGGTCGGTGCGCGTCTGGGCTGAGCCGTGGATCATCGCCCCGAGCGCGTAGGCGCCCACGATCAGCGCCACCGCGATCAGCGCCAGGACGCCGTTTTTCTTCGGGGAGACCAGGATCGCCGTAGGCTCGTCTGGCCCCACGTCCGTGGACGCGCTGGTTTCGTCATGCTCTGCGGCTTCGGCGGCCGTGGCAGCGTGACCCGGCGCGGTGAGCTCGAGCGGCCGGAACACCTGGTCCCTCGACACGCCGGCGAAGAGCTTGCACATGTACGTGGCGGTTTCGTCCGTGGAGGCGTCGAGCCCCTCGGCCGTCATGAGCTCGGTGAGATCCTCACCCAGGTCGGCAGCGGTCTGGTACCGCTCGTCCGGGTCGAGGGCCAGGGCCTTGAGCACCACCTCCTCGAGGACCGGTGGATAGTCCGACCGCTCGAGCAGGGGCGGCGTGATCTCCCCCGAGAGGATCGCCTGGCGAACCCGGTCGGGGTTCCCTCGCTTGAAGAGCCGCTTGCCCACGGTCAGCTCGTACAGCACGATGCCCAGGGCAAAGATGTCCGCCCGGCCGTCCACGTTCTGGCCCCGCCACTGCTCGGGCGCCATGTAGGGCCCCTTGCCCTTCAGGGCTGCCCGCTTGAGCTCCTCGGCGAGGCTGGTCTGGGCCACGCCGAAGTCCACCAGCTTCACGTGTCCGTCGAAGCCCACCATGATGTTCTGGGGCGTCACGTCCCGGTGCACGATGTTGAGGGGGGAACCGGTCGCGGACTTGGCCGTGTGCACGTACTGCAGCCCGGCGGTCAGGTCCCGCGCGATCTTCAGGGCGATGCGCCTGGGCAGCGGGCTTCGGCTCTTGTTGGCCTGGCGCACGATGCGTGTCAGGTCCACCCCGTCGACGAACTCCATGCAGATGTAGTAGAGCCCGGCGGCCTCTCCCACGTCGTAGACCTGGCACAGGCGCGGGTGGCGGAAGTCCGCTGCCATGAGCGCCTCCCGTACGAACATCTCCACGAACTCGGCGTCTGCGGTGAGCTTGGGAAGCATCACCTTGATGACCACGGGCTTTTCGAAGCCGAACTGGCCGAAGCTCTTGGCGAGGTACACCTCGGCCATGCCCCCCACGGCGATCTTGCGGAGGAGGCGATACTTGCCGAAGGAGATTTCCTTCTTGCCATTTCCCAGGACGGGATCTAGGGGGGTGGATTGTTCCGCGGCTTCGGTCATGGGTACGGCTGGTTTCGCAAGCCAGTTTTTTGCCGCTAAAACACGGGGCAGACGGTCTCCGCGGAGTACAGGTGGGCGGGCTCGCGGTGCAGGGGGGCGTCCTCGGCGGCGCTGCCCGTGGCGGCGTTGTACAGCTCCGCGGAGGGCTCGGTGTACAAAACGGAGTCGTCCCGGCGGAGCCCACCCACGATGAGCACCGTGTTGTTGGACAACAGGGTCATGGTGTGTCCAAAGCGCGGCACCTGCAGCTCGCCCACGGTCAGCGGCGACAGGGCGCCGCCGTCTGCCGGGTCGAGGCCCGGCGAGTAGATCCACGCCTGGGAGAGCGAGCAGGTCCAGTAGTTGAGGCCGCTCGGACAGGGGGTGATCGCGGGCTCGTAGAACGGGCTGCCCCCGGTGATCAGCACCGTGCCGTCGGGCAGGGCCACGGCTGCGTGGTACCCCGCGGGGATGAACTCTTCGGCATTCTGCGGATAGTACCCGTACACCGTTCCGTTGCGGCGGATCCGGACGATCCGGGTGTTCAGGTCGGGGTACACGGCCAGGTCGGGGTCGATTCCGGGGTTGGGGTTGGGTTCCACCACGAAGCCACCGGCGATGAGAACGTCGCCGTCGGGTAGCAACGTGGCCGTGTGAAAGGCCGTGGGCACCGCGGTGGCCGCGGTGGAGGTCGAGGCGTCCAGGGTCATGACGCTCGACTGCGGCGGCGCCGGCTGGACGGAGAGTTGCTCCGCCACGTTCAGCGCCGGGTTGGTCTGCCCCAGATTTCCGCCCCAGATCAGTCCGGAGGTGCCGTCGGACGCCATGGACACCGTGTGGCCGAGCCGGGGCACGTCGATGGTGCCTCGGAGGGGGTAGTGCTCGGCAGAGTCGAAGTAGCCGAGGTCGATGTCGGGGGTGAAGGTGAAGTCGCCTTGCGGACTCACCGCGTTCGTACCGCCCACCACGCAGGCGCCGGTCTGGCTGTAGACGCCGCCGGCCTGGAAGAAGCTTTCCGGCCAGGCGGTGAGGTCCTCGGAGCTGCGAGACACCGTGGGGGGATCCACGTTCAGATCGATGGTGAGCAGCATCGGGGGTGCGGCGGCGGCGTCCGGATCCGGCGTGAGCCGTAGGGGGTGCTCGGGGCCCGTGCGCATCTTCACCACGCCGTTGCCAAAGGGCACCGCACCCTGGGCCACCCCGCCCAGCAGCAGCACGTACGTCTTGGTGTCGTCGATGCCCTGAACGACGAAGGCGGTGTGGAAGGCCCGGGGGATCCCCGCTTCGCCGCTGACGTCGGGCTGGACGAATCGGCCGGTGTTGGACGAGTAGATCTCGACCTCGTCGGTGAGCAGCAGACCGCTGCCCGACACGGCGGTCACCTCGCCGGTGGTGGCCACCAGCCCGCCGGCCACCAGGGCAAATCCGTCCGGCAGCGGTGTCACGGTGTGGAAGGCCCGCGCCTTGGACATCGTGCCCAGGGAGCAGCCCATGCGGCCGGTGAGGGCCATGAAGATTCGGGGAGCGTCCACTTCGCCGGAGAAAGGCAGGCCGTCAATCCGACCGGAAGCCACCAGAGGCGTGGCGTCTCCGTTCTCCGGCACGCCGAAGGCCTCGGCCCAGATCGCGAGGTTGGTGGTTTTGGGTGTCTTGAGATAGAACACCGCGCCGCTCTCATCGGCTTTGACGAGGGTGTCGCAGAGGAAGCTGTTGAGGGTCGGCTGTCCGGCGTCGGCGTCGAAGAAGGTCAGCCGCACGGTCTGGATGACCGTCTTGTCGAGGCCGCCCACTCCCTCGATCGGGCAGGTGTTCGCCTGTGCTGGAGGAGAGGTGACCAGCTGCACCTCGAAGGGGTCCACGGCCGTATCGCTGCACCCCGCGACCGGGGCCGCGATGGCAGTTGAAACCCAGAATACAACCGCATGAAAGAATTGGTGTTTCATACCCGGAAGCAATTTTAGCCCGCGGGCGCGGGGGCGTCAAGCAGGCTACCGAACGTTCTCGAGGACCCGGTTCAGCGCGTCGATGACCTCCGGGTCATCGTGCACCAGGTAGACCGTGAAGTCGTGGTCGGAGCGGAATCCCCGCAGCTCGTCGATCATGGCCCGGGCGGCCTCGGCCGTGGACATGTCGTCGGACGAGGGCAGGATGACCGGCAGGACGAGGGCGTCCTGGTTCTTGGCGCAGACGGCCACCAGGGTGGCCCGGGTGCAGCGCCTGATGTTCTCCACGGTGATCCGGTCGCCGGGCTGGAGCATCACGGGTGCGTAGATCACGCATTCGGTGTTGAGCCCCGAGACTTCGTTGACCGTGGCGGCGCCCACGGCGATGGGCGCGGTGTCCAGGGTCTCCTGGAGCAGGTCGTCGCCGACATGGTCCAGGATCCGCTCACCCACTTCATCGTCCATGGTCCCGGCTGTGGTGCCCGCGTAGGCCAGTCCATCGGCTTCGATTGAGAAGGCGTCTGCTTCTTGGACAACGATTTCCATATTGGCTTCCGTACCTTTCCGGACGATGCCCGGTCTTGCTCAAGTCCACGGAACTACCGAATTCGGGCGCAACCGTCAATGTTTATCCACGAAAGTGCCTGAAACATTGACGAGATCCCGGGTCATGGCCGACACTGTAGCCGCCATGCTTGTGTCTGCCTCGAGTCCTGCACCCGCCTTGCGACCTGGCGATCCCGTTGCCGTGGTTGCGCCGGCGGGTCCATCGCCGCCCGGAGATCTCTCCGCCGGCCTGGCCCTGCTGGCTTCCCGCTATCGGGTCCGCCCAGCCGAGAACCTGTTCGTCCGGGAGGGGTACCTCGCAGGGTCGGACGAGCGTCGCCGGGGCGCCGTGGATCGGGCCCTGAGGGATCCCGACGTTCGCGGCGTCTTTTGTGCCCGGGGCGGGTACGGCGTGCAGCGGATCCTCCCCTTCCTCGACCGGGACGCCCTGCGGTCGGATCCCAAGCCCATTGTCGGATTTTCCGACATCACGGCCCTTCTGTGTTGGGCCCGGGCGGTGGGTGTCGTGGCCATTCACGGACCCGTGGTGACCCAGCTGCCCCGGCTGCCCCGAGCGGATCTGGAGCACCTCTTTCGTCTACTGGAGGAGCCGGGGTACGCGCCGCGCCTGTCGGGTTCTGGGGGAAACCACTCGAGCCGCGGCCCGACTTTGGTGAGTGATTCCGGAGCGGCCGAGGGCCCGCTGGTGGGTGGCAACCTGTCGCTGCTGGGCGCCCTGGCCGGGTGCCCCTGGGCTCCACTGCTCGACGGAGCCATCCTCGTCCTGGAGGACGTGGCCGAGGCGCCCTATCGCCTGGACCGGCTCCTGACGACCCTTCGGCACCAGGTGGGCGCCCGGAGCGCCGACACCCTGGCAGGGGTGGCGGTTGGGGAGCTCAGCGGATGCGTCCCCGGCGAGGCCGGCGGCCCCTCCGCCCTGGAGGTGGTGGCCACGCAGGTGTCGGCGCCCGGGCGCCCCGTGGTGTCGGGGTTTCCCATCGGACACGGCAACCGGAACGCGGCGTTTCCCATCGGGGTCCGGGCGCGCCTGGACCCGAAGGCCCGAATCCTCACCTGGGAGGGCGGTGTGGTGCGGTAGAGGTGGTCCTTAGTCCCTTGTCAACCAAATCGTGCGCAGATGGTATCAACTTGTGCACACATCGAGCTGGTATCGAACTGCTATTGGCCGTTGGCAATTAGGTATTAGCTTTCTGATTCCGGAGTGTTGGCTAACTGCTAATCGCCAATGGCTAACAGGTCCCGGCGTAGC
>Ga0272441_10012424_pt1 | contig 12441 bp, 9 predicted proteins | sample SSMProp6N_FD_193582 | JGI IMG/M metagenome (GOLD analysis project Ga0272441, IMG submission 193582) | Marine sediment archaeal communities from Little Sippewissett salt marsh, Falmouth, MA, United States - SSM-Prop-6N | ecosystem: Environmental > Aquatic > Marine > Wetlands > Sediment ...
CTCCGAATACATCGGCAATGCCGACCCGCGCTGCCTGCTCGTTGCGACCGCCGCCATGCAGGCGGTCGAGTTCGTCGGTATGCCCGAGGCCCGCATTGTCCTGGGCCATGCGACCGCCTATCTGGCGACCGCCCCGAAGAGCAATGCCGCCTATCTGGCCGTGGACAAAGCGCTCGAGGACGTGGCGAAGGGTCGTACGATCGCCGTGCCGAAACCGCTGCGCTCGACCGGCTATCGTGGTGCGGAGAAGTTGGGCCATGTCGGCTACAAGTATGCGCACGACCATGCGGGGCACATCGTGGAGCAGGAATACGCGGCGGTGCCGCGCCCCTACTATGAGCCCACAAGCGAAGGCTACGAGGATGTGATTCGAAAGCGGCTTGCCAGGTGGGAGGAGATCAAGAAGGCAGCTCGGCGCCCAACCGCGAATGAAAACGAATGAAGAATGAATATCCAACAGCCAACAAGGAATATCCAATGGCCAAGGAAAGAGGAGCCACGGATGAGCGGGTGCGCGGCTGAAAAGGCGGCGGTGCGCGAGACCATGGCGCGGGACGACCGGCGGCTGAGCGTGGCCCGGCGCGAAGAGGCCGGGCGTGCGGTGGCTGCTGCGCTCGCCGCGCTGGCGCCGTTCGCTGGGGCGTCGGTGGTGGGCGCCTACCTGGCGTTGCCGGACGAGGTGCCCGCGGCGCCTGCGCTCGCAGGATGCTATGCGCGCGGCCAGCGTGTGTGCGTGCCCGCGTTCGACGAACGGCAAGACACGTATGGGCTCGTGCGGCTCGAGCCCGAGACGGAAACGGCTGCGGGCAAGTACGGCGTCGCGGAGCCGACACGCCGGGAATGGGTCGCGATCGACGCGGTCGATGCGATCCTCGTGCCGGGCCTCGCCTTCGACGAGAAGGGCGCCCGGCTCGGACGCGGCGCCGGGCATTATGACCGGATGCTGGCCCATGCACGCGCCTACAAGGTCGGCGTGACGTTCGAGTGCCGGATCGTCACGCAGTTGCCGGTCGACCCGCACGATGTGCCGGTCGATGCCATTGTTACCGAACAACGTACCCGCGTGTTGCGGAGCAGAACCGACAGTTCGGACGCCGGCAATTGAATCGTGGCGTCCGTTTCGAGTTGGGATCGACTAAGGGTGAGAACGACTAAGGGTGAGAACGACTAAGGGTAAGAGACGATAGCAGACCCCGGGAGAGCAAGGGCGAAGGATCTTGAGCCGACACCCGGCTTCAGCCGGGTGTGCCAGAGTTTCGCTGGCAGCAGGCTCTTGAGCCAGCGCCTTGAGACAGCACCCGGCTTCAGCCGGGTGTGCAGGCGAGCAGGCCCTGCGCGCATGGGGCGGAGGATCGAATATGCCGGAAATGGAAATGGAGATAAACTTCCTGGTGCCCGCGGCCGCCGTGATGATCGGCATGGCACTGGGTTACATCATTCGCGCGATTCTGGGCAAGTATCGCGTGCAGGGCGCGGAACGCCGGTCCGTGATGTTGCTGGAGGATTCGCAACGCGACGCGGACGTGCTGCGCAAGGAAGCCAAGATCCAGGCGCGCGCCGAAGTATTGCAGGCGCGCGAGGAGCTCGAGAAATCGATGGCATCGCGCCGCGAAGAGATCGCCGAGCTCGAGGAGCGCGCTGCACAGCGGGAACGGAACCTGGACAGGAAGGTCGCGCTGTTGGACAAGAAGGAGCAGTCTCTGGAGGAACGCGCCGAGCAGCTTACCGCGGAGAAGGGCAAGATCGACGCCTTGCGCAGCGAGGCCGAGCAGCTGGTTGGCGAGCAACGCGATCACCTGCAGCGGATCGCCGGCATGACGAAGGAACAGGCGCGCACCATGTTGCTCTCGGAGCTGGAAAAGGACGTGCGGACCGAGGCGGGCGCGATGATCCGGCGCCGGGTAGAAGATGCGAAGGAGACGGCCGAACGCGAAGCGAAGAACATCGTGACGCAGGCGATCCAGCGCTACACGGCCGGGCACAGCGGCGAGCTGATCACCGGCACGGTGGCGCTGCCGAACGACGAGATGAAGGGCCGGATCATCGGACGTGAAGGCCGCAACATTCGGGCGCTGGAAGCGGCGACGGGCGTGAATCTGTTGATCGACGATACGCCGGAGGCCGTCGTGATCTCGGGGTTCGACCCGGTCCGGCGCGAGGTCGCGCGGCAGGCGCTCGAGCGGTTGATCTCCGACGGCCGGATTCATCCTGCACGCATTGAGGAAGTCGTCGGCAAGGTCCGGGAAGAGATGGAGGAGACCATTCGGAAGACGGGCGAAGAGGCGGTCTACGCGCTCGGTCTGCACGGCGTGAATCCGGAGTTGGTGCGCATGTTGGGCCGGCTCAGGTTCCGTTTCAGCTACACGCAGAACGTGCTGCAGCATTCGACGGAGGTCGCCTACCTGATGGAGGGGATGGCGGGCGAGCTGGGTCTGGACACGATGCTGGCACGCCGGATCGGGTTATTCCACGATATCGGCAAGGCGCTGGACCACGAGGTCGAGGGCGGCCACGCGATTATCGGGGCCGACCTGCTCAAGCGGCATGGCGAACCCGCCGTGCTGTTGAACGCGGTTGCCGCGCACCACGAAGAGGTGGGCGCCGAGAGTCTGTACGCGCTGCTCTGTTCGGCGGCCGACGCGATTAGCGGCGCGCGGCCCGGCGCGCGCTCGGAATCCACGACGTCGTATGTGAAGCGGATCGAGAAGCTCGAGGAGATCGCCTCGGAGTTCGACGGTGTCGACAAATCCTACGCGATCCAGGCCGGGCGCGAGGTGCGGGTCATGGTGCAGCCCGAGGAGATGGACGACAACGACGCGATCACGCTGGCACGCGCGATCAGCAAGAAGATCGAGTCGGACCTGCAGTATCCGGGCCAGATCCGGGTCATGGTGATCCGCGAGACGCGCGCGATCGAATATGCGAAATGAAGATCCTGCTCGTCGGTGACATTGTCGGCTCGCCCGGCCGTACGGCGTTCGCGCGCGTCGCAACCGCCATGCGCGAGCAGGGCGAGGCCGATTTCGTTGTGGCCAATGCGGAGAACGCGGCCGCGGGCAGGGGCCTGACCGGCCCGCTCGCTGCCGAGCTGCTCGCGAACGGCGCGGACGTGCTGACGCTCGGCGACCACGCATGGGATCGCAAGGAGCTGCAGAAAACGATCGATCTGGAGCAGCGCGTGCTGAGGCCCGCCAATTTCGCGCCCGGTTGCCCCGGCAGGGGCTGGCTGAGCTGCGAAGTGCTGGGCCGGCCCGTCACGGTCGTGAACCTGGTCGGCCGCGTATTCATGCGCAACTACGAATGTCCGTTTCGCACGATCGACGCGATCCTCCGCCAGGTCGCTGCGCCGGGTCGTGTTGTGATTGTCGATTTTCATGCGGAGGCAACGTCCGAGAAGATCGCGATGTCGCGTTACCTCGACGGTCGCGTCGCCGTGCTGGTCGGCACGCACACGCACGTGCAGACGGCGGACGATACCGTTATGCCGAAGGGCACCGCCTATACCACGGATCTCGGGATGACCGGCGCGAAGGATTCCGTTATCGGCTGCGAGGTCGAGCCGGTGCTCCGCTCGTTCCTGTCCGGTATGCCCGCGCATTTCCCGGTCGCGCACGGCAACCCGGTGCTGGAGGGTGCGCTCGTGGAAATCGACGAGCCGACCGCGCGCGCCGTCTCGATCCGGCGCGTGCGGCGCGAGGCCGGGTGAGGGTGTTCTGGAAGTTGGTGTTTGACTACGAAGAGGCCGTTGCGCCGGGAAGGCCACCGCGGGGCTTGCCCCCGCGGAGCCATGAGTGACAGACCAGAACGGATTCAAACCCCAAAGCCCCCTCCCTTCCGCCGCGCTCCCGCGCGGCGGAAGGGAGGGGGAGAGTTTTTGTTTTGCGGCGGCGCTTGTTGTACAGTCGCCGCCCCGCGGGGGCAAGCCCCGCGGAGGCGGCAACACCGACGCCGGGTCTGCGAAGCGCGTGCAGACGAACCCGGGCCCGCCGCGAAGCGGCGTGCCCGATTCGCCTGACGCATTCGTTGGAATCCCGTGTTTCGAGGAAGAACGTGGACAGGAAGATCTATCAAGTCAGTGAAGTGACCCGCGAGATCAAGGGCTTGCTGGAGCGGGAGCTTGGCAGCATCTGGCTGGAGGGCGAACTGTCGAACGTGCGGCGGCCCGCCTCCGGGCACTGCTACTTCACGATCAAGGACGCGACCTCGCAGATTGCCGGCGTCATGTTCCGCGGCAACCAACGTACGCTGCGGTTCACGCCCGCCGACGGGCTCAAGGTCCAGGCGTTCGGCGAGATTTCGGTGTACGAGCGCAGCGGGCAATACCAGATCATTGTACGGCAGATGATCGAAGGCGGGACCGGCGCGTTGCAGGCGGCGTTCGAGGCGCTGAAACAGAAGCTGCGCGCCGAGGGCTTGTTCGACGCGGCGCGTAAGCGGCCGCTCCCGCTGCTTGTGCAGCGCGTGGGCGTTGTCACCTCGGCGACCGGCGCCGCGATCCGCGACATCCTGAATGTGCTGGGGCGCAGGTTCCCGAACCTGCAGCTGACGCTCGCGCCGGTCCGGGTCCAAGGCGAAGGCGCGGCCGACGAGATCGCCGCGGCCGTCGGGCTGCTGAACCGGCGTGGCGGGTTCGACGTGTTGATCGTCGGGCGCGGCGGCGGCAGCCTCGAGGATCTCTGGGCGTTCAACGAGGAGCCGGTCGCGCGCGCGATCGCCGAATCACGGATTCCCGTCATTTCCGCGGTCGGCCACGAGATCGACTTCACGATCAGCGACTTCGTCGCCGACCTGCGCGCGCCGACCCCGTCGGCGGCCGCCGAATTGGTGGTTGGCCGCAAGAGCGAGTTCGAGGAACGGATCCGCGCGCTCAACGAACGGCTCGGCCAGGCGTTGCGCCGGCGCTTGCTCGAGTTGAAGAACCGCTTCACGGCGGCTGCTGGCAGCTACGTGTTCCGGCAGCCCGAGAACGTGGTCGCGCAGCAGCGGCAGCGGCTGCGGACCTTGACGTTGCAGATGCGGCACGCGATCGAGTCGCGGCTGAGCGAACAGAAACAGGCCGTCGACGATTTGGGCGCAACGCTGGCGCGCGCAACCGAGGACGCGGCCAAGGCTGCGCGAAACCGGCTCGATCGCGCGCAGGCCCAACTGCGCGTGCTGGATCCGCTCGCCGTGTTGGCGCGCGGCTACAGCGTGACATGGGATCGCGACGGGCGCATCGTGCGCAGCGCCGGGCAGCTCGGTGCGGGCGACGCGGTGCGTACGCGCGTCGCGAAAGGGTCTTTTCAGGCGGAGGTCACAGCGACGGATGACGACAACGAAACAAACAACTGACGACGCGCAGGACGGGAACGAGCAGCTCAACTTCGAGCAGGCGCTGGAACGGCTCGAGAAGATCGTGGCGGAGATGGAGGCCGGCTCGCTGAGCCTGGAGAAGATGACCGCGCATTTCGAGGAAGGCCAGAAGCTTGTCGGGTTCTGCTCGAAGAAGCTGAACGAGGTTGAACGCAAGATCGAGAAGCTCGTCAAGAAGGGCGAGCGGCTCGTGAGCGAGCCGCTGGACGCGGAGCCGTAGGAGAAGGGGCGCGCCCGTCAGTGCGGCTGTTTTTTCCACCACATGCCCTTGCGCATGAGTTCCGGCGTGGTGGCCGGGTTCGTAGCGGGCGGCGCTTGCCGGGCCGCGGTGTCGGGTTCGGGCTGGGTTGCGGCCTCAGGCTGTTGCGCCGGCTGCGGCGCGGTCGCTTCGGGCAGCGCGGTGCTGGTGAGCGGGGCGTCCACTCCGATCGCGGTGACGGTGACCATGCCGGCCGCATGCGAATCGAGCGCGGACTTCGGGAGCCGGACATCTTCGGGTGGTTCGGGGGCCGGCGGAACGGCGGGCTGCAGGGTCTGCGTTTGTGCGGCGAGCTGTTTTTCGAACGCGGCGAGCATGCGGCGGCCGGTCGCGGCGAACGAGCAGAGCAGCAGCACGAGCACGAGCAGCGAGACGACGGCGGTGATCAGGACGGTCCGCTGCATGCGGCGCAGCGCCCCGATCATGGCGTTTTCGAACGCGCGGACCGTGGGAGCGAGCGCGGCGGGCACGCGCGAGTCCTGTGCTTGTTCGGGAAGCGGGCGTTCCGGCCGCACGTTGTCCGGGCCGGCCGCGCTGTCCGGTTTCTGCTCCTGGGGCGTGGGCTGCTCGGTCACTTCTCCTCCGGCCATTCCTGGCGGACAAGCACGTCATTCTGCCAGTAGCCGTTGACGGCGCGCCCGTCGGCGGACATGTAGCGGCCGCGTCCGTGTCGCTTGCCGTTCATGAACTGGCCCTCGTGTTTGGCGCCTGATTTCCAGGTATAGACGCCGTACCCGTGCCGGAGGCTGGCCTTGAACATGCCGACATAGACGCTGCCGTTCACGGAATGCATGGTCCCTTTCCCGTCGCGCTTGCCGTCCTTGAAATAGCCCTCGTATTTCGTGCCGTCCGCGGCCGTGTAGATGCCGTAGCCGTTGTATTCGTCGTCCTTGAATTCGCCGACATAGCGGCTGCCGTCGCGCCAGACCTGCGTGCCCTGGCCGGTGCGCGCGCCGTCTTTCCATTCGCCGATATAGCGGGTGCCGGTCGGCCACGTATACTCGCCGCGCCCGTTCTGGACGCCGGCGACCCATTCCCCGGCGTACTTGGAGCCGTCCGCCCAAGTCTGGATACCGCGTCCGTGCCGCACGTCATCTTTCCATTCGCCTTCGTAGGTGAGTCCGCCGGGTATCGTGAACACGCCGGCCCCGTGGCGTCGCCCGTTCTCGAAGTGTCCGACATGCCGGGACCCGTCCGCCCAGGTCTTGGTGCCCTGGCCTTCCATCCGGCCTTTGACCCAGTCGCCGGCATAGACGGAACCGTCCGCGAACCAGTGCGTTCCCTTGCCGTGCCGCAGGTCGTCCTTCCATTGGCCCTGGTATTTTGAGCCGTCCGGCCAGGTCATCGTGCCTTGCCCGTCCATTTTGCCGCCCGCCCATTCGCCCGAATAGACGGTGCCGTCCGGGAACACATAGCGGCCGTGCCCTTCCGGCATGCCTTTCTCGACCGCGCCGCGGTACTCCTCGCCGGTCGGCAGAATGATCTTCGCCTTGCCTTTCGGCGGCCCGACATACCGTGTGCCGTCCGGCCAGATGGTCTCGCCTTTGCCGACCATCTCGTCGTCCTTGAACTTGCCTTCGTATTTCTTGCCGTCCGCCCAGGTCATGATTCCGCGCCCGTTCTTTTTGCCGTCCGCGAAACTGCCTTCGTATTTCCTGCCGTCCGGCCAGGTGTAGGTGCCTTTCCCGTGCATCAGGTCGTTGGCCCAGAGCCCGACATACTTGGAGCCGTCGCCCCAGAGCATGGTGCCGAGCCCGTGGCGCCGGCCGTCCTGGAACGAGCCCGTATAGCGCCCGCCGTTCGGATAGCTCTGTGTGCCTTCCCCGTTCGCGGCGCCGTTCGCCCAGTTCCCTTCGTACTTGGAGCCGTCCGGCCACACGACGGTGCAGTGGCCGGTCAGCGCGTCGTCCTTGTAGATCCCGACATAGGCGGTACCGTCGGCTGCCGTGAACGCGCCTTGCCCGTTGCGCTGCCCGTTGCGGAAGACCCCTTCAAAGACGGCGCCGTCCGCGGCGACCCAGCGGCCCGTACCGTGCGGCTTGCCGCTGTCCCATTGGCCCGTGTATTTCGAGCCGTCCGCGTAAGTCATCGTGCCGGAACCCGTGCGCTGGCCGCTGACCCAGGCGCCCTCGTAGCGCGCGCCGTCCGGCCAGGTCTGCACGCCTTGCCCGTTGGGCCGGCCCTCGACGAACTGCCCGACATACTTGGCGTCGTTTGCCCGGATCATCGTGCCTTGCCCGTGCATCTTGTCGTCGTGCCATTCGCCGCTGTAGTGCACGCCGTCGGCCGTCACGTAGATCCCGTAGCCCTGCCGGCGTTGGTTCAAGACATCGCCCACGTATTCGGCGCCGTCCGGCCATTTCCACGTGCCGAACCCGCTGACCTTGTCGTCTTCGAACCGGCCGGTGTACTCCGATTTGTCCGGGAACGTTTGCGTGCCTTTGCCGTCGCGCTTGCCGCTCACCCAGTCGCCTTCATAGCGGGTCCCGTCGCGCCACGTCATCGTGCCGGACCCGTTCATGTTGCCGCCGACCATCTCGCCCTCGTATTTCGTGCCGCCCGGCCAGATGATCGTGCCTTTCCCGTTGATCACGCCCTCGACCCAGTTGCCCTGGCACGTGATGCCGCCGGGAAAGATGTAGGTGCCTTCCCCGTGCGGCAGTCCGTTGCGTACCGCGCCCACGTACTTCTCGCCGCTCGGCAGAATGATCGTCGCGCGCGTGTTCGGATCACCCTTGAATCTTGTGCCGTCCGGCAATGTCGTGCCGGTGCCGGCGCCGCGTAACGTCGCGCTTGTCAACAACAGGCAAAGCGCAGCGTGGCCAATCGCTCTTTTCATAGGTCCGGACCTCGTTTCTCAGGTTTCGGGTCTTCGGCCGTCCGCCGATCGCCGGCCGGCCGACAGCGTTCGGGAAAGGGTTCGTTCAACCTTCCGTCACCGCCTCTTTCGCTTCTTTTGCACCCGCCGCGGCCGGTTTGTGCCGGGCGCGGCGCCTCAAGAAATCCTGTTGCGCGGCCAGCAGCATGCTTTTCTGTTTCAGCTCGCGCTCCGCGTCCGCCAGTTGCTGCACACGTTGCGAGAGCTGCTCGGTCTGCCGATGGTAGTAATCGATCCGAGCCAACCCGAGCATATGCTCGCGTCTCAGCGATTCCCGGGCCTTTTCACTCTCTTCAATAATGCGGCGCGTCTCCCGCAGTGCCTGTTCCCGGCCGCCCAGCGCATGCCACAGCTCGCGGATCAGCGTTACCGTCCCGCTCTCCGCGCCGGGCAGCTCCAGCGTCGCGCCCGGCAGCACGGCCTCGCGCGCAAGAAGCTGGATCACCGCGTGAATGTGGATGGGTCCGTACATTCGTCCGTCGCGCAGCTCGACGCTGCAGACCATCTCGAGGTCCGCGAGTTCCGGCGCGCGTATCCAGGTTTCGCGGTCCTGCGATAGCCGGTCGTCCGGGCCGATACGGCCGTCCGCGGCCCAGTCGCACAAATCCTTCTGTGCGACCGGTCCGTAGACCGCACCGTTTGGCCGTTTTAGGTACCACGTGCTCATGCAGCAGGATTCGGACCGCCCGCCGGCGTCTGCCCGCCCTACGCCGCGGGACCCCGCCAAAGCCATGTCCGTATGGCTGACTCCGACTCAGCCCTCGATTTCCATCCGGCCGGACCCGGGCGCCGGATACACAAATATCCGGCCATGATAAGGGCTTCGCTCAGGTTGGACAAGCAAAGAAATCAGGGGCTCCGCGGCTGCGCTGCCGCGCTGCCGCTCCGCATCCGCGAGTGGGAACTCGCGGATTCCCGGGCCGGCAGGGCCGGCCCGGGTGAAAACCTTCGGAGTGCGGGAAAACCTTCGGAGTGCGGCAGCCGTGCCGCGACGAAGCCACGAGCGGAGCGAAGGGCGAAGACGGGTCAGACTGCCGCCTTCAACCAACGTCTGCATGGGCACGCGGTTCGACAGCGCAAGCCCGGCCCGAGAAGAGGATATACAGGACGATTTCGGGACAGGACGATAGGGAGGGGATTCATTAATGCGGCATCTGAATGGTACCCTTAGCCGGTCTTACCCTTAGTCGATCTAATCTTAGTCGGTCCTGGTCGATTGACCCCGTCAGTCGGCTAAGGGAAGACGACTAAGGGAAGACGACTAAGGGAAGACGACTAAGGTTGGGAACGGCTAAGGGCTCCTCACTCACCTTTTGGTGACAAGAGATCACAGACACGCGGTTTTGCGACAGGCCCCGCCCAAAGCTTGGCTATGTTCGTGATCAAGTTTTCGGGAGTTTGCGGCTGACTTGCAGCAAACAGGCCGGGCAGCGTACGCGCCCCGCAAACAAAAACTCTCCCGTGCCGCCGCTCTTGCGGCGGCACGGGAGAGCGGTGCGCTGTGCCGGCCGCCCGTCCGGCGGCCGGCATGGCGCACCCGGCACGACTCGAACGTGCAACCACCTGATCCGAAGTCAGGTGCTCTGTCCAATTGAGCTACGGGTGCGCGGTACGGTGCGCCTGGCAGGCGCGTGCAGGCAGGGTACCGGGCGGGGGGGTGGGGTTGCGAGGAAAAAAGGCGGAAGTCGGAAATCGGAAGTCGGAAGTGGGGTGGGATGGCGGGTCTTCTGCGGGAAGGGGACGGAACATCCAACAGCCAACGCCCAACATCCAACAGCCATGTCACCGAGACCGTCGGGAAGGGGGTCAAACGGAAGGCAGGACGTGACCGCAGACTGCTGAAGTGCCGTGCGGTGCGATGGGCGAGCTCTGTCCAAACGTCGTCTCGAACATAATCTCGAACGGCGGCCAAAGGCCGCTTTCCTCTCCGAACGTAGAGATTCCGTTCCAGACGACGTGGCGGGATGCTATACTGATGGGCGTGAAGATTCCCTCGGAGATCGCGCGGCAACTGCGGGAACTGCCGAACAAGCCGGGCTGCTACATGATGCGTGACCGGCGCGGCCGGATCATCTACGTGGGCAAGGCCAGCTCGCTGCGCGACCGGGTTCGCTCCTATTTCCGGCAGGGCACGCTGCACAGCGCGAGCCCGAAACTGCGCGGGCTGATCAAGAGCATTGCGTCGTTCGAGTATCTGGTGACGCGGACGGAGGCGGAAGCGGTGCTGACGGAGGGCCGGCTGATCAAGGAGTACCGGCCCCGCTACAACGTGAGTTTCCGCGATGACAAGCGGTTCCTGTGCCTGCGCATCAAGTTGAGCGATCCGTTCCCGCGCCTGCGCACCTGCCGGATCCAGCGCGATGACGGCGCGACCTATTTCGGGCCCTACGCATCGGCCGCCGCCGCGCGGGCGGCCATGGATTTCGTGGAAAAACGGTTCGGCCTGCGCAAATGCACGCCGCGCGTGCCGGACGCGGAGACGCACCGGCATTGCATCGACGATATCGTGCGGCACTGCGCGGCGCCCTGCGTCGGCACCGTCTCGCGCGCGCAGTACCACGAACGTGTGGCGCAGGCCTGCGCGTTCCTGCGCGGGGAACGGCCGGACTGTCTCGCGTCGATCGAGCAGGCGATGGAGGCGGCTTCGGAAGCGCTCGAGTTCGAGCGGGCCGGTGCGCTGCGGGATCTGTTGCTGTTGCTGCGCGCGGCGGTCAAGCAGCGCACGCGGATCAGCGGCACGCCGGCGTTGCGCGCGCAGGATGCGGCGCGCGGCGTGCGGGAACTGAAGGAACTGCTCCGGCTGCCGGCCGGTCCGGCGCTGATCGAGGCGTACGACATCTCGAACATTTCCGGCACGCACGCGGTCGGCAGCATGGTCTGCGCGGTGGCCGGGCTGCCGCGCCGGAACCGGTACCGTCATTTCCGGATCAAGACCGTAACGGGCAGTGACGACCCCGCGATGATGGCGGAAGTCGTCCGGCGCCGGTTCGCGCGGTTGCGCGAGGCGCAGGCCGCGCCGCCCGACCTCGTACTGGTCGACGGCGGGATCACGCAGACGCGCGCGGCCAAGACGGAACTGGCCAAGCTGGGCTTTGCCGGGGTGCCGGTCGCGGGACTCGCGAAACGCTACGAGGAGATCTATCTGCCCGGCCGCGGGAAGGCCGGACAGAAGCCGTTGCGGCTGCCGCGCGACTCGAAGGCGTTGCAGGTGCTGATGCGGATCCGGGACGAAGCGCACCGGTTCGCGCTGACCTATCACCGCAGCTTGCGCAGCAAGCGGATCCGGGAATCGGTGCTTGACGATATTCCGGGAATCGGCGAGAAGCGGAAGGAACAGCTATTAGCGCATTTCGGGTCGTTCAAGCGGCTCGCGGCCGCTACCGAAGCGCAGATCGCCGAAGTGCCCGGGTTCGGGCACAAGACGGCGGGAGTGATCGCAAGGAACCTTCGGAGTGCGGAGAACCTTCGGAGTGCGGAGAACCTTCGGAGTGCGGCAGTTAGACTGCCGCCTTCAACCAGGCTCGACAGCGCAAGCCCGGCATGAAGACGGGATTCACAGGACGACGGGGACAGGACGCTTAAGACAGGACGATTCTGGGGACAGGACGACGGGGACAGGACGATTTTGGGACAGGGCCCGCGCAAAGCTTCGCAGTGTGGCGGGCAGGTCGCAATGTGGCAGGCAGCCGATTGGGACAGATACGGCTTGGCGGCTTGGAGCGGGGCCGGCTTGTTTCCGGCGTGTGACCAGGAGATCCAGCGTGCAGTCAGAAGAGAGCGTGGTTGAAGGCGGCACTCTAAGTGCCGCACTCCGAAGGTTTTGCGTACTCCGAAGGTTTTGCGCACTCCGAGGGTTTTGCGCACTCCAAGGAGTTCTTCTTCTCATCGCGCTCGTCTGGCTTGTGTTTGGGCAGACGCTGCGGTTTCCCTTCGTGTTGTTCGATGATCCCGT
>Ga0272441_10012425_pt1 | contig 12440 bp, 8 predicted proteins | sample SSMProp6N_FD_193582 | JGI IMG/M metagenome (GOLD analysis project Ga0272441, IMG submission 193582) | Marine sediment archaeal communities from Little Sippewissett salt marsh, Falmouth, MA, United States - SSM-Prop-6N | ecosystem: Environmental > Aquatic > Marine > Wetlands > Sediment ...
ATGAGGAGGCCCTGCGAGAGATCGAAGAGCGGGAGAATCTCTCCTTTGTCATCATCCTCAATGAAGCGAATGAGATCATATTTCAGAGCAAGCAATACTATCGAGATCCCTCGACGGGAGAAGACATCGATATAACGAGTCAGGAAAATATCCTTGGTCTCTTCAAGAGATTGGGAAAGCTCGGAGAAATGGGCTATGTCGCCCTAAGCCGGAAGGACGGAAGCGGCTCCATCATTATTGCCCTCGATGCCAGGCGGCTGAAGTACTGGAGTACCAAGATCGCCGTCAACAAGGTTATCAATGAAGTGGGGTGGAAAAAGGAGCTGGCCTATCTCGAGCTTGTCGACCGGTATGGGAAAAAGCTGGGACAGGCAGGCGAGATGCCCCAGAAAAACAGGGATGCCGGTATCATTACAGCGGATATCCTGGCGGACAAGGTCAGCATCTTCAGTCGCAAGATATCCTTCGGCGACAATCGGTTTCTCGATATACTGGCACCGGTCCGGCTGGACGGAGACATGGCGGGGTATGCGCGCCTCGGTCTGAAATGGAACAGGGCCGATGGAATCATCAGTGAAACGAGGAACCGCATGATCATTTCTGCCATACTCATTGTCTTGATCGGCATCGTTTCGATCCTGACCCTCTATCTCAATCAGCGGAGACATCTGGTGAAGATGGCGGACATGGGACAACGGCTCCAGCGGGCCCAGCGTCTCTCTTCCATGGGACAGCTCGCCGCGGGCGTGGCCCATGAAATTCGTAACCCCCTCAATGCCATCAGTATGGCCAGCCAGCGGCTGAGGAGAGAATATCCCCCCCCCGATGAAGAGGCGGGAGAGGAATTTGCACGGATTACCGGGATAATCCGTGACGAGATCAGGCGGCTCAACGGGATTATAGAGGAGTTTGTGACCTTCTTCAGGATCAAGCGGCTGGAACTCAAGAGCCGCTCGCTGGATGATGTGCTGGCAAAGATTGTGGGCCTCATGGAGGAGGAGGCCACGGCCCGGGGAGTCACGATACAGACGCGATGGGGCGGTAACAGTGTGATAGTCTCCATGGATGAAGATAAGCTCCGGCAGGCATTTTTCAACATATTGAAGAATGCCATGGAGTCCATGACAGACAGTGGCACCATAACACTGTCCGTTCATACTGCCCAAACGGGCATGGTTGCCGTCAGGATTGCAGATACCGGTTCCGGATTGACGGCGGAACAGGTGGAGCATATCTTTGATCCCGAGTATACGACAAAGGAAAAGGGCCTGGGGCTGGGACTGACCCTCTCCCATGAAATCATACGAAGCCACCGTGGCGAAATCCACGTCCAGAGCAGGGTCGGGTCGGGGACGACCTTTGACATCCTGCTCCCCGTGGAAAAGGACAGGACCGGGATATGAAAAAACTGCATGTGCTGATTGTTGAAGATGGTACATCTCAGAGAGAGATGCTTCGCGATTTCCTGCAGCGAGAGGGGTACGTCATTGCAGAGGCCGAAAGCGGTGATGCGGCGCTGAAGGCCGTTGTGGATGGGCATTTTGATCTTGTCCTCCTGGACTTCAAGATGCCCGGTATGAACGGTATCGAGGTCCTGAGGAGGGTAAAGGAGATCAACCCCGAAATAGATGTGGTCATGATGACCGCCTATGGAACCATTGAGACGGCGGTAGACGCCATGAAGGCGGGGGCCGTCGATTATATTACCAAGCCCATCGATCTGGAAGAGCTTTTGCTCCTCATGGATCGGATTGCTGAACGGCGGACACTGATCAAGGAGAACGAGATCCTTCGTCAGCAATTGCTGGACAAGGGGATTACCACAGATCAGATCATATATCAGAGCTCCCAGATGGAGGGACTGATCAATCTGGCGGGGAGGGTCGCTTCGAGCCGGGCGACGGTGCTGTTGCAGGGGGAGAGTGGCACAGGGAAGGAACTTTTTGCGCGACTCATCCATACGCTGAGTCCCCGGTCTGCAAAGACCATGATCGTGGTCAACTGCGGTGCCCTGCCGGAGACACTCCTCGAAAGCGAGCTCTTCGGTCACGAAAAGGGGGCCTTCACGGGGGCAACGACACGGAGAAGGGGCAGGTTTGAAGAGGCCGATGGGGGGACCCTGTTCCTTGACGAAATAGGAGATCTTTCGCTTCCTGTCCAGGTCAAATTGCTCCGTTTCCTTCAGGAACGGGAGTTTCAGCGGCTGGGTGGCAATCAGACAATCACGTCCGATGTGAGGATCATCAGCGCCACCAATCGAGATCTGGAGGAACAGGTACAGAGCGGTACCTTCAGGGACGACCTCTATTACCGGCTCAATGTCGTCGTAATGAACATTCCACCGCTGCGGGATCGGAAGGAAGACATCCCCGTCCTGGTGGAATTCTTCATCCGCCGTTTCTCTTCCGAAAATGGAAAGGAGATCGAAGGACTGAGCAGCGAGGCCATGGACATCCTCCTGAAATACAATTATCCCGGCAACGTGAGGGAGCTGGAAAACATCATAGAGCGATCTGCCGTCGTCGCGCGGGACCCCGTCATCTCGGTGCGGGACCTCCCCTTCAAGGATGTGTCCTCCCATCACTTTGATGAGTACAAAAAGGTCCCCGGTCCCATGAAGGATTCTGTCGAGGCCCTGGAACGCCAGATGATAGAAGAGGCCATGGAAAAGGCCCAGCATCACCAGACAAAGGCTGCCGAGATGCTCGGTATTACCGAACGGACCCTACGATACAAGCTGAAAAAATATGGCCTCAAGGAATAACGAGCCCCGATTTTTCGTGTGCCGCAGCATCCCTGATGCACGTCTTTTTGGCCTTGATAGCCAATGACCGGAAATAGTATTGTACTGAACAATGAAGGCATTCCCCGCTCCTTTCGGTGGTGTTCGCGAGTGAATATAGAATAACCACGTTTCTTGGGTGAGGGTTTCCAGAAACACTGAATCCTCCAAAGGCATATCAGTAGTATGACGGCTAAGACCACAACAAGACAGGTACAGGCAAAGGAGTGACAATGAATAATAAGGCGGATTTTATCACGATAAAGAATTTCATTAACGGCACGTGGGTGGTTGAAACCGGGGGGGAGACTGTTCCGCTGTATAATCCTTCAACGGGAGAAGTTATTGGCGAGGTTCCACAATCATCCCAGAAAACCTCACTGGAATCGATAGATTCTTCATATGCGGCCTATGATGAATGGCGCAGACTGCCGCTCGCCAGACGCATGCGATATATTTTCGATATCCGCCAGGCCATGATCGATCAGGCCGAGGACATTGCCGTGGCCATCGCCATAGATCAGGCCAAACATATCAGTGAGGCGCGGGGAGAAGTAACACGGGTTGTTGAAATCCTCGAGATGGCCTGCAGCATTCCCTCGCTGTTACAGGGTGAAACCCTTGAGAAAATTTCAACGAATATAAACGGTCGGGTAATCCGCCAGCCCCTGGGTGTTTTCGGCGGTGTAGCACCATTCAACTTCCCTGCTCTGGTTTTCGGCTGGTTTGTCCCCTATGCCATCGCTACCGGTAACACGTTTATTTTTAAACCGTCCACGCAATCTCCCTGTTTCATGCAAAAAATGGGTCATATCTTTCAGGAAATAGGCCTGCCGCCTGGCGTTATTAACATCGTCCACGGCAATCGAACCATTCCGGGAAGCTGGTATGAGCACCCGAACATATCCGGGGTCTGCCTGGTAGGCTCAACACCCACTGCGAAAAAAATGGCGGAAGGGTGTGGCCGGGGCGGAAAGCGCAGCATGCTGCTGGGCGGCGCGAAGAACATGCTTCTGGTCATGGAAGATGCCCAGGTGGACCTTTTTATCGAAAACTTTATCCACTCCTGTTTTGGTTCAGCCGGACAACGATGCCTGGCCGGATCAATCGTGGCCGTGGTGCCGGAAGTTTACGATTTGTTTCTGGAAAAAATGATAGAGGCTGCCAAATCAATCAAAACCGGTGATGCCCTTGACCCTGATATTTACATGGGACCGTTGATTTCAGCCAAAGCCAAAAAGAGAGTTGAAGAGTATATTGAAATCGGCATACAGGAAGGATCGAATCTGGTTTTAGACGGTCGCAACCCTGAGATGCCTGAAAAAAACAAGAATGGTTATTTTGTCGGTCCGACTATTTTTGACCAGGTACCTCCGTCCAGTACCATTGCCAAAGAGGAAATTTTCGGACCCGTGGTATCGGTGATGAAAGTCAGTGACCTCGATGATGCCCTGAATATTATCCGGGCTCAGCAATTCGGCAACGGTGCCTGCATTTTTACCCAGAATCAGTACTACACTGAAACCTTTATTGCCGAAGCCGATGTGGGTATGGTCGGTGTCAATGTCGGTATCTGCGCCCCCCATCCCTATCTGCCCTTTGGCGGCATCAAGGATTCACACCTGGGAACCGACAAGGTCCAGGGTAAGGACGGCATCGATTTCTTTACACAGAACAAGATAGCCACTGTCAGATATGCACCGCCCACGGGCCATTTTACAAGGGGAGATGATAAAACCCGTGAAGCAGAGAAGAAGGAAGATGGCCCACCGGCAGAACGGAGCTGTGTCGCTCGGTAAAAATGTTACCGGCTCGAGTTATTTGTGTGAAAGGCTTCTACCATAACGGTCGACCGGCGCAGTCCGATTAAAGGAGTAATCGTCGCCCGTGGTTTCTTTCGTTGCCGCGAGTCGGCGAATCTTTGACCGTTTCTGCAGTACGTGGCGGGGATCTTCAACTGACAAGAATAATGGTTATGGATCCATGTCGGCAAACCTACACACGTGCGTATGGTATGGGCGGCATCCGCATACAGTGGGAATTTTAAAGGGCGTCTTCAGCGAATAGATCGTGCCCATCCATAAGGACTGAAGGTGGACTGTTGTCCAGGAAGCCGCCAGGCCTGCCCGATGACATGTCATGACGAAAGAGTCATCCATTTAGCCGGGCTAATAACCCCCTTCAGTCACTATTTCCCCTATGGATTCGTCCAGCAGTGTGACCAGCCTGTCTATCTCGTCTTCCGTTATGATGAGGGGGGGTGCCAGGAGTATGTGGTCGCCCCGGATGCCGTCTGCACCTCCGCCGCCGGGATAGCAGATGAGACCCTTTGCAAAGGCACGGGTTCCGATACGCGTGTTGATTCCCTCTTTCGGATCAAAGGGTTCCTTACAGTCCCTGTCCCTTACGAATTCGATGCCGGCAAAGAGTCCCAGACCGCGGATGTCGCCCACGATGGTGTGCCGGTACAGGTCCTGCAGCCTGTCGAGGAGGTGTGCCCCCATCTTCACCGTCCGGTTGACCAGATCGTGATCCCTGACATAATCGAGGACTGCCGATGCGATGGCACAGGACGAGGGGTTCTGGCTGTAGGTGTGACCATGGACGAAGGCCCCGTTTCCTTCCCTGATCGTGTTGTGTACTGCATCCGTCGTGATGACCGTGTTGATGGGCGTGTACCCGCTGCCCAGTCCCTTCCCCGCGATGATCATATCGGGGTTTACATCCCAGTGTGCGATGGCGAAGTTTTCTCCCGTTCGTCCGATGGCCGTCATCACCTCGTCGACGATGAGGAGGATATCGTAGCGGTCACAGATCTCTCGAATCCTCTGAAAGTAGCCGTCTTTCGGGACGAGGGCCCCGGCCGTTGCACCGACGACGGGTTCCGCGATAAAGGCGGAGACCGAATCGGGACCTTCATAGAGGATCATTTTTTCGAGATCGTCGGCACATTCCACCTGGCACGACTGGGGTACCAGACCGAAGGGGCATCGGTAGCAGTAGCAGGGGACGATATGCGGCGTGTGCGTGATCATGGGCTGATAATATCGTCGTCGCCCCGTATGTCCCCCCAGCGCGAGGGCCCCCAGTGTATTGCCGTGATAACTGGTCCATCGCGATATGACCTTGAATTTCGAGGGGACCCCCCTGTCCACCTGATACTGTCGCGCCATCTTTATCGCCGTTTCGACGGCCTCGGAACCCCCGGAATTGTAATATACCCGTGTCATGTTCGGCGGGGCGAGGGCGCAGAGTTTGTCGGCAAGTTCGATAGCCCTGGCCGTCGTGAATTGCGAACCGTGGCAGAAGGAGATCAGTTCCGCCTGCCTGATCATGGCCTCCTGTATTTCTTTTACGCCGTGGCCGATATTGACGACGACGGCGCCGCTGGAGCCGTCGATGTACTCTTTCCCCTCGGTGTCGTATATGTAGATCCCTTTCCCTTGTTCGGCTGTGGGATAAAACTTCCGGGGGTTTCTGTAAAATACATGATCCGAGTTTATCTTATCTGGCATTGTAAAGTCTCCTTCCCTGTCAAATCGCTAACTCGATAATTATATGGTATAGCTTGCATAATCTCAAGATTTCTTCTTTCTCAACCACTGTGAGCTGAAGACGATTGTGAAGAGTATCAGGCCGACGCCATCCGTTACCAGTCCCGGTTTTATCATCAGAAATGCAATGGCCAGTAATATGATAACCTCATACCACTTCGCCCGTATAATCATACAGCCCTGGACGCCGGCGGCCAGACAGACGATTCCCAGTGTGGCCGTCAGAAAGGCCGTCAGTATCTTCCAGGCACTGCCGATGAGCAGCAATTCTGGTGCATAGATGAACATGAAGGGTATGATAAATCCGGCAATGCCGAGCTGAAAGGCACTGATACCCGTCTTCCAGGGGTCGGACTTGGCGATCCCGGCACCGGCATAGGCGGCGAGAGCGACGGGGGGTGTTATGTCTGCCCTCGTTCCGAAGTAGAGGATGAAGAGGTGAGCGGCTATGGGTATGACCCCCATCTGTGCCAGGGCCGGTGCGACGAGAGAGGAGATGATGACGTACTGTGCCGTTGTCGGCACCCCCATTCCCAGAAAGATGCAGGCAATCATGGTAAAGGGGAGGGCGAGGTAGAGATGTCCCATCGAGGCATCGACGACGAGGGAAGAAAATTTGATGCCCAGTCCCGACATGGTGATGCATCCGATGATGATACCGGCAGCGGCACAGGCGGCGGCCACCTCGACGGCCCCGGTGGCCCCCTCTTTCAGGCCCTCCAGGATGAGCATGAGAAAGTCCCGGGGAGATTGTCTTCGTATCAGACTCATAATGAATGACGATATGACAGTTGCGCAGATGGCCCAGAAGACGGCCCGTTCGGGGGAGAAGTTTCTCATGAGAAAATAGATGAGCAGGAAGATGGAAAAGATATGGTGCCATCCCTCGGCAAAGGCCGTTCTGATCCGGGGGAGGTCCGATTTGGGGAGACCGGCCAGCCCCAGCGCAACCGCCCTGAAGTGTACCTGCATAAAGGTGGAGAAAAAGGCCAGTGACGCCGGTATGGCCGCGGCGATACAGACCTTGTAATAGGGTATGGAAAGGAATTCGGCCATGATGAAGGCGGCGGCGCCCATAATGGGGGGCATGATCTGCCCCATGGTGGACGCCGAGGCCTCAACACCGGCGGAAAAGTGGGCGGGGTAGCCCGTTCGCTTCATCAGGGGGATGGTAAAGGAACCGGTAGTCACCGTGTTGGCCACAGAACTTCCTGATATCATGCCGAAGAAGGTGCTTGAGGCCACGGCGGCTTTTGCAGGGCCGCCCCGTGTCCAGCCCGTGAGGGCGAAGGCGACATCGGTAAAAAACTGTCCCGCTCCTGTCTTTCTCAGGAGGGCCCCGTAGAGGATGAAGAGGAGGATGAAATTTGCCGAGACACCGATGGGGACACCGAAGACGCCGTCTGTCGAAAGTGCCAGGTATGTGGAAATACGCTTGATACTGTACCCCTTGTGGGCGAGGACATCGGGCAGCCAAGGACCGAAGAGGGCATAGCATATAAAGACGATTGCAATGAGGGGAACTGCCACGCCTGTCGATCTTCTCGATGCCTCGAGGACCAGAATGACCATGATAGTCCCCATGGTCACGTCTATGGGAATGAATGCACCGGCACGGTTCAGAATAGGTGTGGAAAAGATAAAGATCCATATGCAGATGGCCACGGAGGCGACGAGAAATATCCAGTCAAAGATGGACATTCGCTCAAGGGGGGACCGCTTTTTAGAGAAGGGATAGAGGGAAAAGACGAGGACGGACATGAACATCCAGTGCAGTGCCCGGTGGTCGAGGGCGAAAAATGGATGAAAATAGGCATATATCAGATGGTAACAGGATGCGGTTATTGCTATGATCGTTATGAAAAGACCGGGGATGCCGGTATATTCACGCTTCCGCTCGAACTGCTGGAGCACCTCCTGTGCGCGTATCGCCGCCAGTTCCTCTTCGGATCGGGCCTCTATAGGGTCGATTATTGCTTCTCTGTCGCCTTCATTTTCGATCACGTGCACCTCCTTTGTGTACCGTGACGATCCATACCCGGTCTCCCCCCTCTGCAATGGTAAGAAGCGGTATCTTTCTATCTTTATAGGTAAGGGTATGTCCCGCCACCCGTCCGACACGGAGGGGAACCTGGGGAAAGACCCTGTCGAGAAAGACCCTCACCCTTTCCCCGGTGAAGGAAATCTTTGCATCCGCATCGGGGTGAAACTCCAGTCCGGCACCGTACCATGCGTAATCCTCTTCGATGAGAATGATGGTCCCCCTGTCATCGATGGTGAAAATGTCATGGACCGGCGTGTGGTCCGATGAATGGGTGTAATCGATATAGAAAAGATCCTGCGATGCGATGGGAAATTCGAGGAGCACCGTCCCCTCGGGTTGTTTTATCACCTGGAGAAAAAGACAGTGTTCCTCAGCGCACCGGGCGGTTCCCGTTGCACACATGAGGAGTATGCAGACAACGATAGTGATTACATGTCTCGAGATCATAGGATATAAAGACATGCCCGACCGGTAAAATCGGCCGGGCTCGTGTGATAATATTATTTATATGCTCCCGCTTCGACAAAGAACTTTTTGGCACCTGGATGCAGAGGAACAGGGCTGTTTACCGCGTTCTGCGGAGTCAGCTGGGCCGCAATGGGGTGAATGTTTGTCAGGGCGTATTTTCCCTTGTGAACATTGGTGTAGATGGCCTTGACAACCTTGTAGGCGATAGCGGCAGGCATGGCCTTGTTGGCCACCATGACATTTGAATCCCCTATGCAGAGGATATCGTCGGCGACGTCGTCATAGGTCCCGCTAGGGATGGTCGTCTTCAGGTAGTAGGGATATTTCTTCACTATCTTGTCTGCCATCTCCCCACTGACGGGAACGAGCATGATGTCCCTCGTGGCATTGAGATCCATGACGGCGGATGCGGGGTATGCAAAATTGAAGAAGCAGGCGTCGACGATGCCGTCTTTCAGTGCCTGTACCGATTCGGTCTGCGACAGGTTGGCGAGCTTGACGTCTTTTTCGAGATCGAAGCCATACTCTGTCATCATGGCCTTTGCCATGGTAGAGCATCCGCTGCCGGGGACGTCGATGGACACCTTTTTGCCCTTGAGATCCTCAAAGCCCTTGATGCCCGACTGTTTCGTGGTTACGATGTGTTCCGGTGCCGGGTACATCTGGAAGAGGGCGACGAGGGGTTCTTTCTTTTCAAAGGGTGCCATGCCCTGGGTTGCCTTGTAGGCGACGCTCCCCATGACCATGCCCATGTCTGATTCGCCGGCACCGACGAGACGGCTGTTTTCCACCGATGCGCCTGTCGATTCGGCGGCACATCTGATGCCGTCAACGGTCTTCTGGACCACGACGGCCATGCCTCCACCCAGGGGATAGTAAACTCCGCCCGGGCTCCCCGAACCGAGGGTCAGATAGATCTTCTTTGCCCCTATAGCCGGTCCCACGCATACGAGACTGACGGCTACGAACACGACAAGTAATGCAAGAACTGATCGCTTCATTATGTCTCCTCCTTTTGTTGCAGTTAATTGTTTTATTACAATAACTTTGGTATGTATCAGTCCTTCAGACGATGTCACCTCCTTTCTTGAGTGCATGGTTTTCAAAAACAAAGGATCAATGAGCGTTTACTTGTTTTGTTGTTGGAGAGCAGAGAGAGGGAGAAGTGTGTGGTATGAGGCAGGAGCCACAGGAATGAAAGTTATAACAGTGATAATCTACTAGAAAGGTGTGGCGGTGTCAAGGCGAAAGTATGCACGGGTGTCATTGTAATGCTTATCACATGTGCCCCTATCTGCTGTCTCGATTCTCTGAGGGGGAAAAAATCATGGAGGCATAGGTGACGGCGCTGTCTGTTGCCGCTTCGTCATAGCTGTCGTACGACAGGAGTGTTCCCCTGTCGCCCTGCAACAGTTGCGAACAGATGAGAAGGGCGGGGAGACCACAGACATTGTACCGATCCTGTGTTGTGAGGGCATGTTCGAAGAGGTCCTCCGTGCTGCCCCGACCGATGTGTGACAGCATGGTCCGGTCGCTGGACATGGCCAGGGGAAGGAGTGCCGCTGCAGGGGTATGGTGGCCAAATTTCGGTCCCACGTGTGAGAAATCGACACCGGAGACGAGCAGGACATCGCCTTCCTTCTCCCCGATGAGCATGTGCATCCGATCGACCATGGCGCGAAAGCGCCTGTCGTCACAGATGTTTTTGCCGTCGGAGAGGAACTCATGGATAGCACCGCACAGTATGGGAACGATAGTCAGGGATTTTCCCAGGTAGTGATGGAGAAAAATCGTCTGAAATTCTATGGAGTGTTCCATTTTATGCCCGAAGTCATCCGGTGCCAGGGTACCCTCGGGGAGTCCCTCCCGCAGTCTGGCAATAAAGGCCCTGTCCGTTCGAATGGTACCGAAGGGTGTGACATAGTCCTTTTCAGACAGGGCATAGAGCCCCTGCTGCATCTGGTGATTGATGCCGAAGATGATGACGAGGTCGTAACTTCGTTCTCTCAGGGTCCTGTAGACGTTAATATAGGTATGCCGGGCCACTGTTATGTCGATATGGGGGGCCACGATTCCCGTGATGTGGTCGCCAGTTCCTATCCTGTCTTCCGGCGGCAGAACCCCTTCAATATCTTCGATATAGTGTCGCAGCCTGTCAGGATCTGATTCGTAGGATTTGCCGGCATGGAAGGGATAGCGCCGGTCCAGTCTGGTGAATGCTTCCCGTAGTGCCCTCATGCCTTCATCGAAGTGGGGGCTCTGCAACAGAAAGGCCCGATCAAGACCATCGAGGAATGACTCCACTTCGGAGAGCGGGACAATCGTTCCTCCCTGCTGGCGCATAAGAGCCCTCTGTATGTCCTGCAGGGTATGTGTGCCGTCCAGTAGTCTCAGTATGGGCAGCAGCCTCATGTCGAGGGCTATGGTGCCCTCTGTGAGCCGATAGGGGTCGAGGAAGGCGATCATTCTTCTCCCCTGCGACTGGGCGGGAATCATCTGGATGTCTCTTCTCAACAGCGGTGTATCCATATTCCTCCACTGTGATTGATTGTATGTATGCCTGCCCGCCCAGGGAAGTGTGCAGGGGTACCTGCTGTCGTTCCGGGACAGATCGGTTGCCGTCATCAACCTTTCCGGAACAGCCCGAGGGATCGTCTACAACTTGCCCTCTCTGCCGTCATAACAGGAGTCATCGTCATCACCGCCTCTGGCGTGTTCGGCGGTGTCTGTCTTGCGACAGGGATCCAGTCCGTGCAGGCCGGGGCATTCCGCTTCGTGTACTTCTCTGTCCTTCAGATCGATTTCCTCGCCGCATCCGTCACAGCGATATGTCTCTTTTGCGTCCATCTGTTCCTCCCTTATATATGCTGGTGTATCCTCTCTGGTGATCCCTCCGTTCCGTGGGACTATGAGGTGGCGTGTGAATATAGTGGAAGGGGAATAGCAATGCGGTGCGGCACAGTGTCATGTTCAAGGATATAGAGATATTGTAAGCAATGATACTGTCGTTGTCAAGAACGGTGCCCCATCAAATCCTGCGCGAGCGGTTGTGTCTCCTCCTGCCATTATTCCCAGACACCGGCAATGGATTCATTGCAATAGACACACCGTCCTCCCCGTATCCCGACATGTTCTATGGTGTATCCCCGGCGCTCAATGATCATTTTTTTACAGGAGGGGCAGTAGGTATGGTTCGACTCAGCCGCCGGTATATTCCCCACATATACATAGTGAATTCCCATCTCCATGGCTGTCTGTCTCGCCTTCTTCAGGAAGGTGATGGGCGTGGGGGGAAGGTGGGTCAGCTTGTACCGTGGATAGAAGCGGGAGAAATGGAGGGGATAATCGGCCCCCAGATTTTCGAGGATCCAGTGACACATGTCCTTGACCATCTCCAGGTCATCGGTATAGGTGGGGACGATGAGGGCGGTCAGTTCAAACCAGACGCCGCGATCTTTCAGAATCCTGAGCGTCCTCAGGACCGGTTTCAGACGTCCTGCGTTAAGACTTGCATAGAGGGATTCAGAAAAACCCTTGAGATCTACATTGGCGGCATCGAGTGTGTCCGATAATTCCAGCAGGGGAGGTTCAT
>Ga0272441_10012426_pt1 | contig 12440 bp, 11 predicted proteins | sample SSMProp6N_FD_193582 | JGI IMG/M metagenome (GOLD analysis project Ga0272441, IMG submission 193582) | Marine sediment archaeal communities from Little Sippewissett salt marsh, Falmouth, MA, United States - SSM-Prop-6N | ecosystem: Environmental > Aquatic > Marine > Wetlands > Sediment ...
CGCGCATCGCGGATCGGCTTGCCTGCTTCGATGCACAACGCGCCGGCCAGTTCCTCGTGGCGCTCCTCCAGGCGGCGGACCACGCCGAGCAGAATCTCCTGCCTCCGATACGCGGGCAGGCGGCGCATGGCTTCGGCGGATTCGCTGGCGGCGGCGATGGCCCGCTCAACCGTCGCGCGGTCCGCCCTCGCCACGCGGGCGGCGACCTCGCCGCTGTACTTGTTGATGACGGCAAGGTCCTGGTTGGGGGCCGCGGCCTTGCCGGCCAGGTAATGCGGGTACGATGATGCGAGCATGGGCCCGTCCTGCATCTTCGAAGGTGCGATGACTGATGCGGTGAGTGAGCGTGTTGTATCGGCGACGGCGGAGGCGGGCAACCGCAGCGCCGCCGCCGGCTGGTTCGCGACGGACGAAAAAGGTGTCAGGAACCTTTTTCGTCCCCGACGCGGAAAAAGGTTCCTGACACCTTTTCTGGGCTCGCGGAAAAAGGTTCCTGAGACCTTTTCTGCCTTTTCTGGGCTGACACCTTTTCTGGGCGGGAAGGAGCACGATGATGGCGCAGGCACCAGTAGCGATCGTCACGGGGGCCGGATCGGGCATCGGCCGGGCGGTGTGCTCTCTCCTGGCCAACGCCGGATACCGATTGTCGCTGGTGGGGCGTCGGGAGGAGAAGCTGCAGGCGACGATGGACCAGATCGCCGCCCGCTCGGCCGCTCCGCCGGAGATGCTGACTCTCGCCGCGGATGTGGCCAACGCCCAGCAGGCGATGTCGGTGGTGGACCTGACCTGTCAGCAGTGGAGGCGGGCCGATGCCCTGGTCCACGCCGCCGGCATCGCCCCCCTGGCGCCGATCGACCGCACGGATGAAGACCTGCTGTATCGGACGTTCGCCGTCAATACATTCGGCGCTGCGTATCTCATCGCGCGGCTCTGGCCGGTCTTCCGCAAGCAGCGCGGCGGGTGCATTGTCAACGTCTCGACGATGGGGACCTCCGACCCGTTTCCGGGCTTCTTCGTCTACGCGGCGGCGAAATCGGCCGTCGAGAGCCTGACCCGCTCAGCGGCCCGGGAAGGGGCCGGCTTCGGCGTCCGGGCATTCTCCATCGCCCCCGGGGCGGTGGAGACGGAGATGTTGCGCGCCAACTTCTCGGCGCGCCAGATCCCGCCGCAGCGCACGCTGGATCCGCTGGATGTGGCGCACGTCATCTGCGACTGCGTCCTGGGGCGGCGGGACGGGGAAACCGGAACCACCATTCGCCTGCCCAGCCCGTAGGTCCGATTACCGCGGGCCAAGATGGGCGAATTCTGAGCATTCTGCGAGATAGGGACCTCGAAAGCTGCCCCGGGCGTTTGCCCCGGTGGATGTTGTATTGGACGGTCGGATTGCAAAGGCGGCATGCCCTGATGCGCATCCCGCCGACTGGTTGACGACTCGAGGTCAACGCACCGGGTTCCGCAGCACCCGGTGTCGTGAGGGGGAGGCATGAAGAGCACGCCGGACAGCGCCTGCGACACCCTGCCAAAGCTCCTGATCGTGGAGTCAGAACCGTCGACCGTGCGAATGATGGCGGCCGCGTTGAATCGCGCCTGTTGTTCGGCGGAAGCGGTGGCCAGCGGCCGCGCGGCGCCGGACAACTCGGCCTGTTACGTTGTCCAGTCGCTCCAGCAACTCCATGCCTTCGATCTTTCGTGCGTCGATCTGGTCATCTGCGGTGTGAACCTGCCGGACGGCACGGGCCTGGATGCCCTGGCCTACCTGCGGGGGACGCGGCGGGAACTACCCGTGATCCTGACCGGCTCGCCCGGCGATGCGGCCCTGGCGGTGGAGGCGATCCGCGCGGGAGCGATGGATTTCCTCCTCACCTCCGCCCACGACATGCGGACATTGCCCCTGGCCGTCGAGAAGTGCCTGACCCATCAGCGCATCAAGCAGGAGAACGAGCGCCTCCAGCGCGATCTGAGCCGGTCGCTTGCCGAGCTGGAGGTCAAGAACCAGCAGTTGGAGGCGATGATCCGCCAGTTGGAGGCCATGGCCCGCACCGATGAGCTCACCGGTCTGGCCAATCGCCGGTGGCTGAACCTCATGCTGGAGGGCTCCTGGGCGGAGGCGACGCGCAACGACCTGCCCATGGGCTGCCTCATGATCGATCTGGACGGCTTCAAGCTCCTCAACGATACCCTCGGCCATCAACGCGGGGACGAGATGCTGCGCCTCGCCAGCCGGGTGATCGAGGCCAACTGCCGCGAGGTGGACGTGGCCGCTCGGTACGGCGGGGACGAGTTCTGCGTCCTCATGCCGCACACGGAGCCGCACGAAGCCGTCCTCGTCGCCGTGCGCATCCTGCGGGAGTTCGAGCGCGCCGTCTCGGACCGCGCCTCCGGTGAGCGGAGCTTGGGCATGTCGATCGGCCTTTCCCACATCAACCTGAGCCGCCCGGTGAATGCCGAGCACCTTATCACGCACGCCGATGAGGCCCTGTATGCCGCCAAGGGAGCGGGGAAGAACCGCGTGATGATGCGCGACACCGGCGGGGTGTACGCCCCGATGACGGCCGCGTGACGGCGAGATCGGCCCCGGCCGGCCCGCGCTGAGGGGCATCGGCCTCATCGGCCATGCAGCTCCGGGCGGCGTTCGATCGCCGCTGCCTGCCGATCATCCATGCCGACACCGCCTCCGAGCAGGCGCACCGGGCCGCATCCCGCCTCAGGCCCGTTTTCGCGCCGCGCCGGCTTTGTAGAGCGCCGATTCGCCGCTCGCGTGCAGTTCGGCGGATCCCAGGTTACAATGCCATCGCAGCGTGGATCGGGTCGGCGCCTTCCGAGGCGGACCTCGCGTACATCATGACGGCTCGGCAGCCGACCCGGACGGGTCGGCGGGATGAGTTGAGCTTTCCGGGGCGCTCCCCCGACGGCTCGGCTCACCGCGACGACGGATGCGACCGCGCTGAGCGTGATCGCGGATGCTCCGGCTGTGAAAGGAGAAGACCCGATGACCGGACGAAGCCTGATCCTGATGATGCTGGCGGCGGTCGGGGCCTCGGTCGCCCCGGCGGTTGCCGGCGATCGATCGGCCGCCATCGCCGCGGCCGAGGGCCTGGATTTCCGCCAGATCGTCCAGCAGGCCAAAGCCGAGGTCTTTCCCGCCGTGATCTACATCCGGGTGGTTCAGGAGGCGACCGAGCAGGGGAAGAAGGCCTCGCAGCAGATTTCCGGCAGCGGCGTGATCATCTCGCCCCGCGGCGAGGCGCTGACCAACTGGCACGTGGTGGACAAGGCCATTTCCGTGCGCTGCCTGATGTCCGATGGCCGGGCGATGACGGCCACCGTCGTCGGCTCGGACCAGGACACCGATCTGGCGCTGATCCAACTGGATGCGGGCGAGGATGCCGGGCCGCTGCCCTTCGCCGAGATCGGCGACTCGACCGGGCTCAGCGAAGGTGACTTCGTCATGGCCATGGGCGCGCCGTTCGGGCTCAATCGTTCCGTCTCGATCGGCATCATCTCCTGCACGCGGCGATTTCTCACCGGCGTGAGCGAGTACAGCCTGTGGCTGCAGACGGATGCGGCGATCAATCCCGGCAACTCCGGCGGGCCGCTGGTGAATACGCGCGGGCAGGTCATCGGCCTTAACGCGCGGGGCATCGGCTATGCCGAGGGCATGGGGTTCGCCATTCCCGCGGAGACGATCGAGATCCTCCTGCCCCAACTGCGGGAGCGCGGCGACGTTCCGTGGAGCTGGACGGGCCTGCAATTACAGCCTTTGCGGGACTTCGATCGCGACATTTATTTCGACGAGACGGAGGGCGTGGTCGTCGCCGAGACCGATCCGGAAAGCCCCGCCCGCCGCGCGGGTATCGAGGCGCGCGACCGGATCGTGGCGGTGAACGGGCAACCAGTGACGGCGTCGACCGAGGAGGATCTGCCCCTGGTTCGCCGTGCCCTGGCCCTGCTGCCCATGGACGAGGCGGCGGCCGTCCGGCTCGTCCGCGACGGAGAGGCGGTGACCTTCGAGCTGACACCCCGCGCCAAGGGCAGGGTCGAGGGCGAGGAGCTTGTCTGTGAACGCTGGGATCTCACCTTCAAGACCATCAACCAGTTCGACAATCCCAATCTCTATTTCCATCGCAAAAAAGGCGTGTTCGTCTACGGCCTGAAGTACCCGGGCAACGCCTCCTCCTCCGGCCTGCGCGAAGGCGACATCGTGCTCAAGATCGACGGCAAGGCCGTGGAGACCCTTCCGCAGGTCCAGGCCATTCACAAGGACGCCATCGACAACATCGACACGAGGCATCGCCTGGTGCTCGTCGTGCTTCGCAACGGGCTCATGCGCCAGCTCGTGCTGGATTACCAGCGCGATTACGAACGAGAGTAAAACCGTCAAGGAGAGGTCCTCATGTTCCCACGTCATGCGGTCGGACTTGTGACGGCGGCGCTGTGCGCCGTCGCGTCGGGGGCGCCGGGGGCGTCGGACAAGCCGGCGCCCGAGGAGCTGGCGGCTCTGGCCGAGGTTCTGGCCCCGTCGCTGGTGCGCGTGCAGTACACGCTCGGCTACGACCGGGGCGATGCGCCCAGCCAGATGGATCAGTGGATGGCCTGGCGGGCGGCGGGCCGATCATGGTCGATGCTGGCCCTGGAGGACTGGGAGGAGCTGATCCGTCAGGAGAGACCCCTGGAGCAGGCCGGCTACCTCCTCGCCCCGTCGCAGGTGGTGACGGCCGATCCGATGATTCATCGGCGCTTCATCAAGAAGATCCAGGTCAAGCTGGGGGAACAGGCCGTCGACGCCTCACCGGCCGGGTATGCCCTCCTTGAGAACGCGTTGTTCCTGAAGCTGGATGAGCCGCTGGGCGAAGGTCGGCCGCTGTCTTTCGACGCCTCCGCCGAGGGGCCTTATTTCGCGGTCACATACCAGCGCGGCAACGGCTCGTGGCGGCTGGCCATCGACCCGGTGAGCAGCGGGGCAGTGGTGACGGAAGAAGGGCTGCGCTTCACCGAGACCCTGCCCCACGCACTCGTGATTGATCGGCTCGGCCGGCCCGTGGGCCTGACCGGCACCGCGCGGCTGCCCGTCGACGGGACTTGGAAGGGCTCGCCCCTTCAGTGGTCGATTGTCTCCCAAGATGAGATGAAAGGCGCGGCCGGGGGCATCGAAGCGATCTCCGCCCGCTGCCTGCCGCGCGTAACGTTGAGCTTCCGCAGTCCGCGCTCCCAGGGCGATTCCTACGGCCGATACGGCCCGCGCGGTTACGGCATGGACGATGATGAGGGGGAGACGGAATGGAACGGGACCGGCGTGCTCGTGAATGAGCAGCTTCTGATGGTGCTGGCGAACTTCAAACCGCGCAGGACCGCCCGCCTGGAACGCATCCTCGTCCACACCGCCGACGGCGAAACCATCGAAGGCGCCTTCGCGGGCACGCTGAAGGACCACGGCTGCTTCCTCGTCGCCCTCCAGACGCCGCTGACGGGGACGGTGTCTTTCTACCGGCCTTCCATCCTCGATCTTCGCGATCGTTTGCTGATCGAGGCGGAGATCATCGTGCACGGCGAGAACCGGACCGCCTATTTCAATCGGCAGCGCATCGAGTCCTACTATCCGGGCTGGGAAGGCAAACAGTATCCGGCGGTCTCGGCGGTCAGCACCCGCCAGAGCGCGTATTACTACGGCTATGGCGACGGCGCCACGGGACTGAAGTTCCTGTTCACCCTGGACGGAGCGCTGGCGGCGGTGCCCCTGGAGCGCCGCCAGAAGGTCACCGTGCAGGAGGAGTGGGGTGGCGAAGAGGCGATGATGGTGCCGTTGAGTCATCTCCGCGAGATCCTCGCTGACTTCGAGAACTACCTGGACCGCGACAACCGCCCGCTGAGCGAGGAGGAGGAGGATCGCCTGGCTTGGCTGGGGGTCGAGTTGCAGCCGATGAACCCGGATCTGGCCCGGATCAACCAGATCTCCCATCTCACTGCCGGCGGCTCGTCCGGGGCGCTGATCATGTATGTCTATGACAACTCGCCGGCCGCGGACGCGGGCCTGGGGATGGGTGACATCCTTCTCCGGCTGCACGTGGAGGGGCATCCCAGACCTCTGGAAGTGAGCCTGGGCGAGTCCCCCTTCGGCGAGGGATTCCCGTGGGAGTATTACGACCAGGTTCCGCCGGAGTACTTCGACCAGGTCCCCGCTCCCTGGGGCTCGGTGGACAACAGCCTCAGCCGATCGCTTACCGAACTGGGCTTCGGGACCCCGTTCACCGCGGAGATCTACCGCGACGGCGAGGTGATCATGGTGGATTTCCTCGTAACGGAAGGCCCGCCGTATTACGAGTCGGCCAAGCGGTTCAAATCTGAAGATCTCGGGCTGACCGTGCGCCAGCTCACGTACGAGGTGCGCCGGTACTTCCAGATCGCCGACGGGGAGGCGGGCGTCATCATCTCGAAGGTCGAGCCGGGTGAGAAGGCCGCCATCGCCGGCCTGCGCCCTTACGAGCTCATCATCTCGGTCAACGATCAGCCCGTGACGGGGCCGGATGAGTTCGAGGCGGCGATCGCCGCCCCCGGCGAGCTGCGCCTCTTCGTCAAGCGCATGACCGAAGGTCGGATCGTGAAGGTCAAGTCCGAGCCGGGGGAGGCCGGTGAAGGCGATCCGTGATCGAGGCGCTTCGTCAGCCGGCCTTGCGGACAAACTCGTGGATCGCCGAGACCAGCGTTTCGCGGTCCACCGGCTTGTGCAGAACCCGGTAGCCGCGCAGGTCGTCGGGCAGCATCGCGATGTTGGCGTACCCGGTCACGAACACGAACGGGCGGCCGCGGTAGAGCAGGGCCCGGGCCACCGGGGCGCTGGTGCCGGGGGTAAGGGCGATGTCCAGCAGCGCCCCATCGACCGGGCGGGCGCGGATGAGCTCGCAGGCCTCGTCGGCGGTCGAGGCCGGGCCGATCACCTCGCAGCCCAGGCCCGAGAGGAGGATCTGCAGCGACCGGGCCACGAGGAAATCGTCCTCCACGACGAGGACGCGCAGACCCGAATACCTGGAAACGCCTGGGGCGGTCATGAGCGCAGCCCTTTCCCTGTGCGGCCCGGCCCGCGGCTATCCGTCCTCGGTCCCGGCGGAAGGCGAAAAGGTCAGTGGCACGATCATGGTGCAGGTGAGGCCCGGTTTCTCGTACGTCAGCTTGGCGTGGCCGTGCAACTCGTAGGCGATCATCTGCTCGATGAGCACGGTCCCGAACCCGCTGCGCGTGGGCCGGGTCACGGGCGGCCCGTTCCGTTCGATCCAGGTCAGCCGGAGTTGCGTGTGATCCTGACCCGGCCGCTCCCGCTCCCACTCGACGGACAGCCGGCCGTCCGGCGTCGAGAGGGCGCCGTATTTGGCGGCGTTCGTGACCAGCTCATGCAACACCATGCACAGGCACTGGGTGACGGCCGCGGGCAGCGTGATCGCCGGACCGGCGCAGGAGAAGGGACGGTCACCTTCGCCCACGTACGGCGCAAGGATCCGTTCCAGCATCTCGTGCAGGTCCGCACCCTGCCATTTCGACTGCGCCAGCATCTCGTGGGCGATGGCCATCGACCGCACGCGGCCGGTGAAGGCGACGGCAAACTCATCGAGCGATTCGGCGCCGTTAACGGTCTGCTCGGCGATCGAGAGGACCGCGGCGAGGTTGTTTTTCACCCGGTGATCCAATTCCCGCATCATCTGGATCTGCCGCTGTTCCGCCGCCGTCCGTTCGGTGATGTCGACCGCCACGCCGAGCATGGCCGGGGTGTTCGATCCGGATTCGGTGAACGGGATCTTCGTCGTCTGCAGGATGCGCTGCTGGCCGTGGCAGTCGGTGAAGATCTCGGCGGGAATGAACTTCCCCTTGCCGCTTTCGATGACGTCCCGGTCGTCGGCAAGCATGCGCGAGACTTCCTCGCCCGCATCGTGCACGGTCTCATGGCCTCTGCCGAGCAGTTCCTCGACGGACATGCCGTACGCTTCGGCGACTGTGCGGTTGGCCAGCAGGAAGCGACCGTCGTGGTCCTTGGCGAAGATCATGTGAGGCACGAGATCGATGATCTGGCGCAGGCGCAGCTCGCCGGCGTGATGCGCCTTGTCGGCCTTCTCCAGCTCGGCCAGCCGGCGCTCCAGCTCCGCCAGGCGGGCGCGGAGCCGCTCCGCGTCGGAAGAGGAATCGGGTTCGGACCTCTGGGAAGCACTCACGGCCGTCCCTCGCAGTGGTTGGGGACGAAACGTCCGGCGATGGCAGTCGGGCCGCATCGAGGCGATATCCGAGCATCCCGATCGCCAGGTATTGTCCCTCGCCGCCCGCCAGTTGCAACCGGCCGGAGGCCCACGGCCGATGGTTTCTTTGGCCCCGGGGCAGGCCTGGGGACGGCGCGATGATGGCCCGATGGGGCGCTCGGCAGGCTCCGCCGCCCCGTCGCAGGACGCGTCCTGCGCGAGTTCGAGCGCGCCATCGCCGGGCTCACGGGGCGCCAGCGGCAGCTTGGCGTGTCCATCGGCCTGGCCCACATCAACCTGAGCCGGCCGATCAACGCCGAGCAGATCATTCTTCACGCCGATGGAGCTTCGTATGCCGCGAAGAACGCGGGGAAGAACCACGTCATGCTCCGGGACACGGACGGCGTCTACGCCCCCATGACCGCGGCGTGACGGCGCCGCCCGAAACGGTGCCAGGCACCGTTTCCTGGCCCCGGCGAGCGCAGATGCAGGTGACTTCCTCGTTATGGACGAGCGCCAGTTTTCCCGGGATGCAGATGACAACTGTAGCGTGGTAGTAGTTCTTGTAGCACTCGGAAAGCCCGTCTCGCAGGCTCATCGCGCACTTGTCGATGTCTTCCTGCTCGGAAATGAGGTAACACTCATCCGGAGCCCCGAAACGCTCCAGGACAGCGAACCACGCGTCCATGCTCTCCTCCTCCGGTGGAAGCTTCTCGGCGTACCGTGGATCCAGGAAATCCCAGCGATTGATGTCTGAAATGAGCTTCAACCGCTGGTTGCGCTTGCTCAGGGAAGAGTAGCGAGGCCGAATCTCTCGCCTGACGAACGCCTGCACGAATGCCTTTTCCTGCTCGTACACAGACCGAACCTCCGGAGCCGAATGCACGACCGGCGTGTCTGGGATGAATGCACCCGAGATAGTACCAAGCCTGAAGAAGGTGGCCTGAACAAGGTGTCAGGAGCCTCTTCTTCAGTCACGTTCAACGGAAGTTCCTGACACCCTTTCGTCCTCACGACGCACGGGCGGGGCGCCCGTGCCACCTTTCTTTGTCCGTGCCACCTGTCTGCGAGGGAGCCTCAGCGCGCGGTGTCGACGGCGCCGAAGCGACGATCGCGCTTGGCATAGTCGCGGATCGCTTCGTGCAGCTCGGCGATCGTGAAGTCCGGCCAGTACACCGGCGTGATGTACAGCTCCGCGTAACTGATCTGCCAGAGCAGGTAATTCGAGATGCGGTGCTCGCCGGCCGTGCGGATGAGCAGGTCCGGATCGGGCAGGCCCGCCGTGTAGAGATGGTCGGCGATGGTCTGCTCATCGATGGACTGCGCATCCAGCTCGCCGCGATGGACTTTGCCGGCGATGGCGCGCACGGCATCGGTGATCTCGGCGCGCGAGCCGTAATTCACGGCGACGATGAGATTGAGACCCGTGCAGGAGCGCGTCGCCGCCACCGTCTCGTCCACCGCCCGCAACACGGATTCGGACAGACCGTCGCGGCGGCCGATCTGGAGGAACCGCACGTTCTTCTCCACCAGGTCGTTGCGCTCCTTGATGAGCGATTCGAGGTAGAGGCTCATCAGGGCGTCGACCTCCTCGGCCGGCCGCTTCCAGTTCTCGCTGGAGAAGGAGTAAAGGGTGAGGGCCTCGATATCGAGCCGGCCGCATTCGCTGACCACATCGCGCACGGCCCGGGCCCCGGCGCGGTGGCCGGCGATCCGCGGCTCCTTTCGCTGCCGGGCCCAGCGGCCGTTGCCATCCATGATGATGGCGATGTGCCGCGGGCGTCGCGGCGGCGGAACCTCAAGTTCCGGGCGATCGGTGATGGGCGTGGGCGAAGTCTGTGTCATGGCTGAGGTCGGACGGCCCTATCGCTAGGTATCGTATTCCGCCGCCCTCGCCGCGGTTCGCCGAATCCGCGACATTGCTTGCCCGACCGGCCGCATCAGCCGGCCATCAGCGTCTGCGACCGCTCGGGCCCGACGCTGATGATCTCCAGCGGCACGCCCACGATGTGCTCGATGCGATCGAGGTAGGCCCGGGCGAGGGAGGGCAGCGCCTGCCGATCGGTGATGCCCGCGGTCTCTTCCGCCCAGCCCTCCAGGGTCTCATACACCGGCTCGACGTCCTGCAGACGGGCCGCATCGGGGATGAACCGGTCAGTGGTCGTTCCGTCAGGCAGGCGATAGCGCGTGCAGAGCTTGACCTCCTCGAAGCCGGACATCACGTCCAGAAGCATGCACGCCAGGCCGGTGGTCCCGCAAAGCATCGCCGAGTAGCGCACCGCGACGAGATCCAGCCAGCCGCATCGGCGCGGACGGCCGGTGGTCGTGCCGTATTCCTGACCGCGGTCGCGGATCCGATCGCCGATGGCATTGTCCTGCTCGGTGGGAAACGGTCCGCCTCCGACGCGGGTGGCGTAGGCCTTCATGATCCCCACCACGCGATGGATGTTGGTGAAGGGGATGCCCGTGCCGGCGGGCACGCCCAGCGTCGAGCAGTTGCTGCTGGTGACGAAGGGATACGTTCCGTGATCGACATCGAGCAGGCAGGCGTTGGCGCCTTCGAAGAGGATCGCCTGCCCCGCGGTCAGTTGGTCATGCAGAAGGTAGGTGGTGTCGGTGATGAACGGTTTCAGGCGCCGGCCCAGGGATTCGAACTGCACGGTCAACTGCCGGGGATCGAGCACGGCGTCCTTCGCGCCGAGCGCGGCCAGGCGGGCGGACTGGATCGGGCAGATCACCTGGAGCTTCTCCCACAGGCGCTGGCCCTCCAGCAGATCGCCCATGCGCAGGGCGGTGGCGCGGTAGACCTTGTCGGCATAGGCCGGGCCGATGCCGCGCTTCGTCGTCCCGAGGGCCCGCGTGGCGCCGGTGCCGCTCGCCGAACCGGCCAGTGCCGTCTCCAGCGTCTCATCGTGCATCTTGTGATACGGCATGACCACGTGGGCGCGGTCGGAGACGCGGAGACTTTCGGCGACCTCGATGCCCCGATCGCGCAACATGTCGATCTCCTCCAGCAGCGTGATGGGGTCCACCACGACGCCGTTGGCGATCACGCACAGCTTGCCTCCATAGAGGATGCCTGAGGGGACCAGGTGCAGGGCGTAGCGCTGATCCCCGACGACGACGGTGTGACCGGCGTTGGCGCCGCCGTTGTATCGGACGATCACATCATGCTCGGCCGTCAGCAGGTCCACGACCTTCCCCTTGCCCTCATCGCCCCATTGCAGGCCGACGACGGCGGAATGACAGGGCCCATTGGACTGGGGGTTCTTCATGGGAAGTCGATTCGAAGGGGTGGCGCCGGCCGGCACCCGCTGAGGGGAGTCCGATAGCCGCTCATCGCGGCCAGGGCAAGGCTAGACCGACCCGCGCAGGCCGTCAAGCTGCCGACGCGGCGCCCCGCCGGCGGTCAAGTTTGCGCCGGGACGCGACGATGACACTGGCAGCCGTCTTTCTCCCAACGGAGGGCATCGGTGGCCGAGCAGAACACGATCCGGATCATGTGTCCCAACCTGGCATGCCAGCGCATCCTGGCCGTGCCCGTTCACGCACGCGGCAAGCTGGTGCGCTGCCGAAGCTGTGGGATCACCATCCGCATCCCGTCCAAGTCGTCGACACAGGCGAAGGAGCAGGACGGCCTGGAGTCGCAGGAACCGGCCGCGTAGCTTCCGCCCGCGTCCTCTCGGGGCAGGCCCGGAGATGTCCGCCGCTTGTCGGGTGACGCCCTCCACCGGCCGCGTTAGCGAGCGATGGCCTGTGCCTCGCCGGCTACGACCGGGTCATCGTCCTCCGCAAACCGCACCTCGAAGGTCACCGGGCCGACGGTGAGGCGATCGGCGTCGGCCAGGACCGCCTCCCGCACGGGTCGCCCGTTGTGAAGGGTGCCGTGGGCCGAGCCGAGGTCACGCAGCCTCAGTTGGCCGTCGTCGATCGTCAGGTCACAGTGCTGGGCGGCAACCGTCGGAAGCGCGATTCGAACGTCGCTGCGCACCTCGCGGCCGATGATCGTCCTCTGCTTGCCCAGTCGGAACGGCCGCTCGCCGCCCGCCGCGGTCTTCATGATCAGCCAGATGTTCTGCTGCACGCCAATCCTCCTTGACTGGTGGCCGCTATGATCAGTCGCGGCGCTGTCGGATCCGTCGTATCCTCGTCCCTCGTCGGTCGCTCGATGGCTCACCGTTCTCCCTTCGCTGTTACCCAGATTACCAGCCGCGGTGGCGGATG
>Ga0272441_10012427_pt1 | contig 12440 bp, 11 predicted proteins | sample SSMProp6N_FD_193582 | JGI IMG/M metagenome (GOLD analysis project Ga0272441, IMG submission 193582) | Marine sediment archaeal communities from Little Sippewissett salt marsh, Falmouth, MA, United States - SSM-Prop-6N | ecosystem: Environmental > Aquatic > Marine > Wetlands > Sediment ...
TAGAATAAAAACATTCTCTCTAAAATAATTGAATCGTTTATTCTAACATCTGCTTACTCTAATTCTATTTTTTACAATTTATTTATATTTTTTAATTTTTTATGTGTTTAATTGTATTCCTTTTATGATTTGCATGGTTTTTTATTATATTCCTTTTTACATTTTTATTTTTTTTTATGTTTTTGTGTTGCCTTCTTCATTATTATGTGTGTGATTTCCACAATGAAACTTGTATCACACGTGATTATCACAGAATCACGTGTGACGTCACGTATTATCTATTTTTCTAAAAACTTTATTTTTCAATTATTTTGAGTTTTAAAGCTGTTTTTGAGCTTTTTTATTGTGATGTGATTTTATGTGATAAAAATTTGTGATTTTTTTTATATCACAAGACTTTTCTTTGTTTTTCTAAATTTTTGCAGTTCTCCTATTTTTGCTTACTTTTGTACCCAACAATTAGCTTCCTATTTGTTGGCTCTCTTTTTGTGGTGAGTCTTATCTTGTTTTTATTTAATATTTTACTTTTTTCTAAGTAATCTTTAAAAACTTAATATTTTTTTAAAAAACACATCTTTTGATATAATTATTATGTTGAAATACTTTTTTAATGCATTATTTGATATTTTTTTAATAATTAAATAATTTTTGTAGTTTAACTACTTTATCTTCTTTTTGCTTTTTTCCTTAATTTATACTTCTTTATCCTATTTTACTCCCTGTGTTTGTGCAGTTTTTATTTTTGTTTTGAGTTTTTGTCCTGTTTTTAGGACAAATATTTAAGCTATTGCTGAGTTATACAATCAAACAAGCACTTATGCTTGTAATAATTAATTTGTGTTAAAGAGGCTTTAAAATGGGCAGAAGAAGACGAAAAGTTGTTCATATTCCAAAAAAGAAGTTGCCCACTGTTTTTCTCTGTCCAGTTTGTGGTAAACAAGCAATCACAGTCGAAAAATTTTCAGATGGAGAACACGCTAAAGTACGTTGCACTGGCTGTGAATTAACTGAAGAATTTGAGACAAGACCCGCTTTTAGTGACATTGATATTTATTGTCAATTTACAGACCTTTTTTATTCTAGATCTTCTGTCTAGAAATGGGATCAAAAATGGTCGGCAAAGTGGAGCAATATATCTTAGATAAAATCAGCAAAGAGGGAGCCATTCACATGACCTTGATTGATCCAGAAAAGGTCACACCCGAATCTGCAGTTAAAACCGCTACAGAAGCACAATCTTGCAATACTTCAGCAATAATGGTAGGCGGATCAACATCCATCTCTAGTTCACATTTAGATGAAGTTACTAAAGCCTTGAAAGCGTCAGTAAAAATCCCCATAATTTTGTTCCCTGGAAACCACAGTGGAGTAACCAAACATGCTGACGCCATTTGGTTTATGTCTCTTCTTAATTCTGCAGATCCATATTTCTTGACAGGTGCCCAAGTCTTAGGTGCACCAATAATCAAAAAATTCGGTATAGAACCCCTTTCCATGGGATACGTCATCGTCGGAGAAGGTGGCATGGTTAGTGTCGTAGGAAAAGCCAACCCAATTCCATACAGTAAACCTGAACTTGCAGTTGCTCATGCCCTTGCTGCCCAATTTTTCGGTATGCATTTTGTATATCTAGAAGCCGGTTCTGGGGTAGGTAATCATGTGCCTGCTGCTCTGGTAAAAGCAGTAAAAACTGCAACTAACATACCAATAATAGTTGGTGGTGGCATACGAACAGGTGAACAAGCAAAAGAAATCGCAAATGCTGGCGCTACTATCATAGTAACTGGTAATGTTTTAGAAGAGAATAGTAAGAAAAGTAAAATACAAGAACTGATAAGCAACGTTAAAACCAAATGACTCTTGACCGTTCTGGCTTTTGGTTCTCGAAAGACTCAATACCTTGTTTTGTAAACTCTAACCTAAGGAGAAGCCTTTTGACAATTCCCATGAGCAAAGAGTACAAACAATACACCGATGGCTTGGAAAAACAACTTGCAGATATTTACGCCGTAGTGACAAAAGCAAGAAAAAAAGGGTTAGACCCTGCTTTGGTTCCTGAATCTGAAGTTGCAAAAGACCTAGCCGCCTTAGTGGAAGGTCTTGTTGGTCCCCCTGGAGTTGCTGAAAGCATCCGTGAATTGACTAAAACTCTGTCTCGTGAAGCTCTTACTTTCAAGATTACTGAACAAATAATTAATGGCAAATTTGGTGTAATGGATTCTCGGGAAGCTGCTGAACAAGCAATGCGAACAGCCCTTGCCATCTTAACCGAAGGAATAACCGCCGCTCCCATACAAGGCATCGCCAAAGTAGACATCAAAACCAATCTTGACCGAACAAACTACTTGGCAATATACTACGCTGGGCCAATCCGCTCCGCAGGAGGCACTGAACAAGCCTTAACAATAATTGTTGGTGACCATATTCGCCGGTTACTCAAACTGGACCACTACAAACCCACAGAAGACGAAATCGGACGCTTTATCGAAGAAATTCGGTTGTTTGAACGCTCAATTGCTCGATTCCAGTATCACATATCCGATGAAGAACTACGAAGAGGCATACAAAACATTCCCGTAGAAGTAACGGGCACTGAATCAGATCCCGTTGAAGTTTCAACGTACAGAAATCTGCCTCGAATAGAGACAAATAACGTTCGAGGTGGTGCCCTGCGCGTAGTAAACGACGGAATAGTCGGTCGCGCAGCCAAAGTGTTAACAACTATTGAAAAACTCAAAATACCTGGATGGGACTGGCTCGGAAACCTCAAAGAATTTTCAAAGAAAAAGAAATCAGGGTTTATGGCTGATGTAATTGCTGGTCGCCCAATTTTTTCATTTCCTTCTCGAGTTGGGGGATTTAGGCTTCGTTATGGCAGGTCCAGAAACACTGGTCTAGCTGCTGTTGGGATTCATCCTGCAACCATGTTAACTGTACAAAACTTTCTCGCGGCTGGAACACAACTTCGTTTAGAGGGTCCCGGAAAAGGAGGAATCACCGTTCCGGTAGATAGTATTGAGTCCCCTATTGTTCGACTCAAAAATGGCTCAGTTGTTCGTGTTAATCTTCAAAACTTTAATTCAATCAATAAAATGATTGACAAAATCCTGTTCTTGGGGGACATATTAATTGGGTTTGGTGACTTTTTGTATACTAACAAACCCCTTCGACCCGCAGGATATAACGAAGAATGGTGGGGAGAAGAACTCACAGTAGCTATAGAACAAAAATTTGGGAACGATTTAGACAAAACTGCCCAAGCAGTGGGGTTAAAAAAAAATTTTCTAGAAAAAATGCTGGATGATGTTTACAAAAACACACCCACCGTACAAGAAGTCATTCACCTCTCTTTGATTTTAGGAATTCCTTTTCATCCCAAGTTTACTTTTTTTTGGGAAACCCTTTCTGCTCAAGAGTTTTTTGCTTTACGAAAGTGGCTTTTAGCTTCTGAAACAAAAGTTGAAAACAATATCGTTCAAGAGATTGTTGGTGTGAAAGATAAATCAATCAAAATTGTTCTTGAAAAGCTTTGTATTCAACACCAAGTCTTTTTGAAAAAAGTGAAAATAGTGGGGGATGAAGCTCATATTTTGGCTTTTTGTCTTGGGTTTAATACGTCTGACTTTAAACTTGATTCAGAAAATGTTCTTGACATAATAAAAAACCTCACTGGGGTTACAGTTAAGCCAAAAGGTGTTAGTTATGTAGGCGCTCGAATGGGTCGCCCAGAAAAAGCCAAACATCGAGAAATGAAACCCCTTGTACACACTCTGTTTCCTGTTGGTTTGGCTGGTGGTTCTCGCCGTAATCTTATTGATGCTGCAAAAAAGGTTTCAATAGACGTAGACCTTGTCAAACGCCATTGTGTGAAATGTAATGCACCAAATTTCACTCTCAAATGTGCTCGATGTGGTTCAGATACTGTTCTTGAGAAGACTTGTCCTCAATGTGGCAGAACCTTATATGTAGATGAATGTCCCGCATGTAAAACTTCAACCCGAAGTTATGCTAGGCAAGAAGTTGACATGCGGGGTTTGTTGTCTATGGCTTGTAAGAATCTGGGGCTTCCAATGCTTAGCCTTTTCAAGGGTGTAAAAGGGATGACTAACGGAACAAAAACCCCAGAAATTCTGGAAAAAGGTCTCTTACGAGCAAGGCATGGGTTATCAGTTTTTAAAGATGGGACAATCCGATTCGACGCAACAAATGCTCCCCTTTCACATTTTACCCCAAAAGAAGTTGGTGTTACAGTTGAACAAGTCCGAGCAAACGGTTATTTGCACGATTATCAAGGAAACCCATTAACTAGTCCCAAGCAAATTTGTGAACTAAAAGTTCAGGACATAGTTATTCCTCGAAACTGTGCAACCTATTTTCTTAAAGTCGCCAATTTTTTGGATGAACTTCTAGAAAAAGTGTACAAACTTCCAAAATACTATAACATATCTAAACCCAGCGACCTTATTGGTCACTTAGTTATTGGTTTGGCTCCTCATACATCAGTTGGTATTGTTGGACGAATAATTGGTTTTACACCCTTGAAAGTTATTTATGGTCATCACCTGTGGCATTCAGCAAAACGCCGAGACTGTGACGGAGACGAAGATGCCGTAATTTTAGGTCTGGATGCAATTTTGAATTTCTCTAAAGAATTTCTACCTTCCCAAATCGGTGGAATCATGGATGCTCCAATTTTGATTATTCCGGTAGTAAACCCCTTGGAAGTTCAACGGCAAGCCCACGAAGTAGATGTTAGTGGACAATATCCTCTTGAATTTTATCAAAAAACTTGGGAAGAAGCAGACACCCGCCAAACAATGAACATGATTGAGGTTATTGCCGACCGGTTGAACACCCCTGCTCAGTTTGAAGGTTTCAAGTATACGATTCCTGTTTCCAACGTTAACATGGGAAACACAGAGAGTGTTTACAAAAAATTTGGCAAAATGACCGACAAAATGCACAGCCAACTAGTTTTGGCAGAAAAAATTGCCGCCGTAGACGCTGATGTTGTGGCAAGAAAAGTATTGACCACCCACTTTATTCGTGATATTGCGGGAAACCTTCGTGCTTTTACCACTCAACAGTTTAGATGCAAAGGATGCAACAGAAAATTCAGGAGAATGCCCCTTATTGGGAAATGTCCTTCTTGCAATAGTGATTTGATTCTTACTGTTTATCGTGGCGGAATTGAAAAATACTTAATCGCCGCAACACGATTGGTTGAAAAATACGGTCTTTTAGATTACTATGCACAACGCCTCCACATTGTGGAAGAAGAAATCCTAACCTTATTTGAAGGCAAAAAACCTAGACAATTCAGTCTCACAGCCTTTTCTTGAAATAGTTATTTTATGCAAATCTTTTTTGATTTAAACCCCAACATACCTTGAGCACGAATGTTTCACTTTAAATATCACCCAAATGCTTTTTTGAATTCAAAAAAGAACATTCAACCCGGTTTAGCGACTAGAACGAAAATTCTTTTAGTTCTTGAAGTTGGGGTATCTAAAACTAAATCAATTTCTAAAAAAGCAGGACTTGGTTATTCTGCTGTTCTTTATCATTTACATCTTCTGGAAAATGAAAACATTGTGCGCCGCAGAGGCATACGATGGTATCTTTGGGAATTAACTGGTACTGGACAACAAAGATTAGTTAATCAGCTTTAGAATGGGCAATCACACGGATTTTGTTTGCATTTTGGACATTTATTGTCATATTTTGAAAGTGCAGCTTTTTCCAAATCAATTCCCACAACATTCGCTAAAGAAGCTAACCAAGCCAAAACATCAGCAAACTCTTTTTTTCCCTCTTCTATGTCTCCTTGTTGTAACGCTTCTTTTAGTTCTTGAAGTTCATCTTCAAGCCACGACAATGTTTTTTCTTCGCCCCGTTCAACATCCCGAGAAAAATATAGTTGCTTCATCAGTTTTTGAAAACCCTTGATGTCCATTTTTGCATCCTCACCTTAACTGCAAAGCTGTAACTGTTTTAGATTTTTCGTTGCTTGTAGCCTTCGATACATCCTTGTTTTATCTGAGTTACTAGCTTGGCAATCTCTGGCAGTGTTTCTTCAGGTTTTTCTAAGTTTTTCTCATAAACTTTAGCGTAGACGCTTCCTGCTATTGCTCCATCTGAACCTGCGGATACTACGTTTGCGGCTTGTTGTTTTGTTGAAATTCCAAACCCAGCTAATAATGGCATATCTGTGTGCTTTCTTACCCGTTCAACTAGTTTGAATGTAGAGTCCCCTATGCTTTCTCTTACTCCAGTGACTCCTTCAACCCCAATGACGTACAGAAAGCCAGAAGCGATGTCTGCGATTTTTTTGAGTCTATCTTCGGTTGTTGTTGGCGCTACTTGAAAAATAGGGTGGATTTCGTTCTTTTTTCCTTCAGTTATCAAAACATCTGCTTCTTCAACCGGAACATTGGGCACAATTATGGCTTGGGCTCCTGCATCTTTGATTTTCTTCAAAAAGTTTCCAACGCCCACAACATACGGGATGTTATAGTAAGTCGTAACTACAATGGGGTTTTCAATTCCTTTTGCCCTTATCTTCTTGATGCCTTCAATGCATTTATTTGGTGTCATGCCGTTTTGCAGTGCCCTTTCACATACTGACTGAAATGTTGGGCCATCTGCTGTTGGGTCCGAGAAGGGAATTCCGAACTCAAGAATATCAGCTCCATTTTGAACTAATGTCTCTAGTAGTTTGAGAGAAAACTCTTCGTGGGGGTCCCCGTAGTAAACGTGGGGCATGTGAGCCCCTTCCCCTTTGTTTTTTAGTTCTTTGAATTTGTCTTCAAGCCTCATCAAAATACCTCACGATGGTTTCTAGGTCCTTGTCGCCCCTGCCTGAAAAGTTCAAAACAATCACTTCGTCTTTGGCGAATTCATCTTTGTTATTCACCACATAAGCAATAGCATGAGCAGTTTCCAAAGCAGGAATCAGCCCCTCACTGCGACACATCACCTTCACAGCTTCAAACACCTGCTTGTCAAAGGCATATCCCGCTTTCACTCTACCGCTATCTACTAGTCCAGAGATTTCTGGTCCCCTTCCCGGATAGTTAAGCCCTGCGGCTCGAGTTCTTGAAGGTTTTATTTGTCCGTTTTCATCTTGCAAAACTTGCATTACTGCCCCGTGCAGGATTCCTGGTTTTCCAATTTTGAAGGCTGCGGCGCTGTTGTCTGCATTTAGGGTTTCTCCGCCCCCTTCAACAAAAACCAGTTTGACGTCTTTTTCTTGGATAAAAGGTCTGAAGGCTCCTAAAGCATTGCTGCCTCCACTTCCACAGGCTACTATTGTATCTGGGAGTTTGCCTTCTTTTTGGAGAATTTGTTTTTTGATTTCTTTTCCAATAACGCTTTGAAAGGTTGCTACAATTTCTGGATAAGGTCGAGGGCCAACACTTGACCCCATCAGATAATGAGTAGTAGTTGAGCATGCAGTCCATTTTCTTAGGGTGTCTGAAACTGCGTCCTTTAGAACTCCCATTCCAATGTTTACGGGGGTGACTTTTGCTCCTAAGAGTTTGATTCGTTTAACATTGCCTGCTTGTCGGATGATATCTTTTGAGCCCATGAAAACTTCTGTTTCTAATCCACAGATGTTTCCTGCCATTGCTGTTGCCAGACCATGTTGACCTGCAGCGGTTTCAGTTATCATGCGGGTTTTGCCCATCTGTTTTGTGAGCAAAGCTTGCCCAATGGCGTTATTGAGTTTATGTGAGCCTCCGCAGACTAGGTCTTCTCTTTTGAGGTAAACTTTGCATCCGATTAGTTTGCTAAAGTTTCTTGCGTAATACAGAGAAGTTGGTCGTCCTGCGTAGTCTTTTAGTAACTCGTTGAGTTTTTCTTGAAATTCTGGGGTTGGATAATGCTTTTCAAAAGCTTCTTCCAACTCGATTAGAATTGGCATCAGTATTTCGTTCACGTACTGTCCGCCAAATTTTCCAAATTTTCCTTTCGTCAAAATTTTCACCTATTTTTGAAGTTTAATTTCCTTTGCGTTTTCAACAAAAGCGTGAATTTTATTGTGGTCTTTAATTGCTGGGCTAGCTTCAACACCGCTGGCAACATCAACTGCATACGGTTTTACTGCTATGATTGCCTCTTTGACGTTTTCTGGCTTTAAACCCCCTGCCAAAATAACTGGGGTCGGAGCAATTTCCTCTTTGATTTTTTTGCTTACCGTCCAGTCATGAATTTTTCCTGTTCCCCCATATTGGTTTTTGGTGAAAGAATCCAAAAGAATAGCATCAAACTGTTTCAGCTCTTCTATGTTTTCTTCTTCCAGAATATCCGGTTTCACGTAAACCGTTTTCACTAAACAAGCATCCGTTACTTTTCTACGAACCTTTGAAGCAACAAAATTTTTCTTCCCATGAATTTGAATCACTGAAGGCTTCAATGTTTCACAAATTTCAACTATATTCTCAACAGTTTCTGGAGCCGTAACAACTACGCTGTCAACAAAAACCGGAACTAAATCAATCAAAGTTTTTGCCTTTTCTAATGTCAGATTCCTTGGTGAGGATGGAACGCCCACAAGAAAACCAACAGCATCTGCCCCCGAGTCAATCGCGACTGTCAAGTCTTCTTTTCGGGTTATTCCGCAGATTTTTACTCTGACCTTTCTCATTGGGCACAAACAAACTCCTTAACCGTTTTTTCTAGGTTGTCTGACACCATAATCGAAGAACCAATTAAAAAAGCGTCAGCGCCACAGTTACGCAAAAAAACTATGTCAGACGGAACCATTATGCCACTTTCACTGACCAAAACCTTGTTTTTTGTTTCAACTTTTTTCAGAATTTTTTCAGTTGTTTTAATGTCAACTTTTAATGTTTTCAAATCCCGATTGTTGATTCCAACTAAATCTGCCTCAGTTTGTAATGCCGCTTTAAATTCAGTTTCGTTATGTACTTCGAGTAAAACTTCAAGATTTTTTGAATGGGCAAGGGCAATCATTTCTTCTAAACTATTGTCACAGTAATCTCGGTCAAAAAGGGCTTTTATCAACAAAACAACGTTTGCCCCCAGTTTAGATCCTGCCTTAATCTGCACTGGGTCTAGGATTATATCTTTCATTAGAATTGGAAGCTTTACTGCGTCTCTGACTTTGGACAAATAAGTAATTGAGCCCTTGAAGTGCTTTGGTTCTGTTAAAACAGACAAACCAGTAGCTCCACCTTTTTCCATGGATTTTGCAATTTTTGCTGGGTCAAAAGCTGTTTTGATTATTCCTCTGGAGGGTGAGGTGGCTTTCACTTCGGAGATTACTGGGTTTTGGTTTTGTTTGATTATTGCTTGTTTGAGACTTATAGATGAAAATTTTTCCGTTACGGAAATTTCATAATATCCTTCTGCAATGGTTTCTTTAGCATCCAACGCTAGCTTGTCAAGATAATCAGACATGTTTTGTTTCCAACTCTTCAAGCTTAGTTAGGTCACCACCCGAAAATTTGACAAGCTCCCTAAGTTTGCGGTAAGCTTTGCCGCTTTCAATGGATTCTTTTGCTAATTCAATTCCGTAACCAAAACCATCAGCCTTACCGCCAACAATAATCGCCGCTGCGCCATTGATTTGTACAATTTCCCGTTTAGGGTCATCGGCGTCAATTATCCCATACAAGAGTTTGAACATCAACTCTGCGCTTTTTTCTGGTGTAACACTTTCAATATCTTTTAGTTTGGCCTGTTTCACACCAAAATCCTTGGGAGCTATTTCGGTTGTTGTAATTTTGTTGTTTTTTAACCACGAAATCTGGGTTTTGTCAATGGTTGAAATCTCATCTAGTCCATCCAATCCGTGAACAACCATGGCTTCTTCACTGCCAAGGCTTTCAAGAGAATTTGCAAGAGGCTCTGTCAGTTTGGCGTCATAAACCCCCAACAGTTGGGCTTTGGCATCTGCTGGATTAGTTAACGGTCCAAGAACGTTGAAAACGGTTCGTATTCCAAGTTCTCGTCGAGGACCTATGGCGTATTTCATTGCTGGATGAAACGCAGGTGCAAACATGAAACCTATCCCAACTTCTTCAATTGCCTTTTCAACCGTTTTGGTTTCAACATTAAGATTAAGTCCCAATCCTTCCAAAACATCGGCGCTGCCGCATTTGCTGGTTACTGATCGATTCCCATGTTTAGCTACTGGAATATCTGCCCCTGCAACAACAAAGGCTGCAGTTGTGCTTATGTTGAAGGTTTTTACTTTGTCTCCGCCTGTTCCGCAGGTGTCAACTAGTCTGCCTTTGACTTTGGGGTGAATTTGGTTACAACATTGTTTCATTACTGTTGTGAAACCTGTAATTTCTGTGCTGGTTTCCCCCTTAATTCTCAGAGCCGTCAAAAAAGCCCCAATCTGAGCGTTAGTTGCTTCACCCGACATTATTTGTTTCATAACGCCTGTTGACTCTTCATACGTCAAATTGACGCCGTTGATGACTTTTTTTAGGCTCTCTTTGATCATTTTGTGTTTCTTCCTTCAAGAAAGTTTTTGATGATTTTTTTTCCGTCTTCACATAGTATGGATTCTGGATGGAACTGAACACCACTTATGGGATATTCCTTGTGGCGAACTGCCATAATCTCTCCATCATCTTCAGCTTTTGCCGTTATTTCAATACATGAGGGAATGGAACATTTTTCACCAACAAGAGAATGATAACGAGTTGCAGTGAAAGGGTTTTTCACACCTTCAAACAAGCCTTTGCTATCATGTTTTATTGTGCTGGTTTTGCCGTGCATCAACCTGTTAGCTCGAACAACTTTTCCGCCAAAAACAGAAATTATGCCTTGGTTTCCCAGACAAACTCCTAACGTGGGAATTTTAGTGCTCATCTCTTTTAGCACTGCAGAGCAAACTCCAAAGTAGTGGGGGTCTTCTGGGGTTCCCGGACCTGGAGAAATAACAATCCTTTCCGGATTTAATTTCATGGCTTGCTGGATTGTTAAGTGGTCGTTTCTATAGACTATGGGGGTGCCTCCTAGCTCTCCGATGTATTGGACAAGGTTGTAAACAAAGGAGTCGTAGTTGTCGATAACTAGAACTTTCATTGGTTTTCACTTCCTGAGACTTCTAATGCTTTCATTAAGGCGCGACCTTTGTGTTCTGTTTCGAACCACTCGTTTTCTGGCACCGAATCTGCCACAATTCCTGCACCCACTTGCAGGTAGGCTTTTTCTCCATTAGCAACCAAAGTTCTGATTGTAATGGCAAAATCTGCGTTCCCATTATACGAAAAATAACCCACTGCTCCAGCATAAGGTCCTCTTCTTGTTGGCTCTAGTTCTTCAATTATCTCCATTGCCCGAACTTTAGGTGCTCCAGAAACTGTTCCTGCTGGAAAAACAGCCCTTAAGGCATCATATGCATTGCATTCATCTTTGAGGTCGCCTACAACCCGTGAAACAATGTGCTGGACGTGACTGTACTGGTGTACTTGCATAAACTCTGGAAGATGAACACTTCCAAACTTGGAAACTTTTCCAATGTCATTTCTGCCCAAGTCCACCAGCATCACATGTTCTGCTCTTTCTTTGGGGTCTGTTAACAGTTCATTTGTGAGGCGCTTGTTTTCTGTTGGATCTTTTACGTGAGGTCGGGTTCCAGCGATTGGGAATGTTTCAACTCTTCTGTTTTCAATCCTTGCCAGCATTTCAGGACTGGAGCCAACTATTTGTTGCTCCCCCGATTTTACGAAATACATGTAAGGTGATGGGTTTATCTTGCGTAGATTGCGGTAAAAACCAATCAAACTGCCTTTGATTTGAAAATTATAACGTTTAGACAAAACGACCTGAAAAATGTCACCTGCCGTTACGTATTCTTTGGCTGTTTCTACTGCATCTTCAAACTTTTCTTTGGAAATGTTAGCTCCTAATTGTTTGCACTCTAAGCTTTCGTTGATTTCTTCTTTTAGTTGTTTGTTGATTTCTTCCAGTCGGTTCTCGTTTATGTAATAGTAGAACGCTTTCCTGTTTCTATGGTCATAGATTATTCCATCATCAAAAATTCCAACTTTAACGTCGGGAAACTTTTGGTCATCTACTGCCTTTTGGGGCAGTTTTTCCCAGTACCTAACCGCGTCATAACCAATATACCCCACAGCTCCGCCGACAAATCTTTGTTCCAAAAATCCCGGTAGGGTTTGTAGTGTTTTTGATATGGCTGATAATGGCTCGTCAACTTTGCTTGTTTGTTTGTCACCGGTTCTTTTGTTTAGAGTTGTTGCTTGGCCATTTTTTATCGTGATTGTCGCAGCTGGGCTAAATCCAATAAAAGAGTACTGTGAAAGTTTTTTGGGTCCTTCGATGGACTCAAGAATGTATGCGTTTTCATATTGGCTGTAAAGTTTAGAAAAGATTTCCAGAGGAGATTTTTCAAAGGATAATTTTTTGATTTTCAATTGGCGAATTACTTTAGAATT
>Ga0272441_10012428_pt1 | contig 12440 bp, 11 predicted proteins | sample SSMProp6N_FD_193582 | JGI IMG/M metagenome (GOLD analysis project Ga0272441, IMG submission 193582) | Marine sediment archaeal communities from Little Sippewissett salt marsh, Falmouth, MA, United States - SSM-Prop-6N | ecosystem: Environmental > Aquatic > Marine > Wetlands > Sediment ...
GGACACAGCATCAGCCCGGTCATGCTCAATGCCGCCTTTTCTCAGGCCGACTACAATGGCGTATACACCGCTTTTCAGGTTAAAGACCTGCCCCACGCAATCGCCGGTATCCGGGCGCTCAACATTCATGGCTGCAGCGTGACCATCCCCCACAAGGCGGCGGTGATGGACTTATTGGACGAGATAGACCCCATGGCCATGAAAATCGGTGCAGTCAACACCATCGTCAACGAAGCGGGCAAGCTTGCCGGTTTCAATTCGGACAGCCCCGGCGCCATGGCCGCCCTGCTTGAGAAAACGCCGGTCGCCCACCGGCGGGTAGCCGTGATCGGCGCTGGCGGTGCAGCGAGAGCCCTGGCCCACGGGATAACCCAAAATGGCGGTCAGTTGACCATCGTTAACCGCAGTCCGGACAAAGGTCAGCAGCTTGCCCAGGAACTGCAAAGCGATTTCTGCCCGCTGACCGATTTTTCCGGTGTCGGATTTGACATTCTGGTCAACACCACTTCGGTGGGCATGGCACCCGCCATCGACCGGATGCCTGTGGGCCATGCCTGTCTGCGCCCCGGCATGACGGTGATGGACATTGTTTACAACCCGTTGGAAACCAGGCTGCTCAGGGCGGCGCGGGATGCCGGATGCACGGTGGTCGGCGGGGTGGCCATGTTCGTGCACCAGGGCGCCTGTCAGTTCGAGCGCTGGACCGGGCTCAAGGCACCGGTTCAGCTGATGAAAAAAACCGTTCTCGAAGCCTTGCGTAAAGCGCCCTTAAAAGGAACCGATCATCATGATTGAAATCAAACCCCATCGCATCGGCCATTGTCAGGTCAGCGTCCCGGGGTCCAAGAGCTATACCCACCGGACGCTCATCGCGGCGGCCCTTGCCAATGGGCGCTGCTTGATTCGCAACCCGCTGCGCGCCCAGGACACGCTGCTGACCTTGGCCGCATTGGAGAAAATGGGTGCGGTGGTTGCCGACCGCGAACACGGCATTGAAATTCAAGGGTTGAACGGCGCGTTCAAACCCTGCCCTGAACCCATCTACCTGGCCAACTCCGGCACGTCAATGCGGTTGCTGGCCGGCGTGGCCGCCCTTGGGGAAGGACGTTACACGCTTACCGGCACGCCGCGCATGTATCACCGGCCCATCGGTCACCTGCTCGACGCGCTGAACCAGCTGGGTATCGCTGCCCGGGCCGTGGAGGGCAACGGTTGCCCTCCGGTGGAGATACCGGGGGGGGCTGCTGCCGGCGGAGAGGTGGTCGTCAATTGCAGCGTCAGCAGCCAGTTTCTCTCCTCGTTGCTGCTCATGGCCCCGTGCACCCAGGCTGGCATGTCCATAACGATTTCCCACGGACTGGTTTCTTCTCCTTACATAGACATGACTGTGGATGTTCTAGCGCGTTTCGGCATCCAGGTGCAACGGGACGGTTACATCCGCTTTGACGTAAAGGGGAACCAGAGCTACCAGGCCGGTGAGTACACGGTGGAGCCGGATGCATCCCAAGCCGGATACTTCTGGGGAGCTGCCGCTATCGCCGGCGGCAGCGTGACCGTTAAGGGTGTTTCGGTCAATTCCAGTCAGGGTGATGTCGGCCTGGCGCGGGTTTTCGAGCAGATGGGCTGCCAGGTGGCGCTAGACCCGGATGGTATCACGGTGACCGGGGGCAAGCTCCGGGGGGTCATCGTGGATATGGCCGACATGCCTGATATGGTACCCACCCTGGCCGTGGTCGCGGCCTTTGCCGACGGGGCCACGGTCATCCACAATGTTTCGCACCTTAAGGCCAAGGAAAGTGACCGGTTGGCGTCGACCTGTGCCGAATTGCAGAAGATGGGCATTGATGCCACGACCGAAAATGACCGGCTCATCGTAACCGGTGGCATACCCCACGGCGCAGACATCCAGACCTACGATGACCACCGCATCGCCATGAGTTTTGCCATGGCTGGCCTCGTGGTTCCGGGGGTGAGGATTCTTGACCCGCATTGTGTTGAGAAATCGTTTCCCGACTTCTGGGAGGTATGGGAAACCCTTTACGCATGCCGGCGGATAGCATGAATCTGTTTCTCATCGGATATCGTTGCACGGGCAAGACAACCGTGGGAGAGACCCTGGCCCAACGGCTCAACTGGGATTTCGTGGATACCGACCAAAAGGTCGTCGAGACCGCCGGTGTCAGCATCGTCCAGATGGTCGAGGCCCACAGCTGGCTGTTTTTCAGAGAACTGGAAGGGCAGGCGTTGGCTTCCCTGTCCACCGGTGACCGCCAGGTGGTGGCCACCGGTGGGGGCATTATTCTCGATGAACGCAATATCAGCATCATGAAGCAATCCGGCAGGATTGTCTGGCTCACGGCCAGCGAGAGGACAATCCTGACCCGTATGCTTGGTGATTCGGCGACGGCCGAAAGCCGGCCGTCGCTGACCCGTCAGAGCTTGACTGCCGAGATTACCGCGGTGCTGGCGGAAAGAAGACCGCTATATGAAAAAGCGGCTGATCGGGTTATCGCTACGGACCGGAGAACGGTTGCCGCAATCTGTGAACGGATTATAGGGGCGACAGGACTGCAGAAGGAGGTCGGTGGTCACCCGTCAACGGCCCGATGACCGAGGGCGGCGACGCTGGTTTTCAGTTTGGAATGAAGTCAACCTCATAAACAGGAATAGACACCATGTCCAGTACTTTTGGAACGCTTTTCAAAGTCTCTACGTTCGGCGAATCCCACTGCAAGGGGGTGGGCGCTGTTCTGGATGGATGCCCGCCAGGCATGCAGCTTTGCGAGGCGGACATCCAGCCTCAGCTGGATCGGCGCCGGCCTGGCCAGAGCAAGCTAACCACCGACCGTCAGGAGGCGGATCAGGTGACCATCTTTTCCGGTGTGGAAAACGGCGTCACCTTAGGGACGCCCATCGGCCTGTTTGTGCCCAACAAGGATCAACGGCCCGGCGACTACCGCCAGATGAGCCAGATTCCCCGGCCTTCCCACGCGGACTTCACCTACCAGATGAAATACGGCGTCCGCGCCTCCTCAGGGGGCGGACGGTCCAGTGCCCGGGAGACCATCGGCCGGGTGGCTGCCGGAGCGGTGGCCGAAAAGATGCTCAAAGAAGCCTATGGGGTGGAGATTGTCGCCTGGGTCAGTGCTGTCGGCAACATCCCGGTAACGGACGTGGATGTGCAGACCATCACCCGGAAGGCTGTTGACGGTAACCTGGTCCGGTGTCCCGACGCCGGTACCGCCGCTCGGATGGAGGCCCTGGTGGCCCGGGTCAAGGAGGGCAAGGATAGCGTTGGCGGCATCGTCACATGCGTATGCCGACATGTGCCAGCCGGCTGGGGCGAGCCGGTATTCGACAAGATGGAGGCCAAATTGGCCCAGGCCATGCTCTCCATTCCCGCTACCAAAGGGTTTGAAATCGGCTCGGGCTTTGCCGGCACCCGGCTCAAAGGATCGGTCCACAACGACCCCTTCATGGCTGCCGACGGGCGCCTGGGGACGACCACCAACAACAGCGGGGGGATTCAGGGCGGCATTGCCAACGGGGAACCGATTCTTTTTCGGGTGGCATTCAAGCCGCCTGCCACCATCGGCCTTGCGCAGCAGACAGTGGACTTTGACGGCAACCCGGTGACCCTGGAGGCCAAGGGCCGACACGACCCCTGCGTGGTCCCCCGGGCCGTGCCCATTGTGGAGGCCATGGCTGCGCTGGTGCTGGGGGATTTTGCGCTGCGCCAGAAAATGCGCACTTAGGCAATTGCCCATCCACAAAGGGCATCTTTCGGCCCAGGCCAGTGTTCTCGCTCTGCTGAAATCCTCGACGTAGCCCTGCTACGCCTGCGGTTTCAACATCGCTGCGGCCTTGGCCTGAACCCAAACCTACCCTTTGTGGACGGGCAATGGGCAACCAAACCGGTTCGGGTAGATAGGGATTTCAGGAACTTGTGAATTGAGGAATCGAGAGATTGAAACTGTCCAAGCGAATTCAAACGGTCGAGGGCTCCAAGACGGCCCGGTTTATTCCGCTGCTGGATGCATTGAAGCGGCAGGGGCGGTCGGTGATCAGCATGGCCATCGGCGAACCGGCCGACGATACGCCGGCGTCGGTGATCGACGCCACCAAACGTGCCCTGGACCGTCAGCAGACCCGTTACAGTGACATGGCCGGCCTCATGGATTTAAGAAACGCCTTGGCCGGCCGGTTTGCCGGCTGCGGGTCCGACAATATTGTCGTTTTCAACGGTTCCAAACAGGCGCTCTATACCATCTTTCAGTGCATCTGCGATCCGGGAGACCAGGTGATCATTCCCGTGCCTTGCTGGGTGAGCTTTGCCGAGCAAGTGAAGTTGGCCGGCGGCGAGCCGGTGTTCGTGGCCACCGCTGATCACCAACTGGATGTCGATGCCATGGCGGCCGCGGTTAACCGTAAAACACGGGCCATTCTGATCAATTCCCCCAACAACCCCACCGGTGCCGTCTATCCGCGGCAGGATCTGGAACGGATCGCCCGGCTGGCTATCCAACATGATCTGGTGGTGATTGCCGACGAGGCCTATGATTTCTTTGTCTACGACAACCTGTCCCGGTCATCGTTTTACGATCTTGAAACGGTGCGCGACCGACTCATCCTCACCCGCAGCTTTTCCAAGCATTACGCCATGACCGGCTTTCGCGTGGGTTATGCCGTTGCCCCGTCTGCGGTGGCCGCAGCCATGGTTCGTCTCCAGAGTCACCTGACCGGCAACGTCTGCACCTTTGCCCAGCATGGTGCCATGGCCGCCCTGGAAATGGATGACGGCCTGCTGATTCATCGCCGGGAGGACCTTCAACGCAAGCGGGACCTGGCATTCGATCAGATCTCCGGGCTTTTTCCCTGCATACGCCCCCAAGGCGCCTTCTATCTTTTCCCGGACATATCCGGCCATTTGCAAAAGGGGGAAACGTCGGGGGATTTCGCCACCCGAATTCTCGAAAAGAGTGGCGTCGCCGTCGTCCCCGGAGAGGATTTCGGCATGGACGGCCATGTGCGTATCTGTTTCGCTGCGCCCGACAATCAATTGCTGGAGGCCTTCAAACGAATTCGTGAGGTGCTATGAGCAGTATCGGTATCATCGGTTTCGGTCGCTTTGGCAAGCTTACCGCCCGCTACCTGTCCAAAGATTTTTCCGTCGCGGTATTTACCCGCAGCGACAAGGATGAGGCCATCAAGGCCTGCGGCGCCCGGCCGGTATCCTTTGAATCGGCCTGCCGTCAACCGATCGTGATCCTTTGCATGCCCATTTCGGCCATGCGGGACACCCTGCGGCAAGTGGCCCCGCGGCTCAGAGAAGACGCCATGGTGGTTGATGTCTGCTCGGTGAAAGTCTATCCGGTGCAATGGATGCATGAACTGCTTCCCGCAAGCGTGTCGATCCTGCCTACGCATCCCATGTTCGGCCCGGACAGTGCGGCCCACTCGCTGGACGGACGCAAGATCGTTCTTTGTCCGGATCGCATCGACAGTGATCGATATGAGAAAATCAGGACCTGGCTGGAAAGCCGGGGCTTGGTGGTCATTTCGGCTTCGGCCCAGGAACATGACGAGAAGATTGCCGTGAGCCTCTCACTGACCCATTTCATCGGCAGGTCCCTGTCGGCTTTCGGCGCTGCGGACCTGGACATCGACACCGAGGGGTACAAACGGCTCATGCACATATTGGGGGTGGTCAGCCACGACACGTGGCAACTTTTCGAGGATATGCATACCTATAACCCCTATGCCAAACAAAAACGCCAGGCGTTTATCGACGCCATGACCGACATACACGAAAGGCTCAGCCAATGAAAGTTGCATTTCAGGGAATCCGGGGCGCTTACAGCGAGATGGCCGTCCACGAACATTTTGGAAAAGCGGTGGAGACTGTCGGTTGCGATGCCTTCGACGATGTGTTCGATCTGGTGGAAAACGGGGAGGTGACTTACGGGTTCATCCCCGTGGAGAATACCATTGCCGGCACCGTGGTAGAGAACTACGATCTTCTCTTTGCCAATGATATATTCGTCATCGCCGAGGTGTATCTGCCTATCCGCCACACCCTGCTGGCCAAAAAAGGTGCCCGTCTGGAGGAGATCAAGGAGGCGTTTTCCCACCCCCACGCGCTCAAGCAGTGCAAGGCTTACCTGAAGTCGAAAAACATAAAAATGGTGGCCTCTTACGATACCGCCGGTGCCGCCCAGGCCGTGGCATCCGGCGACCGCATGGACTGTGCCGCCATCGCTTCGTCGCTGTGCGCCGAGATTTACGATATGGAGCTCCTGGAGCGGGACATCCAGACCAACAGCTCCAACACCACCCGCTTTTTCGTCATTGCCAAAAAGGAGAACGTACCGGTTGACCATAACACGGGCAAAACCACTGTGGCATTCAAAACCCGCCATTATCCCGGCGCCTTGGTTGACTGTCTGAAGATTTTTCAAAAATACAGCCTGAACCTCACCAAGTTGGAGTCGCGGCCCATCCCTGAAAATCCATGGGAGTATGTTTTCTATGCGGCATTCGAAGCGGGCATCGACTCAGACGAGGTCAAATCGGCCATCGGCGAACTGACCCTGCATGCCCTGTTCGTCAAGCTGCTGGGGAGCTACCCCAAAGCGGAAAAGTGCTGGTGATGCCAGGCTGCATTGAACCGCGACTGCGAGTGTATTCCCCGCGGCTTACCGCGGGGAGGCTTCAATCCTTTCTTGACCGGCTTGGTTATGTTTTGTAAAGAGCCCCCACTGGGGAATTAATTTCCAATACCACTATCATTTAAACGAGGAGAAGCAACGAGATGGCTGACTACTACATTAACGTGATTCTGGATGAGGCGAAAAAGTCCACTATTAACGGTGCCGGCCTGGCAGGCGAGATCGTCACTATCGACGGAAAAGAGGCGGTTCAGGTGGGGATAACCGCCAAGGAGTACAAGAAACTGGGAAAAGGTTTTTCCGGCCTCACCTGTGATGATTCCAAGGCCTGCACGCTCCCCGCCGAGGCGGAAGCCAAGCTGCTTGGGATTATCGCCGAGACGAAAACCCTGGATGTCATGAAGTTTGCCATCATGAAACTCTACAACCCACTGGCAGGCAAGGCACCCCGCTCTGCCCAACGATAGTTTTGTGCAACCGCAAAGCGCTTCCATTTCGGACCGGTTTTAATTTTTTGGGGCCCAGGTCACCGCTACCGGGCCCCTTTTCCATTATTATCGGCCGGTTGAAACCATCAGGGATTCATCCGCCGGTTGCAGGAAATCGATCATTGGAAATGATCAACACACTGGCCCTTGCCGTGGCCCTGGCCATGGATGCCTTTGCCGTCTCCATCGCCTCGGGGGTCTCTCTTCGGACTGTCAGCGCCCGCCAGACCTTTCGGTTGGCCTGGCACTTCGGTCTTTTTCAGGCCATGATGCCCGTCATCGGTTGGAGTGCCGGGTTTACAGTCAGGAGTCGCATCGAGGCCTACGACCACTGGGTCGCCTTCGCGCTGCTCGCATTCGTGGCCCAGGGAATGCTTCGATCCGCATTCAAGGGAGCATCGGTGGAGGCAGACGCCAAGGACCCGACCAAAGGCATGACGATGGTGATGCTTTCCGTGGCCACCAGTATCGACGCTCTGGCCGTGGGCCTGAGCCTATCCATGATCAACGTCTCCATCTGGACGCCGGCGCTGATTATCGGATTGGTCGCCGGTGTTTTTACCACGGTTGGCATGCATCTGGGAAAAATGATCGGTAACATGGCGCAGCTGAGCCGCTGGGCGGAAATGACGGGGGGGATCGTCCTCCTGGCGATTGGCGTGAACATCTTAAGAGAGCATGGCGCACTGGCCTTTATTTTATTTTAACAAAACCATTTTCGCTGAAGTGCGGTTAGCGGTTGAATTCCAGGCGCATGCCCTTGGGTTTTGGATCGAGCTTCCCGTCGATAAAAGCAAGGTGCCCGGAAACAAAGGTAGCCGCGACGCTCGACCGGAAGGTGCGTCCGGCAAAAGGTGTCCATCCGCAATGGTAGTGCACCGGCTGGTCGTCTACGACGGTGGGTCGTTTCAAATCGACCAGCACCAGATCCGCCCAGTAACCCTCCCGAAGATACCCCCGCTGCTTTACCGCGAACAGGCGCGCCGGGTTATGGGCAGTCTTTTCCGCCACCTGTTCCAAGGAGAGCGCCCGATCATGAACGTGCTCCAGCAGGCAGACCAGGGCATGCTGCACCAGTGGCAGACCCGATGGCGCCTTCATGTACGACTGCTGCTTTTCTGCCAGGGTGTGGGGCGCGTGGTCCGTTCCCACCACGTCGATCCTTCCCGCCTGCAATGCCGCCAGGAGTTCCCGGCGGTCTGCCTCCGTTTTGATGGCCGGGTTGCATTTGATCAGGTTGCCTTTGTCTCTGTAGTCGGTTCCCGAAAAGAGCAGGTGATGGACACAGACCTCGGCGGTGATCCGTTTCGTTTCCATCGGCATTGAAGAGAGCAGCCCCAGTTCCTTGGCCGTGCTCAGGTGCAGGACATGCAGCCGGGTGTTGCATCGGCGGGCCAGTTCCACGGCCAGGGCCGTGGACCGGTAGCAGGCCGCTTCGCTGCGGATGGCTGGGTGAAGCGCGATGGGGATGTCTTCACCATGGATGGCCTGAAACCGCCGGGTGTTTTCCTCGATGGTGGGGCTGTCCTCACAGTGGGTGGCCACGAGGGTCGGGCTGTGGGTAAAGATTTGTTCCAGTGCAACGGGGTCGTCAACCAGCATGTTGCCGGTTGAGGCGCCCATGAACACCTTCACACCGCAGGCCTGTTTCGGGTCGAGCATCTTGATGGCTTCGATATTGTCATTGGCGCCTCCCAGGTAGAAACTGTAGTTGGCAAACGAGGTGCTCCGCGCAATGCGGTGCTTTTCCTCCAACAGATCGATGGTGGTGGTGGGCGGTGATGTGTTGGGCATTTCCATGTAGCTGGTGATTCCGCCGGCCACCGCCGCGCGGGATTCCGAACGGATGTCTCCCTTGTGGGTCAGGCCCGGCTCACGGAAATGAACCTGATCGTCGATCATTCCTGGAAACAGCGCCCGGCCGTCGGCATCGATGACCCGATCTGCGCCTCTGCCGGACAGATCACTGCCGATAGCGTCAATGCGGCCGTCACGAATCAGCAGATCCTGATGGGTCGACCGGCCCTCATTTACCGTCAATGCATTGGTGATAAGAATGGATGCCATGGATGCCCCTTTCACGATGGGCAAGGGTCACGATTGTGGCGTGTTGCATATAGCCCACTTTAACGGGTGAACGTCAGCTTGTCCAGACCTGACCGTGCCGGGCGGGTTAATTTTATGGACACCACAAGAGCCAAATGGTAAAGGTAACAAAGGGTTGATCAGGTCTTTTCTTCATTCAAACGGCGGACGGAACGCGCAGGGATGCTCGATTTTCTAAAATTCCAACCCAGACTGCCCGGGCTCAAAGATTTCCCCATGGAGTCCTACTCCACCGACTTCTCGCTGGAGCGCTTGGTTCTGGGAGTGGACAACATCCGCTGCGATGTGCGTTTGAGTCCTTCGTTCTGCAGCGCCACGGCCAAGCTGGCCGCTCTTCTCATCGAGCGTGAAACCGGAATCTGGACCACTTCTGAAAAAAAGCGGCTGAGTATACTCGCCAGAGAGCAGGAGGGCTACCGTCAGCTCTACGGACAGATCATGAGTGATGCGGTCAACAAGGCAAGGGCAGCCAAAGAGATGCAGGTTGATTTTCTGGCCCAGATCGCCATTCTTTCCATGGTCCACGACGAAATCCGCAAACAGTACGACATTTTGATCGGCCATTGTAAAAGCGCAATCCGCCGGTCGGACCTGGCCCACCACGAGGATCAAAAGAAGGCACTCAAACTAAAAGAGAATCTTGCCCATGTCCTTCAGAGCCGTGAATCGGTGCAGCAGAGGGTGGGACTGGAACTTTGCGGGTATTTCAGGGAAATCCGGGAAACCGACATTCGGGAAATGCGCGAAGCGGTGTTCGGCCAGGATCTGCCATTTCTTTTCGATCTACTCATCAATCCTATCGTTCATATGGACAATCCGTTCAACGACCACTTCATGATTGAAGAGTATGACCTCTGCTTGGGGCGTCGGGTCGAAGATCCGGACCGATACGAAATGATGCTCAGTCTCATGCGCAGCATCTTCGGATTCCTTGACCTGGAGGAGACCGCTGCCATCAGCTGGACGCTGGACCGGCGACGCCGGGAGATATCCGCGGCCGAATTGCCGGGCAATGATGAAGCCAAAAAATTTCAGCTGCAGCGTCTGGATCAGTGGATCAAGCGCCCTGACAACATCGACCTGCTGTTGAATCGAAAGCTGGCCAAGAAACAATACAAAGCCTTGAAACGGGCCAAGGCGGACAAGGAGACCCGCCGAGCCCATCGGTTGAGGATGAAAAATCAGCGATTGTTGATGGGTTATTTTTTCCGGCAGTTTTCCCGAACCGGCCTCATGGAACGGATTACGGCTTCATACGAAATGCAGCCCCTTTATCGTGACTACTGTCCCCCCCTTGTCCCTCAGCAAATTCTGCAGTACCTGATCAACCCCAAGAGTCGAAAGCTGGTGAGAAACCGGCTTCAGCGTCTGAAGCAGCTGTATGGCAAGACGTTCCGCATGTGGCCTCTCAATCGCAAAGTGGTTCAGATGGAGCGGATGGGCAGTCGTCGGAAAAAGGAACACCTGGTCCGATTCCTCCGGGCCTTCTCCCGCTATCATCGCGATTTTTGCTGCTTCAATATTTATCGGGATGCGGCGGAGCGGATCAATCTGGTCACCGATAAAAAAATTCTGGCGCTATCCAAGGCCAACCGCACCCTCTATGAATTTCTGTTGCCCCATGAGCAGGAAATGGGTGAAAAACCCATCATGAACCACACCATCATCAAGGCCGATCTGCGCGGGTCGACGGATATTACCCACCAGATGAACGAACGCGGGCTCAATCCGGCCTCCTACTTCAGCCTCAATTTTTTTGACCCCATTTCCGAGATCCTTGCGGAGTACGACGCCCACAAGGTGTTCATCGAAGGTGATGCCATCATCCTCTCCATCTTAGAGCGGGAGGATACGCCCAGCGGCTGGTACAGCGTGGCCCGGTCCTGCGGTATGGCCATCAACGTGCTGATGATTATTAACCGCTACAACAAGAAGAGTCAGGAATACCAGCTGCCGATTCTAGAACTGGGCATCGGCATCTGCCATCGGGCAGACGCGCCCACCTTTCTTTTCGACGGGGACAACCGCATCATGATATCCCCGGCCATCAACCTGGCCGACCGCCTTTCCGGATGTCACAAATCCGTGCGGCGGATCATCCGCAAAAACAGCAGCCCCTTCAACCTTTTTGTTTTCCAGGGGGCTTCGGATGAGGAAATGCAAAATACGGCCGACGATCTTTTTCTGCGATACAACGTCAACGGCATTGAGTTGAACGAGGCCGGATTCCGCAAGCTGGCTCAGGAGATCGACCTGAAGCAGTTTTACGGAAACATTCCCGCCCTTCAGATCGACAAGGTCCGTCTTTACACGGGCAAGTTTCCCACCAAGTCCGGCCGATACCAACGCCTGGTGTTGCGCGCAGCCGACGTGCCCGCGGTCAACCCCAAGGATCTCAGCCAGCTGAACGTGACCCACCGTAAATACTACGAAGTCTGCACCAGCCCAGCGCTCTACAAGGCCACCAAACATTTGATCTAGCCTCAACATGGCGGTTGTCAAACGCTTGTGCTTGCTTCTTTGCTGAGGATGGTGAGTTCCAGGCAGCGGGCTGTGGCGGAGAGGGTCTCGCGCCCGATGAGGCCGGACCACCCGATAATCTCTCCCGGTTGATAGGCTGGGTATACAAACGGCGGTGTGTTGATCCTGCCAGCCCACCGCCGTTCTCAAGCGCCGATGATACGATCAGCCCAGTTTTTCGCCCAGCGCCTTGCCGTAATCCTGGCAGGCCTTCATCCCTTCGCCGCCCTCGACCATGGATTCAGTGAGGTTCAGGGGCCCCAGGTTGGTCATATCCATCTTGAAAACGTGCTGCATGGTGTCGAAGATCATGGGTGCACTCTCACCGCTATGGGTGTGGGAGCCGAAAGCACCGCCGATCTTGCCTGTCAGGTTGGCTTTTTCCGCCTTGAACAGGAATTGTTTCATTCCACTGGTCATGTCTTTGTGATAGGTGGGGCAGCCGAACACATAACCGTCGTATCCGACGACGCCTTTTTCATTTTCAATGGATGCGATCTTCTTGACATCCACTTCCTGTCCGGCGATCCGAAGACCTTCGGCGATGTAGTTGGCCATGGATTCGGTCTTTCCCGTCCGGCTGACATAGGCGATCAGTACTTTTTTCATGAAACCTCCTTGGGTTGATGGATTGTTGATCTGATGAATAAACACATTG
>Ga0272441_10012429_pt1 | contig 12439 bp, 10 predicted proteins | sample SSMProp6N_FD_193582 | JGI IMG/M metagenome (GOLD analysis project Ga0272441, IMG submission 193582) | Marine sediment archaeal communities from Little Sippewissett salt marsh, Falmouth, MA, United States - SSM-Prop-6N | ecosystem: Environmental > Aquatic > Marine > Wetlands > Sediment ...
TGTTTTTGCAGTCTTTTTCGACGTCTTTCTCTTTTTGGCCATGGGATCTCCTTGCCTTGGGAGACATCATATGATAATAGCGTTTTGGTACCATCAAGTACTTGCAACGTCTAAACCACGTTGGTTATAGTCGAGAACCAATTAGATGATACTATAGTGTTTAACGATACGAATAGGCCAAATTTCAAACTCATGAGAGTTTGAGATAAATCCGAAAAGTATCGTTAAACACTATAATCATGGTTTAATATAACGCCTTATTTTATCCCAGTTCCTTTTTCATAGTGGCAAAGTCCAAGTAGTATCACTTATAAAAGTGTCAACGTGCGTAAGTTCATAGTGGCAGATTCTTCTGTGTTCATATATGGCAAAGATCTGGATGGGGTTGTGGTCACGGTTCCTGGGGTAGAGGGCGAGTTGAAAGACATAAGCTCTAGGATGCGACTTCAAATATCCGATGTAAAAATAGAGCCCCCTTCCAAAGAGATGATCGATAATGCGCAACAAGCAGCTTTGGAAACTGGCGATGCACAAGTGTTGTCTGAGGTAGATCTGGAAGTTCTGGCCAAGGCCTTGGAGTTAGATGCCGTTCTTGCTACAGACGACTATGCAGTTCAGAACGTTGCGCTCCATCTGGGGCTACTAGTTGAGCCTGTGGCACAACCTCGGATCAAAAAGGTCATAAAACGGAAGATAATCATGAAATGTGCTGGATGTGGGAGACCGTTTCAGGGTGACGAATGTCCAATTTGCGGCACTCCTGCCAGAAGGAACAAGGGGGATTAATGATAAAAAATATAGATAGCCTTATAGATAAAGCCGCTGAGCTAAAGTCCAAAGGCCTGGTGGAAGGGCAGATCGCTGAGGAGCTGAACATATCCCGGGAGACTGCAACGTGGTTGTTGACTCATGCAGAATCCAAAGAAACTTCAAAGGGTCCTAAGGACTTCTCGGTTGACTGGAGTGCCATAGGTAAGAACGCATACAGGCTTCGTCATGTGTCTCAGGCATTGGCAGACATGCTTTTGGAAAGCTTGGATTCTCCCGAGTCGGAGATGGACGTTGTAGTGGGAATCGCCCTTAGTGGGGTTCCTCTGGCCAGTCTGGTGGCCCGGGACCTGGAAGTAGATTTGGCCATCTATACGCCCTCTAAGCAGCGATGGTCTAACGAAAGCGAAACCGAGCCACGAGGCAACTTCAGCGCCAACTTCGCCGATATTGAGGATGCGGAGTGCGTGATAGTAGACGACGTCATAACCTCCGGCAGGACTTTGGAAGAGACCGTGACCATGCTACAGGAGCGAGGTGCTGAACCAAATGCCATTGCGGTTCTTGTGGACAAGAAGGGCATAGACGAGATCGCGGGTGTGCCGGTATGTTCGCTTTTCAAAGTAATTAGAGTGAACTAAACATAATTCAGGCCTCTAACTTGGGGGATCTTGAATTATTGTTTTTGAATATGGTCAAATGGTGTGGGTCTTGGTTATAGTCGAGAACCAATTAGGTGATACTAATTGGTTTTCGCCAGAATAGTGCCAGACGCGCACCAAAAAATTTAATTAAAAATAATTTTATGCTTATTGCTACTTTGATCTACTCCAAATCGTATCTCCCAGGTACTTGATGCGTAGTATGCGGTGGTAAGGAATCATAGTCCCTCCATAAGAGAAAAAGGACTTTCCTGGCACCACATCGCCGCCTTTTACGGTGATGGTATCATTGGGCGCGCCCCGATGCAGGATATCAATCTCGCATTCATCTAATGACAGGCCTCGCCATTTGATCTCGTTCAATATTTGTTTAGGATGCCTGCCCTTGGGCCTGAATTGGGTCAAACGTCATCTCCCTCCGAAGCTCTCTTTTCCTTGCAGTCTCTTTTGAGAAAGCCTTTTAGAACATTGAGTAGCTGGTTTTGTCACTCCTGGTAATTAAGGTTTGATCGACATGTTCCCTGAGGACGAATACAATTTGGACTTCTTCAAATCGGAGGGGTTCTATCGCAAGAAATGCTCTAAATGTGGAGGGTACTTCTGGACCAGAGACGAGGCCAGAATCACTTGCGGCGATCCCCCCTGTGATCCTTATTCCTTCATAGGCTCACCCGTATTCAAGAGAGAGTACGACCTCGACGAGATGCGAGAATACTACTTGAGCTTCTTCGAAGAACGAGGACATACCCGCATTGAAAGATACCCTGTGGTTGCTCGATGGCGTGACGACATATATCTTACCATAGCCTCCATCGCCGACTTCCAGCCCTTCATCACATCTGGGTTGGTACCTCCACCTGCCAACCCTCTCACCATCTCCCAGCCCTGCATTCGGTTGGATGATCTGGATTCGGTGGGCAGAAGCGGCCGCCATTTAACGACCTTTGAGATGATGGCCCACCACGTCTTCAACACACCAGAAAATAGGATATATTGGAAGGACCGCACCGTGGCCCTCTGCGACGAACTTCTGTTGGGCTTGGGCGCGGACCCCTTGGCCGTTACTTACAAAGAATCTCCCTGGGCTGGAGGAGGAAATGCAGGTCCTAGTGTGGAAGTTCTTGTGGGCGGTCTGGAGCTGGCCACTTTGGTTTTTATGGATATGAAAGTTTCTCCCAATGGTGAATACGATATCAAGGGAGAGCGTTACTCCAAGATGGACAACTACATTGTGGACACCGGTTATGGTTTGGAGAGGTTCGTTTGGGCCTCCAAAGGATCTCCTACCATCTATGAAGCTATCTTTTCTGATGTTTTGGACCACATATCTCAACTGGCTGGGGTAGAAAGAGCTTCTTCTGACGAGGAATGTGCCCAAATTTTGGCGCAGAATGCTCGTTTGACGGGAATGGTTGACACTGAAGATGCCAGCTTGCGAGAGCTTCGTTCAAAGATCGCTGCAGACATTGGAATATCTCTTGAAAGGCTGGAAGAACTGATAGTTCCCCTCGAGCGGGTCTATGCAGTGACAGATCACACCCGCTGTTTGGCCTACATGCTGGGCGATCGAATTATTCCCTCCAACGTAAAGGCAGGTTATTTGGCCCGACTGGTCATTCGAAGAACTCTGCGTCAGATGCACGATTTGAAACTTGAAGTGCCTTTATCTGAACTTGTGGCCATGCAGCTAAAAGACTTGAATTATGCGGATTTGGATGAACGGCTTGGTACCATCGTGGACATCTTGGATAGGGAGGAAGAAAAATATGCAGAGACCTTGAGCAAGGGTCGACGTATGGTAAAGAGGATGGCCAAAGGCTACAAGAAGACGGGGGCGAGCATACCCCTTTCAGAGATGATCTCTCTTTACGATTCTCATGGGATTCCCCCAGAGATCACACAGGAGGCAGCTTTTGATGCCGGGGTTTCTGTGGACTTGCCGGACAACTTCTACTCTCAGGTGGCCAGCACCCACATCAAATCGGATAAAAAGGACGTTGAAGTGGTGAACATTGATGCGCCAAAGACTGAGCGTCTCTTCTACGATCAGCCCTTTGAGGACCGTTTTGAGGCTCAAGTTATATTGGTGGTTGGCGACTCTCTGGTCTTGGATCAGACCCTCTTTTATCCGGAAGGTGGGGGCCAGCCAGCAGATCACGGAACCTTCCAGTTAGGTTCCAAGGTTTATCAGGTGGTAGACGTCCAGTCAGTGGGTGGCGTGATTCTTCACACGCTGACTGATATCGACGAGAACATCAAGAAAGGCGACTCTTTGGTGGGATTGGTAGATATGGGGCGGCGTCTGGCCTTGGCTCGTCATCATACTGCGGCTCACATAATACACGATTCTGCCAAAAAGATACTGGGCAGTCATATCTGGCAGGCAGGGGCCCAAAAGTCCGTGGATCGAGCCCGATTGGACCTGTCACATTACAAACGAATAACCTATGAGGAACTCAAAGAGATCGAGTTGGAAGCCAACAGAACGGTCATGAAGAACATGCCCATATCCACAGGTTGGTTGGATCGGTCAGAGGCTGAGAAGAAGTTCGGATTTGAGCTATATCAAGGAGGCGTTCCTCCTGGAAAGAGGATTCGAGTGGTTCAGGTGGGGTCAGACGTCGAAGCCTGTGCAGGGACTCATTGCACCAACACCGGAATGGTGGGCCCCCTCAAGATCCTTCGCACTGAAAGGGTCCAAGATGGCGTAGAACGAATAGAGTTCGCCGCTGGAGAGGCCGCAGTCCTCAGAGGCCAGGAACGAGACGACTTGCTCTTCCAGTCTTCAGACATATTGAGCGTACCTGCCGAACAACTCCCAAAAACAGTTGCTCGTTTCTTCGAGGAGTGGAAGGACCTTCGCAAAGAGGCGGTCCGGCTCAAAGAAGATGTGGCCCGATCTCAGTTGGAAGGTCTGCTATCCAAGGCAGTAGATGTTGACGGCCTCAAAGTGGTGTTACATAGGATGGGAAATGCTGACGTTGATGAGCTTATAAAAGCTGCTTCTATGTTGTCAGAGCGAGATTTTGTGGGCATTTTGGGCAGTGAGCGCAATGGCGCCAAGATTGTGGCCTCTGTGGGCCAAAGTGGTCTGGAAAAAGGGCTCAAGGCGGGGGACATAGTCAAGGTCGCCACCAAAGTGGTTGGCGGCGGCGGAGGTGGAAAGCCAGCCATTGCTCAGGGTGGTGGACCCAACGCAGAAAATTTGGACGAAGCTCTAAAAGCGGGTCTTGAAATCGTCAGGTCCACTCTCTGAGCTTCAATTTTTTAATATTGAATATAGTGTTTAACGATATCTTTCGGATTAATCTCAAATTCTCGTGAGTTTAATATCTGACCTATTCGTGTCGTTAAGCACTATTCTGGCGAGAACCAATTAGTATCATCTAATTGGTTCTCGGCTATAACTAACATCTATTATGGTGTTTGTGATGAGTGTTAATCTTTACGTGTGCAATTAATGAAGTTGTTACAAGTATATCTCACTCTTTCTTTTCGGCCTTTGTTTTTTCCTTTTTCTGTGATTGCTCGTAGGCCAACAGCGACGCTTTAGCGTGAACCCTGACTAGAGCGTTCTCCTCTTTTTCAGCAACCTTTTTCAATGTCTCTACTGATTTTTCGTCCACCATTTCTCCCAGCACCCAGGCCGCACCAGCACGCACGTCTTCTTTCTCGTCATTCTGCACAAGGTCGATCATTCTCTCTTGGACTAGGTCTTTGCCCAAATTGGCGAGGCCTACCATGGCGCTGGTCTTAACGGTATCTTCTGGATCTTTGAGCGCTTCTACCAAAGCATCCACTACTTCAGATCCGCCGATCTTGGCCAGTGAATTCACAGCATTGGACCTGACTAGCATGTTGCTGTTTGTAGTGACTGCATCCACCAATTTTTCCAAAGGCCAATTTACGTCCGGCAAGTCTTCTGGGGGTTGTGATGTTGACAGAGCATCTATTGGTTCTGTCTCTCCCAAAGGAACAGATTTTGTTTTTTCTTTTCCGGGTTCATTTTTCCTCTCTTCGACCATAAACTATAATGTGGAATCTATTCTACTTCAAATTTTCCAAGTTCGAAGGCCTGTTTATTGATGTCCAAAAACTTGGGGGGAACTGTTTCTGAGAGGGCTTCCATCAGCAGTTGTTCTTTGATGGGCAGATATTTGGAAAGGGCTCCCAGCATTACCACATTGGCCGCCTGAGGATGGCCAGCTTTTTTGGCAAGCTCGGTAGCGTTCATGGTCTTGATTTCAATTCCCATCTGCTTCAAAGGTTCCAGGATATCTTTCAAGTCTGGATACTCTGCAGCACCTGTGGTCACGGTGACTGGAAGAACCGGCTGAACGTTTATTAAGGCCACTCCTTTGGGTGATAGAAACTTCGCATAGCGTAAAGCTTCTGCAGGTTCCAGGGCCAAAAGTACGTCTGCTTCACCAGGTGATACCATGGCGCTGTACTCACATCCTACTCGAATGTGATTGACTACGCTACCGCCGCGCTGAGCCATTCCATGGGTTTCTGCACCTCTCACCGACAAATTCGCCTTCAAAGCTGCCTGTCCGATTATGTCTGAGATGAGAACGACACCTTGGCCGCCCACTCCTACTACCACCACATCACATTGGGACGTTTTCATTCTGTCACCTCCATGGCATCGTGAGGACATATTTGAGCGCAAACCCCACATCCCGAACACAATGCGTTGATCTTTGCCGTCTGGCCGTCGAACTCTATGGCGGGACAGCCAAAGTTCACGCATTTCTTGCATCCAACGCACTTTTCTTCGTTGACTTTGAGGGGCTTATATCTAACACCGCTCTTGAGGGCGGTTATAACGCAAGGGTGCTTGGCAACCACCACGGAAAGACCATCGTAATCTTTTGCCTTCTTGAAAACATCTATTGTTGCCTCCAGATCGCAAGGATCAATGGTCTCTACGAAACCAGCACCCAAAGTTGTGGCTATCTCTTCGATGGATACCGGTACAACGCAATCACCGCAGGCAGAGCGTCCGGTGCCGGGATGGGGCTGATGACCGGTCATGGCAGTGGTTGAATTGTCTAGCACGGCAATGGTAATTCTGGCCTTGTTGTAAGCTGAATTGAGCAATCCGGGCATGCCTCCATGCAAAAAGGTGGAATCTCCCAACACGCAACAGATGCCCCTTTCCTCTCCGCCGAAACGGATTCCACTGGCTATGGTTATGCTGGCGCCCATGCAAAGACAAGTATCAACAGTTCCCATTTGCACACCCATGGTGTAGCAACCAATGTCGTTGGGGAATATGGCCTCTTTTCCAAATGCCTCTCTCATGGCGTAATAAGTGGCTCTATGGCTACAACCGGGACAGAGGGCTGGCGGTCTGGGTGGCAAGATTTTGGTTGCAGCGTCGTCCAAAGTAGACGCATTTTTAGCTTCGGGCCGTTCTATCATATCCGCTATGAACATCCTCACTTGCAGAGGGTCCAGTTCGCCTACAGAGGGCACGTGGCCGCTTTTTTTACCCAATATTTCCACGTTCGGATTTTCTTCTCTGGCCACCATCTCCACCACTTCTTCTATCACTGGATCCATCTCTTCGATCACAATCACCTGTCGGACCATTTTCAGAAATTGGCCCATCATTTTTCGTGGTGGCGGACAGGTGCCGATTCGCAGCAATGAGATGTCAGCTTCCAGTTCTGCGATGGCTTCTTGGGCGTAAAGCCCTGATATTCCTGATGCTATTACTCCAACATCGCCTTTGATATCCATCTTGTTCCACGGTTCTTGGGCGAGTGCTTCCTCTATGGCTTCTTGCTTATCCAAAAGTTCGGAGTGCAATGGTCTAACGTGTACGGGAAGAGCCACCCGATGGGCGGGATCTTTTTCGAAATGTGGGTCTTGGAATCTGATTTGAGCAGGGCCAACTTCCACGTCGGATCTGGCGTGGGATACCCTTGTCGTCGGTCTCAACATCACCGGCACCCCAAACTTTTCTGAAATCTGGAAGGCACGCAAAATCATGTCTCTGGCTTCTTGGGGATCGGCAGGATCAAAGCAGGGTATTCTGGCAAATTGCGCATAACGACGGGAGTCCTGTTCGTTTTGAGATGAGTGGCAAAAAGGATCGTCGGCCGATATCACCACCAGTCCGCCTTTCACACCCAGATAAGGCAAAGTCATAAAGGGGTCGGCGGCCACGTTTAGGCCCACGTGTTTCATGGTGGCCACAGATCTCGTATTCGTCCAAGAAGCACCGATGGCCACTTCCAGGGCCACTTTCTCGTTTACAGACCACTCTACGTGGATTTTATGTTCTTTGGCCAGTGGGGCCAGCGTATCTATGATCTCAGAGGACGGAGTTCCTGGATAGCCCGAAATCACTCCTGCCCCAGCTTCCAATATGCCCTTGGCAATGGCCACATTTCCCAGCAGATATTCTCTCAAGTTGAAACCATCCTTTTAGCGTATTTAGTCGGTTTGATAATTTGACATCATATGTTGGTCGTTGGCGTGTTGGTGAATCGCCCTTTGATAAAGGGCTTTCGAATGCTTCGTTTATTTTAACGAACACTTGCAGCTTTGAACTTGGAAGAAAATACAGGTACAATTTAACTAACGATTGTCTACTGTTCTCAATACAGCTAGTGACAGAGAAGGCATAAGATGTGGAATCAACTTGAGGTGGGGATGAAACCTTAGATACGTTCTGCAAGTGAGCACCCTTACTGAAAAATTCGGTTTATCATACAGAGATTCAGCTAAGAGAACTGTTCTCATGAAATATCTCGCCGCCTTCGAAGAAACTCGGAGCTGAGATCTGCGAAGACGTATTTTAGCATCATAAGATTTTGTGTATATTTGGAGCTTTGGGTTAGCACAACTATCTGTTTTGGACCTCGTTTTCTGGTGTGTGCTTTTGACTTGCGAATTAGTTTGAGCAATCCTGGAATATGGGGCTCCAACCATTTTGGATCGTTGCCCGAGTTGAGTCGAATCTGCCAGTGATCTAAATAGTAACCCACTTCGTGGATGACGATTTCGTTAACAGCACCACATTGATAGAAGAAGTTAACCGTCTTTTTGAGATAATACTTCCATCTATCAATATCGTTTACAAATGAACCCGCAGGCATTTCAAATGTTGGCAAAGCTTCAGGAGGCATCGTTAGATTTGTCTTCGTATCTCGGAAATTTATGTATTCGATGCCCTTTAGACCATTGCATACCTTGCACAACGTCTGAAGATTTTCGATATCGTCAGACCCGCCATGATATTTTGGTTTGATGTGGTCTACTTGCAGTAAACGTGAATTTTTTGCCCCACAACATAGACACCGATAACCATCTCGAAGTTTCACCCGGCGTTTCAATTTGTCATCCAATTCATCATTGGGCGGAGGTGGAGGCCGTTCTATGGTGTCAACGTCAGAAGGGCCTGAAGGTGGTGGATTTAAGATCCTGTTGACACAACCATCATATTGGCTTTTTAAGTGGTTGTACGACGGATAAATCGCTTTCCAATACCTATCATCACGCTCGTATTCTGTTTGAAGTTCCTGGTTTTGTTCGCGTAGGCCGAGATTCCTATCAACATGGTCCTTTGCAATGCGATCCAAATCATGATTTTCTCGTTCTTCAAATTTGAAGAATGCTGGTTGTGAGTTATTCTGCGCCATGTGGCGACAGATGCCAAAAATGTCCTGATCAAGATCAGAGCCAAAGTGGTTCTGAATGTCTGAGAAAAAGTTGTTCTTCCATGTTTCTATGGGGTTTCTCATATCTTTGAATTGGATGCTTTCATCCTCGAACCCCTCAATATTCTGGTGGCTCAAACCACTAATTAAGTTCCTGTAGCCTTCTATCTCATGGTCAAAGACCATTACCAATCGCCCTATTGGCTCAAGGTTATCGCTCCCATTTAGCAGGGTCACGTAATTGATCAGGTACCATCCAGCAGGCAGGAGCGTCAAAAATGGTGTTTCATTGACGTTGAGCCCGGAGTCCATCTGCCTTGCCAATTTTCGGACGAGTTCTATCGAGATATACTGTAAAGGAGGACGTTTAGCATATTTGTCCTCAGGATCACCAACACCGCCTGAAAGTTCATACTCCGCCCAGTTTATGAGATGTTCCCAGTTGTCCATGAAAAACACTAGGTTGGCCACATCAGTTCCACCAAACTTGGGTCCACGCAGGGCACGCCCCACCATTTGAGTCAAAAGTGACCGGCTTGTAGTCTGCCGTGTGATGAAGACGGTCTCTGCGTCTGGTACGTCGGTGCCCTCTGTGAGCATCTTAACGTTAAGTATAACGTCAAGTTTCCCAGATTTGAAATCACTTAGAACGCGTTTGTTATTTTCATCAGCGGTTTTCTTGCTACCTCCCTTGACGATATGCGAATAGACTGATCCCGCACGAATCCCACGTTTCTCTAGAAATTCGCTGATGGCTTCACACTGAAACCAACGATCAGCAAAAATTATTGTTTTCCCATATTTCTCGCAATTGTTGGCGTAGGTCGCGGCTATGTGCTCATTTCTATTTCGATTTTCTGCCATTTGAGTGATGATGTCTTCCGGGATATCTCTAAATGTTCCAATCCATTTTTGATATTCACGTTCGTCAAAGTCTGGCATGAAACTCGTTTCGTGTTGCTCAGGTCTTGGCTCGGCCAGAATTCCTTGAGACATCAATTGTTGTGGAGTAACCTGATAAATGATCTCCTGTGGAAAAAGCTCGGAAAGCCATCCTTCACGACTTTTGTCCGTATAGGTAGGTGTCGCAGTAAGTCCAAGCAGACACATATCAGCGCAACGATTTCGCAGATTTTGTATCAACTTTCGATAACTGGGTGCTGGTGCATGATGTGCTTCGTCAAATACCACGAACAATTTTCCGTCGGTGGATTCGAGAAACGTTTCCAGAGATTTGTGACGTTCCTTATATGCCTTGGATATTGTCTGCAATGTGGCGATAACCACATCGTCATCTGACCTAATACTACGAATAGGATAATGCTCTTTAGTTCCGGAGACAACTCTAATGTTCAAAGATGGCTTTGGTTCATTGATTTGTCCAACTTCTTCAGCAAAGCCGTAAAACGCTTGCTCAAGCAAATGGTGTGTGTGAGCTAACCAAAGAACTTTGTACCCATCAGAAAGCGCCGTATTACAGATGAAACGAATTGCGGTGAAAGTTTTTCCCCCACCCGTTGGTAAAACAAGAATTCCACCCACACCGCTGATTGGACGATTTTGGTACCAATACGACAATTTCTCCAGTGCATCATGTTGGTGACTAGCGGGTTTTTTTGGAGATCCATTTTTTCGAGCTTTGACTAGGTCGTATTCACAACAGAAATTATGTCCTTCAGTCGGAGATTTATCTGCTGGTTGCTTCGTGGATTTTGTACGCTTTTTTTCTGCACGTTTCATCTTAAACATCGCCCCGCACAGAAAGGAACTGTGCACGATATGAAAAATGTTTTGGTGTTATTACCTAACTCAGAGAGAAATTATTCAGCTTCGTTTATATGCCGAACTATACTTATGAATTACCCCTCTCCAAAATCTAATTTTTGAAACGCCGCTAAAATCCTTTTAAAGGTTCCTCGCTGTTTTGTGTGGGTAAATTTAAGGGATCGTAGATTCAGTAGTCCGGTCGTAGCGACTTCATGATTGCCGAAAATAAGAACGTCACGAGATATATCGGTATCAACCGCCTTAGAAGCTGGACTCAAGGCAGGCATTTGCATGACTGAGTCCGCTTATCGCTATCCTGAGGTTACCCACACGAAGTAGCGACGAGCCGAAAAGAAAGCATCCCGTTCAATGTTTTTGACTGAATATCTTATTTCAATGTTTAATCCAGTTTATATCGATTTAAGATCGATTCCAGCATGGTGAAATCTGGAGAGGGGTATTCGTTAAAATCAAAACACGCGAACGTACAGATCCTGCCCCCTTCAGAAAAAGCAATCATTGTTGGGGACTTATGAGAGGGAAGGCTCTGCTCTTGGAATCCTTCCCCCTTCCAAGTAGATTGCTTTTTTGGGAAGTATCTATTGGACAGTATCTAAGACGCAAAGTTTTCAAAGTTAAAATATCGGGCGCCAACGCCATCGATATTGCTTTCATCGTCTGTAGACCAGCAAATCGTATGGATACCCCCAAGAACTTTGCGCCGATTGTTAATAATTGTCAAAGTCAAATCGCCGGAGATGTCAGACAATAGGGTGCCTATATTATATATGTAAATTTCACCGTTTTGACTTCTTAAAAACCATGGATCCGAGTCACTGTCTGAAAGCGCATATTGATCCTGAAACAACTGCCTGATCAAACGATCCGCATCCTCCCCAGTAACTACACATGTTTTGACCTGGTTTACATTGCCAAACACATTACCACCAACGGCATTGCCATCAGCGTCAATCGGCCCGAATAAACGGGCCACATCGTCGCCCCCCTCGAGAATATAACTAGTTAACATCATATAATCCCATCCACCAAGGCCACTATCTGGATAAGAAGGAAGATTGGTAGAGACCTCACCTGTGAGCCCCTGCGCCCCGCCATTTGATGTTTGTAATTGGGGGCCGGTGCCAACAACCACAAGTGTTCCGCTCTGGGGGTCACACGCCAATATAGTTTTTTCGTCACCTACTGGTGACCAAAATATCCATTTTGATGAATCTAACGCACCAGAGTTTCCGGTGAGGTGAGGTAAGCCTTCATTTTTGAATGTATTGCCTATTTTTTCGTTGAACCCATCGCCCATTGTTACCTTCGTCTCAGGCACTGGACACGTCCCCGCATACACTGGACCTAAACAAAGGCCGACTATGAGCAACAAAAAAAAAGCGATCTTTTTTGATCTCTTGAGGTACATGAGCGTAACTAAAACTTAAACTAATAAAAGTTTGTGGCACTACATTCATTAGATTTATATATGGATAATTCAACAGGCTACATACGCTTTGTAGGCTTCAAAATGGAGGGGTCGGTTTGAAACGATACGTTCTGGCAATA
>Ga0272441_10012430_pt1 | contig 12439 bp, 10 predicted proteins | sample SSMProp6N_FD_193582 | JGI IMG/M metagenome (GOLD analysis project Ga0272441, IMG submission 193582) | Marine sediment archaeal communities from Little Sippewissett salt marsh, Falmouth, MA, United States - SSM-Prop-6N | ecosystem: Environmental > Aquatic > Marine > Wetlands > Sediment ...
GCCTTGGCAGCATCCTGCGCCTGAACAGGACCCAGGAACAAGGTGAGCAGTAGTGCAGGTAGGAGTCTTGATTTCATGCTATTGATTTGTTTCGTTACTTAAGAGTTCATTCAGCGCCATCAGGTCCGTGATCAGCACCTGCCGTGCTTTGCTGCCTTCGAAGGGTCCCACGATCCCCGCAGCTTCCAGCTGGTCGATGATCCGCCCCGCCCGGTTGTAGCCCAGTTTTAATTTTCGCTGGATCAGGGAAGCCGAACCCTGTTGGGCCGTGACGATTACTTCGGCCGCTTCCCTAAACATGCTGTCCCGCTCCTCTATGCTGTAATCAATCCCTGTGCCAGATTCCTCACCCACGTATTCGGGCAGCAAATGGGCATCGGGATAGGCGCGCTGGGAACCAATGAATTCCGTGATCTTTGCCACCTCCGGGGTATCCACGAAGGCACATTGGAGGCGTATGATCTCATTGCCCTGGGTGTACAGCATGTCACCCCGTCCGATCAACTGATCGGCTCCCTGGGTATCCAGAATGGTCCGTGAATCGATCCTGGAGGTGACCCGAAAGGCTATACGCGCAGGGAAGTTTGCCTTGATCAGGCCGGTAATGACATTTACGGAAGGCCGTTGGGTGGCGATCACCAGGTGTATGCCAATGGCCCGTGCCAGCTGCGCAAGGCGGGCGATGGGGGTCTCGACTTCCTTCCCGGCGGACATGATCAGGTCTGCAAACTCATCAATGACCAGCACAATATAGGGCAGGAACCGGTGCCCCTCGTTGGGGTTGAGCTTCCGCGCCCTGAACTTGGTGTTGTATTCCTTGATGTTCCGCACCATGGCAGATTTCAGCAACTCGTATCGGTCGTCCATTTCGATGCAGAGGGAATTCAGGGTGTGGATGACCTTTGTATTGTCCGTGATGATGGCTTCTTCGCTGTTGGGGAGCTTGGCCAGGAAATGACGTTCGATCTTGTTGTACAGGGTCAGTTCCACCTTCTTGGGATCCACCAGGATGAACTTCACTTCTGCCGGGTGTTTTTTATAGAGGAGGGAGGTCAGGATGGCGTTGAGCCCAACGGATTTTCCCTGCCCGGTAGCACCGGCCATCAGCAGGTGGGGCATCTTCGCCAGGTCCACCACAAAGGTCTCATTGCTGATCGTTTTTCCGAAGGCAATGGGCAGTTGCATTTCCGCGTTCTGGAATTTCTTCGATGCGATTACCGAACGCATGGAAACCACGGTGGGTTTTTTGTTGGGCACTTCTATTCCTATGGTTCCTTTGCCCGGGATGGGTGCGATGATCCGTATTCCAAGGGCGGCCAGGGAGAGGGCGATGTCATCTTCCAGGTTTTTGATCTTTGAGATCCGGACGCCTGCTTCGGGCACGATTTCGTAAAGCGTAACGGTAGGGCCAATGGTCGCTTTGATCTGGGCAATGCCGATCTTGTAGTTTTTGAGGGTCTGGACAATCTTGTTCTTGTTCTCCTCCAGTTCCTCCTGATTAATCGTAATCCCTCCGCTCGCCCCATGCGAATCCAGGAGCTCCAGGTGTGGAAACTGGTATTTGGGAAGTTCCAGGGTCGGATCGAACTCGCCGAAGTCCTCTACCAGTTTTTTGGCTAGCACGTCGGTTTCCTCAGCCTCCTCGGTTCCATGGGCCACTTCTATCTCCAATTCCGAGGTTTCCTCAACTACCTCCTTCTTTTCGTCATCCATATCCAGCACGGGGATGTCCTTTTTGTGCGTATACGGATTGGAAGGAGGGGGGGGCGGTTCTTCGGTTTCTCCAACGTCCATCTCCAGGCTATTGTACTGATCCGCCTCGGATACGGGTTTGGATTTGCCAGGGGTAGGGATTGAAATGGATTTCAACCGGCGGGAAATCCCATCCGGAGAAAAGTTAAAAAGCCTTACGAGGATAACCACGAATATAAATAGCAAGAGTAGTAGGACGCCAACCTTGCCCACGTAATCCTGAAGGAAATCATTCATTTCGTATCCTACCTGTCCTCCCAGGAGCGGAAAGCTGGATGCAAAAAAACCGAGGCTGATGGAGATCCATATAAGCATGACCAGTCCCCAGATCCATTTTTTAACCAGCCCTCCCGGGCGCATCCCCAAAAAAAGGTAAAGGCCTGAGATGCACAACAGGCCAGGAATGATAAAGGAAGCCAGCCCAAAACCACGGTACATAAAGAAATGGCTGACAGAGGCCCCGAATTTGTTGAGCAGGTTCTCAGCGGTCTTGTTCCTATCCGCGAATTCCGACAGTAAACTCTGATCGTTTTGCCAGGTAAAATAAAAGGAGATAAAACTGAAGAAAAGGGCCAGGCTAAGCAGAATCAAAAGGCTGCCCATGATCACCTTGTTTTGTTTCGAAAGGATCGGGCGTTTCTTTTTTTTGGCTGCGGTTGTTTTTCGCTTCTTTTTGGCCATAGAATTGCGATAAGCAATGGGGCTAAATTACAAATTTACTACCGATGGCAACACCCGGGCAGTCCCTAAAAGATCTTGGGGATATAAATGATGAGCCCAATGATACTGGCCAGCAGGGATACGATCATTACTGCCCCGGCCGAAATGTCCTTGATCCGGCCAATGCGGGGGTCGTGTTCGGGCTGCACGTAGTCTGAGAGTTTTTCTATAGCGGTATTCACCCCTTCCACGCCCATGACCAGCCCGATGGCAAAGAGTTGCAGGATCCATTCCAAAGCGGAAATTTCAAAATAGAATCCGGCTACAATGACCAGAATCGCAATGACGACCTGAATTTGTATGCTACTCTCCGTGCGCACCAGGATCCACGCCCCTTTAAAGGCGTATCCAACCCCTTTGATGCGGTTCTCAATAAAGGTTTCTTTAGGCATGCGCCAGGGCTTCAAGGGCAGCGGCGTAATTTGGTTCCTGGCCAATTTCGGGCACCTGTTCGGTATACCGTACGATCCCGTTGGCATCCAGCACGATGACGCTTCGGGATAAAAGCGCTTCAAAGCCCCCGTCGGTCATCGTGAGTTGATAGGCTTCCCCGAACCGGCCATCCCTGTAATCCGAAAGCATCACCACATCTTCTATTCCTTCTGCAGCGCAAAATTGATCCTGTGAAAAAGGAAGGTCCCTGGAAATACAGAGCACCTTGGTTCCCGCCAATCCGGCAGCCTGTTCGTTAAATTTTCTAACAGAGTTGGAGCAGACGCCCGTGTTAACGCTGGGAAAGATGTTCAACAGGACCTTTTCACCTCTGAAATCACTGATTCGGGCCCGACCCAATTTACTGTCAACCAGTTCAACATCCGGTGCTTCGCTCCCAATTTCAGGCAGGTTTCCAAGGGTGTGCACTTCTTTGCCTCCGAGGGTAATTGTTGCCATAACTTATTTTTTAAAAATATATTTTACCCCAAAGATACCCTTACAGGCTGTATTTAAAAAATCCAAAAGAGTTCAGTGTGTTATTGGTCAGCGCTACTTCACCAACTGCTTGATCTTTATCCCCACCGCGGCGAAGAACAAGGTCATCATAGGGCTCATCCAGTTGAAGATGGCATAGAAGAAATAATCGGCCACGGGTACGCCCAACACCCCGCTGTGATAGGCGCCACAAGTGTTCCAGGGTATAAGCACCGAGGTGACCGTACCGGAATCCTCCAGGGTACGGCTCAGGTTCTCAGGAGCCAGCCCCCGGTCTTCGTAGGCCTGGGCGAACATCTTTCCGGGCACTACGATGGCCAAATACTGGTCGGATGCCGTAATATTCAGGGCAAGGCAACTGCCCACCGTGCTGGCAAAAAGGCTCAGGGTAGACTTCGCCATGCTCAGGAGGCTACGGGTGATTCTGGACAGGGCTCCGATTCCGTCCATAACCCCTCCGAAAACCATGGCACAAACGATAAGCCAGATCGTACCGAGCATCCCTTTCATCCCCTTGGCTTCGAAGAGCGCATTCAGGGTGGGGTTGTCCGTTTCTATGGAGGTATTTACGGTAATGGCATTCAGGATTCCCTTGTATCCGGACTCAAACCCCAGTTCTGTGGACCCCGTGATCCCCGCCACGACGTCCGGCTGGAAGATCAGGGCAAACACCCCGCCCAGCAAGGTGCCTATAAGCAGTGCTACCAGGGGAGGGGTTTTGCGGATGATCATCAAAATGACCACCAGCGGTACGATGAAGAGCCAGCCGCTGATATTAAATACTTCTTCGATGGAGTTCATAATACCCGCGGTATCCGCCGTACCGCTGGTATCCACCGTGAAGCCCAGCAGAATAAACACCACAAGGGTGATTAAAATTGTGGGGATAGTGGTCATCGCCATATAGCGGATATGGCTAAACAATTCACCTCCAGCCATGGCCGGAGCAAGGTTGGTGGTGTCGCTTAAAGGGGACATCTTGTCTCCGAAATAGGCTCCGGATAGGATTGCACCGGCCGTCATCCCCAGGGAGATCCCCAGCGCTTCCCCAATGCCAACCAGGGCAATGCCCACAGTAGCGGAGGTCGTCCAGCTGCTGCCGGTAGCTATAGAGATGATGGCGCTTATGACCACGCAGGCTCCCAGAAAGATCGTGGGATTCAGGATCTGCAGGCCGTAATAGATCATTGCCGGGATGATCCCGCTGATCAGCCAGGTTCCGGCCAGGGCACCCACCATGAGCAGGATCAACAGGGCTCCTGTGGTTGATTTAACATTTTCAGCCACTTCGGCCAGCATTTGCTTAAAAGAAACCTTGTTGAAAAAGCCCACTACAGCAGCAACGGCTCCGCCCATCAGCAATATGAACTGGTTGGAACCACTGATGGCATCGTCACCGAATACGTATACATTATAAGCCAACATCCCGATCAGGGCGATGACCGGGATGAGCGCTTCCCAAATGGAGAGTTCAATGTTTTCAACGATATGTTCATCCTGCCGGAATTTCTGCCCGCTTTTCTCTGACATGTGTTTGGTTTAGTTGGAAGGTAATAATACGATATTGATTGCTCCCGTGCAAGGTTAGACCTGCCCGGCCAGCGGGATCCGGTGTAAAAGTGTGCGAACGAAACAAGGGAATGTCACGGCCTTTTTCATTGGTAAATGTATCTGGATGCAATTCCCGGACTGCTTTTAGGATACCTTCTGAATACAGCTCACACGTCCACCAAAACCAATGACTAAAATGGCTGATATTTCGTGAGAACTATGATATAAATCATAAGAATCCCAATGAAGCGCCCCTAACTTAGGGCAATCGAACCATCGGGAGACATGGCGAATAACCTGCAGCAGTCGACCTTTCTTCGGATCAGCACAGATTTTTCAAAGGATTTCCCCGGGTTCAAATCGAAATGCAGCCGCGAAATTTCGCCAATCGTGAAATAAAGCGAGTGCGTTTTAGAAATTGTATAATGCATTCATTTGATATTTATGTCTATTATTCAGTGAATAAGCATATTACAAATAATATTTTAGCTTTTCCTTAACATATGGCACACAAATTGAAAAGTAAGAAAGGGTGCCTGATAGGGGTGGACATCTGACAAGGCTTACGATTTTGAACTTATAGAACTATTAGTTATCAGCCTATTAATAATCCGACATATTATGAAATCCAACTCCATTTTTTTCATGCCAGTTCTGGTATTATTCGTGTTTACGAGCGCGTTTTCACAATATACCGCAGAATACCCCTATGATCAGGAATCCTTGTCCTCCCTGGGGTTGGATTATCAGCCCGAGAATCCCCTGGTCATCGATTACCTGAATTCAGGGGAAGAAAAAGGGGATCCGCTTTCCTATCCCATTTTATATCAGGATGACACCAAGACTCCATGGGCGAAGACGGATACGGGTCGGTCCCTGATCATTTCAGGAGCCCTGATCGGGGTAGGACTTTTTACCTATAAGGATAGTGGGTGGCTCAACCGGGTAGATATCAAGGAAGGGATCAACCGGTATTTGCCAAATTACCAGAATAAGATAGATGATTACGTCCAGTACATCCCCTGGGCCGCCGTGTATGCCTTTGATGCAGCAGGCGTGAAGAGCAAGCATACCACCAAGCGGAAGTTGACCACCATGGCTACGGGTGCTGCAGCAAGCCTAATTGTGATACAGGGGCTGAAATACGGCATTGGGGAAACAAGGCCAGATGGATCGGCCAACAATTCCTTCCCCTCTGGCCACACCGCGACCGCCTTTATGGGGGCACATATTTTCCACAAGGAATATGGGGATCGAAGCATTTACTACAGTATCGGGGGCTATATGCTGGCTACTTTTACCGGCATCTTCAGGCAATTGAATGACCGCCACTGGATCTCTGATGTGTTTGTCGGTGCAGGGCTTGGGATCAGCCTAACGGAATTCGCCTATTTCCTGAATGACAAATGGTGGGGTGATAAGGGCATCAATGAAATTGATATCGTTCAAAAGGATCCCAACAGGGACCGCCCCTCCTTTTTAGGGGTCAAATTTGGATACGCGGGGCTCACCAGCGAATTTGATGATCCCGAGTCCGGAATCAGTGCGCGGAGCGGTTTCACCATAGGCGTGGATGGTGCCTGGTTCTTCTCCAAGCATATCGGTGTTGGAGGGGAATTTGGATTCCAGTCTTTCCCGATCCGGATTGACCAGGCTGTTATTGATGAGTTCAGTCAACTGGGGTACGATATCGCTTTTCAGCCCATGGGTAACAGCAAGAATGTATTTGGCCCGCACTTTCAGGTATCCTGGGGGAAATCCATGCTGGGGGCCAAGATCCTTGCAGGATGGGCGCGGGTAGCCAATACGCAGGTATTCCTTAAGCAACAAGTGGGGGATGAGCCTTCGGAAGCCGATGACCTGATCTATGCTGAAATCAGCCCGGAAGCGGATTTTGCGTGGACCACGGGGCTCTACTACAGATGGCTTATTGATGAACGGTTGGCACTTAGCGTTTTTGCAGATTACAACGGAGCTGACCTGAATACACCCTTGCGATATCTCGATAGCTTCGATGCGGATAACAACCCGATTTATGCAGTGGAACCACTCAATGAACCCTTTGATTCATTTACGGCGGGGATATCCTTTAACGTGATGATCTGGTAAGGGCCATAAAGGCATAACCAGTCCTGCAGACCAACGTTTATCTTATATGAACAGGCCGATACCCTTGAGGCGTATCGGCCTGTTCAGCATACCCAGGTATCCCCTTTTAAGGGCATTGGCCCGGGGTTATACGGCCAAAGGCCTGGTTGGGAGTATTTCCAGGGATTCCATACAGGCTTTCATGCGCTCGTATGTGCGCTCTATGTCATTATCCAGGCCAATGGAGAAACGGATCAGGCCGTCGCTCAGCCCCATGGTTTTCTGCTCTTCTTCCGGGATCTCGGAAGAGGTGGAGGTACCCGGAGCGCTGAACAGGGTCTTGTAGAAACCGAGGCTCACCGCCAGGTATCCCAGGTTTTCTTTCTGCATGAGTTCCATGAGCTGGTTTGCTTTTTCCACGCATCCCACATCCAGGGTGAGGATACCCCCGAAACCGAACTGTTCAACCATCATTGATTTCATAAGTTCATGGCCAGTGTGGGAGGGGAGCCCCGGATACACTACCCGAAGGCCGTCTTTTTCAAATCGCTGCGCAAGGCATTGGGCATTTTCACTGTGTTTAGCAACCCTGAGGTGGAGGGTCCTCATGTTCTTTAAGATGGAAGCTGCCCTGATGCTGTCCAGCGTACTGCCCAAAAGCATGCAGGCACCGTCATTGACATCCTTGAGGGCCAGGCAGAAATCACGGCTTGCGCAAACCACCCCTGCCACCGCATCGCTGGTACCATTGATAAACTTGGTAAGGCTGTGGATGACGATATCCGCTCCCAAACGAGCGGGAGCAATGGACAAGGGAGAAAACGTATTGTCTACTACCAACGGAATGTTCCTTCCTTTGGAAATACCGGAAAGCCCTCGGATATCAGCTACCTCCAGCAAGGGATTGCTGACAGACTCGCAATAGATCATCCTGGTTTCAGGCCTGATGGCCCGATTGACTTCTTCCAGGTCGGTAATATCCACAAAGCTGACCTCAATTTGAAATCGTTTCAGGAAATTCTTCATGAAGGCGTAAGTGCCCCCATAAATCGTCCTGCTGCTGACGATATGGTCCCCGGCACCACATAACTGAAGGATTACTGCAGAAATAGCCCCCATACCGCTTGCCGTTACGTTGGCGGCTTCTGTACCCTCCAGGGCAGCAAGCGCTTCACCCAGATAGAGGTTCGAGGGAGATGAGTGACGGCTATAGAGATAACAGCCTTCGGTATTCCCTTCAAAAGTGTCAAACATGGTCTTTGCTGAAAGGAAGGTATAGGTAGAAGAATCTGAAATAGAAGGGTTTACCCCTCCGAATTCTCCGAAGTAATGAAGGTCCTGCAGGGCTTCTGATGCTTTGTGGTCCATGATTATAGATATTTTCATCAAAAATACCCATATATAACTATAATAACAATATAAATATATAATACTAGTTAATAAAACTAAATATATGTTATATATTAGAAAATATATCTATTTTTAATTTAATTACGTGATTGCATACAGAATAAATTTCGGCTCATGGATGCTACAGACAGGGATTTGCTCAGGGAACTGCAGGAAAACAGCAAACAAACCACCAAGGCCTTATCCATTAAACTGGGCCTCTCACCTACGGCGGTCTATGAACGTATTAAGCGCCTGGAACGAACCGGCGTAATACGCAAATATGTAGCCCTGCTGGACCCCGCAGCAGTATCGCGGAATTTTCGGGTATTCTGCCAGGTCAAGCTCGATCAGCATATCAGGAGACAGGTAATCTCCTTTGAGAAAGAGGTGCTGGAACTGGAAGAAGTCGTGAGCTGTTACCACCTGGGAGGGGAATACGATTATTTGCTGGAGATCTGTGTGGAGGATATGCAGGCGTATCGTGAATTCATGGTGACCAAGCTAACAGCCATCCGGCATATCGGAAGCACCCACAGTTCCTTCGTCATCAATACGGTCAAACAGACTACCGAATTGCCAGTAGGCTTGTTTCACTAGAGGGATATTCCTTTTGATTTCCTGCTGGCAGGCAAGCCAAAACATTTGTACTTTTGTCACGGCTTTTATTCAGATAAACTTCCTAAAGGACAAGAATTCCTATGAAATCATACGATGTAGCTGTTATCGGTTCCGGACCGGGTGGGTATGTGGCGGCGATCCGCTGCTCCCAGCTGGGAATGAAAACTGCCCTGATCGAAAAGTACAGTTCCCTTGGAGGTACGTGCCTTAATGTTGGCTGTATTCCTTCGAAGGCGCTATTGGATTCCAGCCACCATTATCACGATGCTGTAGCCCATTTTGAGGAGCACGGAATCGAGATCCCGGGTGCGGTAAAGGTGAACCTGAAAAAGATGATCGAGCGGAAACAGGCGGTAGTGGACCAGACCGTAAAAGGGGTGGAATTCCTGATGGGCAAGAACAATATCGATGTGTATCATGGGGTGGGAAGCTTCAGGGATGCCACGCATATCCAAATTGAAGGGGATTCTTCTGATGAGATAGAGGCAAAGTACAGTATCATTGCCACCGGTTCAAAACCCGCGTCCCTTCCCTTTATTGAGATGGACAAAGAACGTGTGATCACCTCCACGGAAGCCCTGAAGCTCAAGGAAATCCCCGGGCACATGATCATTATTGGCGGGGGGGTAATCGGCCTGGAACTGGGGCAGGTATACCGACGCCTGGGGGCGGAGGTAAGTGTTGTGGAGTTTATGGATCGAATCATTCCCGGCATGGATCGGGCGCTGTCCAAGGAGCTTACCAAGGTATTTAAGAAACAGGGGATGAAATTCCATCTCTCGCACAAGGTAACCGAGGTCAGCCGGAAAGGAAAAGAGGTCGTTGTAAAAGCGCTGGACAAGAAGGAAAACGAAGTGGTCTTCAAAGGCGACTACTGCCTGGTCTCTGTAGGGCGTCGCCCATACACAGATGGGTTAAATGCAGAAGCTGCTGGGGTGAAACTAAACGAAAAGGGGCAGGTAGAGGTCAATGAGTCCCTGCAAACCACGGCGTCGAATATCTATGCTATCGGTGATGTAGTCCGCGGGCAAATGCTCGCCCACAAGGCGGAGGAAGAGGGCGTAATGGTTGCTGAACTCCTTGCAGGGCAGAAGCCACATATCGATTACAACCTGATCCCCGGCGTGGTCTATACCTGGCCGGAAGTAGCAGCTGTGGGCCAAACGGAAGAGCAGCTTAAGGAGGCCGGTGTGGCATATAAAAGCGGACAATTTCCCATGCGTGCCCTGGGCAGGTCACGTGCGAGCATGGATACGGATGGTTTTGTAAAAATCCTGGCGGATGCAGAAACGGACGAGGTGCTTGGGGTGCATATGATTGGTGCCCGGGTAGCCGATTTGATCGCCGAAGCGGTTACGGCCATGGAATACCGTGCCTCTGCTGAGGACATCGCCCGTATGAGCCATGCCCACCCAACCTATGCCGAGGCCGTGAAGGAGGCTGCGCTTGCCGCCACCGACAACCGCGCACTACACTCCTGATCTTTATTTACGAATTATTTCGTGTCCTGGGAAGGGCTGAGGATCCTTTTCAGCCGAATCCATTGCGTCCTTCCCTGGCGATAGGCCAGAGAGGCCAGGTGTATCCCCCGGGTTGCCAGAAGGTCACCGGACTGCCCCAGGATTGTTTTGATCTGAGCCTCCCTTCGGTCATAATATAGGGCTGCCCACGTACAGCATAACATAAACACCAGTGCGGCAGGTATCACCAGGGCAGGGGCGAGGCTGTGGTGGAAAAAGCGGTATAGGCCAATCCCCGTGAAGCTGCCATAGAGCACAATGAAGTGGATCACATAAATGCTAAGGGTGTTCTGCCCTATCTTAAGGAACATTTTCTGTTCCATCAGCCCCCTAAGGATCATGAATACGGCAAATACCAGGAAAACATCTCCCAGCCGGATAAAAAGGTAGTTATTGGAAACGATCTGCTCAAAAAGGGATATGCCGGTCAGTGATCCCATCCAGTGGAAAAAAGGTGAAGAGAACCAGATCAAAAACAATCCGGACATCAGGGAGAGCGTGATGCTCTTTGCATATAGGTAGGGATCCTTGCGGAAGGTGTGGAAGCCGATGGAGAGAAACCCTCCGATCAGCGTATAGCCCACCCAGGGGATTATAGTGAAAACCGAACCGTTGGCCAGGGTAAAGTAATTGGCCAGGCCTTTAGGCAACCAGCTGTAATCCCAGGATTTGTATACCGGTTCAAAGAGAAACAGCAACAGTCCGGTGAGTGTCAACGTGGCTGCCATATAGGCTGCACCCCTTTTTATGGTCAGCAGATATACTCCAATAATGATCAGGAGGGAAATCCCGATACAGTGCAGCACATCTACCAGGAAGAATGATGGGTAAAGCACCCCATTGAGCAGTCCAAAAAGGTTTGTGCGCAACAGATAACCGATCATAACCAGTTGCAGGCCGCGTTTAAGCCCTTTGCGAATTCTTGGATTTCCAGTGCCGCTCCTCGGTGCCCTCAACAGGAGGTAGGTAAAGATAAATCCCGACACCGTAAAAAATACGGGGGCGGTGATGCCGCGGAAGTATTTCCAGGTCGCAAAGGCCATGTTCCCCGGATCGCGAAATACAGGATCCAGCAGGCCATCAATAAAATGCCCCTGCAGCATCATCAGGATGGCCCATGCTCTCATGGCATCTATAAAGTAAAGGCGTTTGCTTGGATCTACCATAACAACTGTTACCCTATATACTTATAAAACAGGGTCTTTGGATCATAAGAGCCGCAAAATTAGACAAAAACCGGGCATTTGCCCTGATTTCCGTTATTTTCGTGAAAAACAACACACATGTCGGGACTTTTGGCAACTGCAGGAAGCAACTCTTCCACCTCCATAAATTTTCAGCTCGTAAAATATACAGCCGGGTTGGTGTCAGACCATCAAACGAAGCTCCTCGAACTGGCCTCCTATGAAATACCGATGTACAGGGCAGATCTTGAAAAGGCCTCTGGAATCCCCGAGGTGATTAAAGCCCTTCAGCAGCGGTTTCAGCAATGTTCTGGTATGATCCTGTCGGTGAACGAACACAATGGGAATCCCTCAGCTTTTTTTAAGAATATCCTGGATTGGCTTTCGAGATCGGACCGGAATTTTTTGTCGGAAACCCCTGTTTTCCTGATGTCCACTTCCGGGGGCAGAAGGGCCGGGCAATCATCCAGATCCGTAGTGGAGCAGATGCTTCCCAGATTTGGGGGGCAGGTGATCTCCACTTTTTCCCTTCCGCAATACTATGAGAATTTTGACCCGGAATCCGGGATTACGGATCCCGGGCTCGCATCCCTGCACCGCGAACAATTGAATGAATTCCTCAAGGCACTCTAACGCCCTAGACAGATACAATCCTTTGGAAAATGGACGAAATACAGCGTGAGA
>Ga0272441_10012432_pt1 | contig 12439 bp, 10 predicted proteins | sample SSMProp6N_FD_193582 | JGI IMG/M metagenome (GOLD analysis project Ga0272441, IMG submission 193582) | Marine sediment archaeal communities from Little Sippewissett salt marsh, Falmouth, MA, United States - SSM-Prop-6N | ecosystem: Environmental > Aquatic > Marine > Wetlands > Sediment ...
TTGTCAAGTGTGTGGACCTGACCTGTTCCCTTCCCTGAGCTTATTCATGGCGCCAACGTTTTTGAGCCAGCCGAATATTTCCTCGAGTCATTTGCGTATGCGCAGGCTGATGTCATATCCGGCATGGCGTGTGGCTCTTCGGTCAAGAGATGAGCCTTTCGCCTTTGCGTCAATATCCGGGTTAATGGTACAGCTGCGAAGACCGGTTACAAAATCCTCTATGTCATTGGCGTTATCAGTAGCCATGGCGCACGCTTTGTACCGGGAATGCCTGCAAACATTGCATCGGCAATTTGCCGGACTTCCTCGGTTGATTAATTCCCTTGGGTTGTTTTTTTATAGTAGGTAAATAAAAGCTCCCCCGTCCGGGTAGCCTCAAAATAGGAAGCATATGCGTCCGTTACCGGAATGGTTACCTGTTGCAACCTATAATTGCGCGCAAAATCAGGTGAGCTGATAAGTTCTTTGTCGCCGGGAAACCAGGCCTGTGTTGAACCCTGCGCAGATCCAAGGATAATATAGTCCGGCTCGCGTGAAAGCACATACGCACCGTCGCCTTTGCCGTGTCCGGGGATAAGCTCCCAGGGCAGGTATGTATTGAGCACTTTTTGCTTAAATGCTGCCCGTTTTTCTGATGAAAGCAGTGCGAATATTTCCGTGAGAGTCGTCGGGCCAAGATCGTTTTTGCGGGGCATGTCGCGCCGTGCGATTGTGTAGTCGTTCAGGCCAAGCATGTCAATGCATTGCAGGCGGCAATAGTACGGTATTGATCCGGCGGTATTAAGAGCTACGACAGCGTTTCGGGGCCAATGTTTTTTAATATAGGTACCGATGTGCCGTCCAAGATATGCAGCGGGGTCAGGAATGGAAAAACAGTTTTTGTATTTATAGCTGTGACGCAAGGCTTCCTGATTTTGTTGCGGCCCGCGGGGGATCGAATTATATGAAACGATAAAGTTAATACTGATAATCGCGGTAAAGATGATTCCCGGAATCCGCCATTTTTTTTGGAGGGATATTTCATGAAAAATATTTTGTATAAACAAATAAAAAAGAGGAAGTATGGGCGTAAAAAATCGGTAGCCCTGCATATGATCACCCCCGACACACAGGATATACATACTGAATATGCACAACAATGAAAACAGATAAAAATTATTTTTAACGAAGCGTTTTTTGTCGTTGAGCAGTACTGCACTGAGCAGGGGAAAGCCGTAACCAAACAAAAAATGCAGGACATAGCGGCTTCCAAAAAGCACTTTGAAAAAATTTGTGCCTCCCTTAACATAATAGGTGCAGGGAAAAAGATATCCATAGAACCAAAAACGCCAGATGAAATACGGCACATAAAGCAGCAGAAAACCGGTAACAAAACTCGCCGCCCTTGAAAAATTGTGACGCCTAAGGACGTCGCCGTTAAAAAAAACAAAGGAAAAAGTAATCCCGAAAAAAAGCAGCCCTTCAGGCCGTGTCATTGCAGCCAGGCTGAACAAAAGGCCGTTCAGCAAGAAGCCGGGTTTGGATTGTCGTAAGCGCATATGCATACTGCAAGCAAGGAATAGCAAAAACCCGAACAATATCGTTTCCAGACCACCCAATGCCCAAAGGGCAAAGCAGCTGTTTGTTGCAAGCAAAAGTGCTCCCCAAGAGGTTTTTCCCCTGCCCGGAAGATAAAAAAAACCGACAACCGTCGCAAACGCAAAAATCACGCCCAGAATTTTGGTTGCCAAGACAAGATCAACATGAAAGCAGCCAAAGAGACTGATCAACATAACCCAAGTGAAGGTAGAGTATCCTTCTACATATTCACCGGGATTCCAGGCAAGACCTTGTCCGTCTATAAAATTTCTTACATATCTCAGGACAATATAGGCGTCATCATGGTAATACCCTGACAAGCGCACTAAAAAGTACATAAGGACCAATAGGCTGACTGCCAGCATGCAGAGTTGCGGCAACTTGTTTCTCTGGTGTATTTCCATTGGGCGCTTGCTTGCGGTTAACGGGGTGGTATGAAGTCCGGCCCTTTCCATAGCATTTAAAAATTCAGGCCAAAAGTTTCCTGTAACCAAAAGAATATTGTGCAGCACTTATACATTGACTCGTTTAATTACGCAAGTCTCAAACCATAATTTTATCTGTACCCCATCAGCATCAACTTCTTGGTATACTCTACCCACCCTTTAAAACGCTGTCTGGAATAATACATGCTGTTTAATGCAATGATTTTTTTCAAAATTGACAAATGTGATTCTTTAAATTATAGTGCGCGGACACTCTCTGGAGAGTATGTACATACAGGAGTTTGCTCGTGAGTGAGATTAAAAAAATTTCCCGCGGCCACTATGCAGGGATTGTCGGCCTGGTACTGATCGTCGTTGGCCAAGGACCCCTGTTTGGGTGGGACGTTGTTGACGATGCGTTTATAACATTCCGCTATGCCGCCAACCTTGCAGATGGGCACGGTCTCGTTTTTAATATTGGCGACCGCGTAGAGGGATACAGCAATTTTCTATGGAATGTACTGTTGGCAGCCAGCGGCAGCATTGGTTGCGATATTGTTCTGACCGGCAAACTCTTAAGCCTTATATTTGCCTGTCTTGCTGTTGTGCTCACATGGGTATGCGCCCGGATGGTGGCTACTCAACGGGAATGGCCGCCGGGATTGGCGTGGGTTCCACCGCTGATGCTCGCGCTGTATCCCGGCTGGAGTTACTGGGCCTACGGCGGGCTTGAATCCACGATGCTTGCCTGTCTTATCCTTCTGTTTTTACTTTTTGGAAGCAGCGACATATCTAGGTTGAAGAATCTGATACCAACGATTCTTTTTGGTCTTTTGGCCACACTGACCCGCTGGGAAGTAGTACTGCTGTGGCCGGTTGTTGCTTTACCGCATTTTTTTAATAAAACTCCCGAGGGTAAATCATACAAACTAAGGACGTGCACACTGTTATTCCTTCTCGCAGTTGGTTTCGGGGTATATTTTATTTGGCGCGCTTGGTATTACGGCGAACTATTACCCAATACCTTTTATGCGAAAGCCAATTCGGGGATTTGGGACCGTCTGATCCCCTGGGGGCTGAATTATACCGGCGAACTGGCTATTTTCTGGTGGGTGCCGCTGAGCATGATTTTGTGGTTTAGCAACTGCCGTCAGCGTTTATCTCTGGTGCTGGGCGCATCGCTGCTTATCTATATAGGGTATGTGACCTGGACCGGAGGAGACCACTTTGCCTGGCTGCGATTTTACATGCCAATCCTGCCAATTGCCGCCCTTATGCTGACAGAAGTCATCCATGTAATAAGCGGATGTTCCGTGAAACATGCAAGCAGGGCGGGGCTGCACCAGGTCTTCGTGGGCGGGGCTGTAATTTTGATATGCATTGGAAGCGCGTATCGCATAGATTATCGCTCAGCCCAGGTCCATCATAGCTATGTTCGCTGGTGGCGTCAGGTTGGCCCTTGGTCTCGTGATGCCTTTCCGGACCAGTATTGTCTGGCGGTAATACCCGCCGGTGCCATACCCTATTACTCCCGGCATTCCATCCTTGACTTGATGGGACTGACCGATTATGAAACTGCTCATTTCGGTGATACAGACATGTCCGAGGCTCCCGGACACCAGAAAAGCAGCATTGCAACTGTACTGCGCCGCAAACCGGAAATAATCTGGGGCGAGGCCTTGGCGTTTTCCGACGAACCGTCCCCGGAACTGCTGCTGCAAAAAACCAACCGACGAATGTTGCGGCGGCTTTATCGCATGCCTGAGTTCCTTGCCTTGTATAAATTCTGCACCGCAAAGATCGGGCAAACCTACACCTGCTACTGGCAGCTTAAGTCCCTTTAACATCAGGTCACAGTTAACTCCTGCACGACCCGGAATGTAAAAGCCTTGGGTTATATTCAATAGAATTTCGTTTAAAAGCCTTTTCCGAAAATCGAGACTAAGGCGGATTGCCTTCTGTGGCCTGTTCCCTTAAGGTGTGGGTGCCTGCAAGGTGATAATTTCGGTTTGCCGCCTGATGACGAGGCGCCGGTTGGGCGTGTATGCATTACACATCAGGGGAGGAACGATTATACACGTTTCTAAAAAAGTTACGGACGAAAGGATTACATGTGTATGTCGGGTCGGGTTTGAAGGATTGGCATTATTGGACATAGCCCAACGCCTTGAGCCCTTGAATCAATTCAGCAGATGGAACGTTTCCCGAACGCCCTTTTACATGCATGGGTTCAAATGTTTCTTCCCATTTGTGAAGTTCATTTTGCATGCGCAATGTTATCTCGGGTAACACCGCAGCTAAACTTTTTTGTTCATGCGGGTCTTCCTTTATGTCGTATACTTCGTCGCGCCCCCCCCTTTCAAATGTTAAATATTTAAACCTGCCCTGATACAAAACCAGATGGCGGCCCCTATCCAACAAGTACTGTTCGGCTACGAGGGGAGCCGCATGAAGATCCTTTCGGATTTGCTGATAATCTTCTGGCAGCGACAGCCCACAGGTTTTGAGTATCATTGGATAAAGTTCGGTAAGCAGGATCGGCTTTTCTACGCTGCCAACATTATTACTTCCCGGGTATTTTATTATTAACGGAACCTTGAGAATGTCCTCATACATAAAAACTTTCTCTCCGTGTCCGAACATGCCGTGTTCACCAATCAGTTCCCCATGATCAGAAGTGACAATAATGAGCGATGAATCATAGAGGTGCTGCTTTTTGAGGTAGGCAAATAATTTCCCCAATTGGTTTTCCAAATAAGCAATCTCGCCATTGTACTGAAATAGTTCCATGGGGAGGGCTCCGGTTTCTTGGGTAACCAGTCCCAGGAAAGACCAAATATTTTTTTTGATTTTTTTTAGTTGTGGAAACATAAAATGAGAAAATGCCCGCGGCGGGCAATAGGGCCAATGGGCATCCATGTAGTTCACAAACAGGAAAAAAGGCGCGGCTGTTTTATCAAGAACGCTATATAATTTACTATTGATATCTTCCGCTGTCTGATAAAACAAAAAATATTTAGGCCGGATATGCGTTACGTAGCAGAACAGCGGCAGCAGAGATTTAAAACGATACATTTCGGGGATGACACCGATACCGTTTTCAAAATGGTATTTCCTAAACCCCTGGTGCATATTTGTCCATGGCCCCAAAACTCCGCGGTTGGAAACAATCGCCGATGTCATATAGCCATAGTCGTTGAATTGTTCAGCCATTGTCACAAATTCGTCCCCGAGGGCCGGTAAAAATGTTGCGCCCTGTTCGCCCAGCCGCACACCGTGTTGGACAGGGTAAAGGCCTGTAAAGAGCGAAGCATGCGATGGTGCTGTCCAGCCCGAAGGGGCAATACAGTTTCTATATACGACTGAGTCTTTGGCGAAAGACCGCAACTCGGAATGGGGGCGGCTAATTGCAGCATTATAAAGTGAAAAACTATTTGCACGGGCTGTATCCAAAACGATCAGTATAACATTTGGAATTACAGCCACCCGTTCAGCGGTACCGGAACCCTGGGAAGTAGTTTTTATTGACAACGCGGGTACTATGGTGGAAACGATAATACGATTCGTCAACAAAGAACCAACGGCAGACGTAGCAGCCAGCAAAAAAAGCAAAGTAACTCCAGCACCGCGTTTTTTTGTAATAAAACCGTTCCCAAGAAAACCGACGCCATATACCACGAAAACAGTAGCAACCGCAAAAAGGTTTATGAAAAAAGAATAATGTTCCACAAAGGAAACAACAGGCTGCCACATTCCGAGAAATTTAAACTGTGTCAGAAATGCAGCAAAATTTGCTCCCAGCCAACAGCAGCTGACAACCAAAAAGATCTCAGGAAAAAAAGAAAAAGCACTGGTCCTGACAGCGGCAAATCTTTTTCTGTACAGGACAACAAATAGCGGTACTGCCACAATCAGGGCATATGAAAAATTATCTGCCTGGAGCGAAAAAAGCCGCAGATCCTTGCCGACATAGATATTGCCCAAAAAAACATATAGGGGCGTGAAAGCAGACAAATAAAAAAGAGCCCAATAATAGCCTTCGTTACTTGCAAGGCTTTTCCCTCTGAACCGTATTCCCCAAAAACAAAAACCGATTAAGGCACCGAAAGACCCCCAGAAAAGAATATTGAAAACAATCAGCTCCAGTGGATACGACCAAGGGACATACATGCATAAATGGCTTGTAAAAAGACTTTCAAATACGGTGGTCACGAGTCCCGAGATCACACCAAGCATAATCCCTTTTTGAAGGCAGTAACGAAGCATTACGGCAACTTTATGTAGTAGATATCAAGCAGGTGTTTTAAGTTTTTATATATTATATACTATATAATAACACATCAGCCCAAAAAGTACAGACGTAACATGTGCTTGGTGGCGAACGAAAGTCAGAACCAACCGCTATGCCACGTGTCCGGGTATTTTGTTGAGCGACTTTTAGGCACGTTTAAACTTTGTAGATTGTTGACAATTTACATGCGTCGTTAAGCTATTTTTCGCCAAGTTATAATGGGTTGTGGCCCCTCATGAAATCGGAGGGTTCAAACGCTGGTGCAGGCCCTTGGAGTTTTTGAAACCGTAGAGAATGGCCTCCCGGTTGGGAACAAATACTCGCGCGGTGTTGAATTTTTCCAAAAATATCGCAGCGCCGCTAACGGCTTATTATGCGGCAGAAGAAATTCCTATCATATAACTGTATTGAACCTGATTAAAGCATTTGTATAAAAAATCCATCAAGGCTGAACGTTAAGGCTGCGCGCATAAACAGCAGTGCCTCTTGACATAAGACACAATTACCAGACCGTCTGCAGCGCGGTACGATATTTCATCACACTGTTTTTTGTTGTACTGCACTAAAAAAAGTTTTGTGCAACAGCGTTCCCTGTACTCCCCGCACCGTGCCGTTTGACGCAAAGACCTTTATGCCCCCGAATTTTTTTTCTTAATGACCCTGGCGGGTATGCCCACTGCTGTTGAATATGCAGAAATATCCGTGGTCACAACAGCGCCGGCACCGAGAATGCAGTGATCTCCCACCGTTTTTCCGGGAATGATCGTAGCATTTGTGCCAATGTCGCAGAACCGGCCGATTTTTGCATGACCGGTTAAGCGGACCCCCGAAGAGATATTGGTATAGGATCCGACGCGTGAATGGTGCGTGATAAGGCAGAACCAGTTAATATTCACATGATCCTCAATTACGCATTCGACGGAGCAAACCGATTGGCCCAATATGATGACATTTTTACCGATTTCAGCATCAGGCGAAACAAGCGCTGACGGATCGATTATCGAAGTGAATGCATAGTCGTTCGCATACATTTCAACCCAGCGTTTCCTGACTGGAATATTCCCGATGGCACAAATAAGCTTAACGTTCCGAGTGTCGTGCTCATCTTTATACACATCCAGGGATTTTTTTACCGGAAGGCCGCAATATCGTCTCTCTTCAGAAATTGTTTCATCAACGAATCCGACCACTTCCTTGCCCGGGATCCGGTTTATGACCCAGAGAAGTTGTTGGGCATATCCGCCGGCCCCTAAAATGATAATCTTTTGCATGGCCTTACCACCTCCTGTTTGTAAATAATGGGAGGATAAACGGGACAATGACCAGTTTATACATTCGCGGCGCATACAGGCGCAGGCACAAAACGTAGACATCGATATTGAAGCGCCGCGTGCTTGCCTGCTGCAGCCGCAACAGATGGACGGCCGTTGCCCGGGCCTGTTGTAAGTTCCCTTCCTGTTCCTGCAGGATGATCAGGTTGTAATAATGATTGAACGCGGCGCGGTGCAAGGCACGCGTGTGCTCTGTTTTGGCAAAGTGCCGGTAAAGCGTTTCAAACATGTGCGCGGTGCAGAACGTCCGGAAGGCCGCCGACTGGGTTGCCCAGAGGCTGCTGGTGTGCACGCGGTAAACACCCATGATCTCATCCAGGTAGTGCATGGGCCCGTGCTGGGCCAGCAGAATAAAAAGAGGGAAATCACCCGGCATCACCGTGAGAAACCAGTTCGGGAAATCCTTGATCAGTCCATTGCGAAACAGGCACGAGGCTGTATAAATAAAATTTTCGGCAAACAGATCCTGAATCGTCGCGGTTTCTTTTTGATTCACATTGGACGGGTGCGAAGCTTTCTGCGCGTCGGCATAGACCACCTGCATGTTATGGAAGCAGATGGAAAAATCTGCATGTGCTTCCATAAAATCAACCTGTTTTTGCAGCTTGCCGGGGTCGGTCCAGTAGTCATCCCCCTCCAGCAGGGCCACATATTTCCCCCGCGCCTGCCTCAGGTTGTTCAGCAGGTTCCTTCGTCCCGTGGGGCGGCCGTGGATGTACAGGACATCTGTGCGATCATGCAGGAACAACCGTATTTTTTCGGGATACCGGCCGGCATAGTGCTGAACAATGCTTCGGGTTCTGTCCGAGGAATCGTCTTCACCGATCAGAATTTCGAAGTCGAAGTCCGTCTGCTGCATCAGGGCGCTGTCAATGGCCCTGGCAATGTATTTTTCGTGATTATAGGTAACGATCGAAACGCTGACCTTCATGCACTGACCTGACGAAGGTTTCTGGATCGATAAGCAGTGCCTGTGGTGCTGGTGGATATTTCCGTGAGGGCCCGGCAAATCTCGTCCCCCTCGGTATCGCAGATAAAAAAACCGTCGGTAGAAATCGTCGCTGAACTGCTTCGATCGGTAACCCGCAAAAATTCCGCCAGAGCGGCGTTATTGGCACGTAGCACTGGCATGCTCTCCACGGTAGGCGCTGGATCAGTCCGTGTCGAAATATTTTTTCCGTGCCGCGCTGATGACAAACCTGAGGCTTGAGGGCAGACTGCAGGCGGCCTTGAATACCTGGTCTGAAATATCGGGCATAAAGGTCATGGTCACGCTGTTGCGGCACTCCACCATTTCAAACCACAGGTCCACATTCTGCAGCAGACCGGCCTCGGCCGCCGCCCGGATCGCCTGCCAGGGCGAGTCTGCTTTCTGGCCCTCCATCTGCGCTATACGCCTGAGAAGCTTCCAGGACAGCTCGAACGTATATTCGAAACGATGGATGGCCGCATCGCGTACCAGCGCGGAAAAAGGCTCTGACAGGACCTCCTCGAGCAAAGCCAGGGCCTGCTCGAGTGTTTCAAGGTGCATGTCAATGTCTTTGCGGCGCGTATCCATATATGCAGTTTTCCTCTGGTTTCCGGTTCGGCCGTACAGTACCATGAATGCCCGTTGCGTGCAAGAATGTCAACGCCCGGCGCCGGTGGGCCGCCTGCGTCATCGGGCATCCAGGAAACAGGTGAAAGAAAATTTTCTTGACAGGTTTTTTTGCCGTCATAATATTGGATAAGAATGCAAATCTGCCTGCCTTACACCACGGCGCTGTAATCCATGGCATACGATAACGGATGCGCCCGAAGCATACACTTCGACGGACATGTCTTTCATTGATTATGAACAGATCGAATCCGCGCTGAATCAGCCCGAACCCGGGTCCGGGCCGGTGCGCGAGGTGCTTGCCCGCGCAGCAGCCCTTGAGGGCTTGACACCGGAGCAGGTCGCGCTGTTGACCCGTGTAACCGATCCGGGCCTGCTTGAGGAACTCTTCTGTGCGGCCCGCACGGCCAAGGAAACCATCTACGGGCGGAGGCTTGTTCTTTTCGCCCCGCTCTATATTTCAAACCTCTGCAAAAACGAATGCCTGTATTGCGGCTTTCGCCGTTCAAACACGTCCATGCGCCGCGTGAGCCTTTCGCAGGAGCAGATCGCCGCTGAGGTCCGCTGCCTGACCGCCGGCGGGCACAAGCGCCTCCTGGTGGTCGCGGGAGAGCAGGCGGGCGGAGATGCCCTGGGCTATGTGCTTGATTCCATAGCGACCATCTACGCCTGTCGCGAGCAGGGGCGCGAGATCAGGCGCGTAAATGTTAACATCGCTCCGCTTGAAACCAATGAATTCAGGCAGCTTGCCTCAGGCCGCATCGGTACCTACCAGCTCTTTCAGGAAACCTATCATCCACAAACCTACGCATCCATGCACCCGGCAGGCCCGAAATCGGATTACCTGCGCCGTTTGATGACCATGCACCGTGCCATGCAGGCCGGCATCGATGACGTGGGCATCGGCGCGCTGTTCGGCCTGTATGACTGGCGCTTCGAACTGCTCGCGTTGATGCAGCATGCCCGGGAGCTGGAGACGGCATTCGGCGCAGGACCGCACACGATCAGCGTGCCGCGTCTTGAGCCCGCCTCGGGGTCAGCGCTCGCCGGCAGGCCGCCCGCCCCGGTCAGCGACGGGGATTTTTTGAAACTGATCGCTATCCTGCGCCTGGCCGTACCCTATACGGGCATTATCCTGTCGACACGCGAAACACCCGAGGTGCGGCGCGCCGCCTTTGCCCTCGGGGTTTCACAGATATCGGCCGGAAGCCGCACAACGCCAGGCGGATACGGGCATGATGACGGTGAAGCCGACTCCCAGTTCAGCCTTGGAGACCACCGCAGCCTTGACGAGGTCATCGCCGACATCGCGCAGCTGGGCTATATCCCCTCCTTCTGTACCGCCTGCTATCGCCTGGGCCGCACAGGCTGCGACTTCATGGATCTGGCCCGGCCCGGTGCGATCAAGGCCCATTGCGACCCCAACGCAATTGCGACGTTTCGGGAGTATCTGGACGGATTCGCGAGCGAGGAGACCCGACGCATCGGTCTTGAACTGATCGAACGTCATCTCCGGTCACTCGATGCGCCCGTGCGGACAATAGCCCGGGGCCTGCTTGATCGCATGGCTGCCGGCGAAACCGATGTGTTTTGCTGACACGAATGCACTTCTGGCACAACAGGAATTTACAGATGAGCGGCTGGACAGCAGCATTGCTATCGGGATCGGGATCGAAACCGCGGTTTTTAGAAAAACCGATCCCGATGGCGATAGCGATTTCAATCAGAATTTTCACACCGAGCACGTATCGTAGGCCGTACTGATACGAAACATCCGAACATATGAGCCTTTCCACACCCAAAAGCATGCGCCTGCATATCGGCATTTTCGGCCGTCGCAACGTGGGCAAATCGAGCATTCTGAATGCGTTGTGCGGACAGCAGATCTCCATCGTTTCGCACCACGCAGGCACGACCACCGATCCGGTTGAAAAGCCCATGGAGCTGTTGCCGCTGGGGCCGGTCGTCTTTATCGACACGGCCGGCATCGATGACAGCGGTGCGCTGGGAGAGCTGCGCAACCGCAAAACACGTTCGTGCCTTGACCGGGTCGACCTGGGCGTGATCATAACATGCGGGGGTGTCTGGGGAACGTTTGAACAGGAACTGACTGCTGAACTGCGCTCCCGCTCCGTGCCGTTCATCGCCGTTCACAACAAGCAGGACCTGCACGCCGCGCACGGCCGCTTCGCTGACCTGCCCGACGATATTCCGCTCGTGTTCGCAAGCGCGCTTCAGAACCACGGCATCGACGCCCTGAGATCTTCCCTGATTGAACATGCGCCCGACGGCTGTTTTGAAACCGCCTGCATTGCCGCCGATCTGATTGCGCCCGGCGCGGCTGCCGTTTTGGTGGTGCCGATCGACCTCGAGGCGCCGCGCGGCCGGTTGATCCTGCCGCAGGTTCAGACCATCCGCGATCTTCTGGACAACGGCCGCAGCGCCCTGGTCGTGCGCGAGCATGAGCTTACGCAGGCCCTTGCCCTGTTGCGTGAAGCGCCGGCACTGATCATTACTGATTCACAGGCGTTTGAACAGGTTGCCGGCCTTGTCCCGCCGGAAAGCATGCTGACGGGATTTTCGATTTTGTTCGCCCGCTACAAATCCGACCTTGCAACACTGGTACTGGGCAGCAAGACAATCGACCTGCTGCGCGACGGCGACCGCGTGCTGATCGCCGAGTCGTGCACGCATCACCCGATAGAAGACGATATCGGGAGGGTAAAACTGCCGCGCTGGCTCAAGCGCTACAGCGGAGCTTCACTGCACTTCACCACGGTCGCCGGCTATGATTTCCCCGATGACCTCGGCGACTATCGCCTGGTAATCCACTGCGGCGCGTGTATGCATACCCGCAAAGCGGTACTGCAGCGCCTTGAAAAGTGCCGGCAGGCCGGGGTGCCGGTAACCAATTACGGGCTGGCGATCGCCAAGTGCCTGGGCGTGCTCGAGCGGGCGCTGGAACCGTTCCCCGACGTGCTGGGGCTGTGCCGTGCAGAGTGAACGTTCCCGCGACGACATCCTCGGATGGTTGCACTGTGATGACCCGGCACGGCTTGAGCGCCTCTGGGAAAAAGCCGACCGGGAGCGTGCACGCACGGTCGGACCGTGCGTGCATCTGCGCGGCCTGGTTGAGATTTCAAACCATTGCATACGCTCCTGCACCTATTGCGGTATCAGGGCAGCAAACCGCAGCCTGAAGCGCTACCGCATGCCG
>Ga0272441_10012433_pt1 | contig 12438 bp, 11 predicted proteins | sample SSMProp6N_FD_193582 | JGI IMG/M metagenome (GOLD analysis project Ga0272441, IMG submission 193582) | Marine sediment archaeal communities from Little Sippewissett salt marsh, Falmouth, MA, United States - SSM-Prop-6N | ecosystem: Environmental > Aquatic > Marine > Wetlands > Sediment ...
GGTCCACTCGGGCCAAAACGCGATACTCAAATCTTTCCAACACCGGTATGGGCAACTTGTGCTGCAATCTGACAGATTGTCTAAATGAAAACGCGGTCGCCTTCTGAGACAGCCTCTTTAGCCGGGGTGTTCTAGCTTCCTATAAAATGATCAGGGCGCTTTCAGCGCCCTTTTCAATCGCTTTAGCTCAACACAACTTAAAACCCGAGGGCTACGTATAACATTGCGCCGAGGATGCCGCCGACTATCGGCGCGGCGACGGGCACCCAGGCGTACCGCCAGTCCGAGTCGCCTTTGCCGGGGATCGGCAGAAGCGCGTGGGCGACGCGCGGGCCGAAGTCGCGGGCGGGGTTGATGGCGTAGCCGGTCGGGCCGCCGAGCGACAGGCCGATGCCCCACACCAGGAAACCGACCAGCAGCGGATTAATACCCGTCGAAAAGACGGCGGAAAGATCCAGCGAGCCGGCCTTCTGGATGACCGTGCCGTTGGCGGCGATGGCGAGTACCCCGAACAGGAGCATCGCCGCGCCGATGACTTCGCAGATGAAGTTGGCGGCGGTCGATCGCATCTCGGGGATGGTGCAGAACACGCCGAGCTTGCAGACCGGATCGTCGGTCGCGCCCCAGTGCGAGAGGTAGGCGAGCCACACGACGATGCCGCCGAGGAATCCGCCGAACGTCTGGGCGATGATATATCCGGGCACGAGCGCCCAGTCGAACTGCCCGATGCTGGCGAGGCCGACCGTCACGGCGGGGTTGATGTGGGCGCCGCTGATGCGGGCGACGCAGTAGACGGCGATGGCGACGGCCAGCCCCCACCCGGTGGCGATGACGATCCAGCCCGAACCGTGGCCTTTGGTTTTGGCCAGGCACACATTGGCGACGACGCCGTCGCCCAGGATGATCAGGATCATGGTTCCCACAATTTCGGCAATATATTTTTCCATAACGTATCCCCTCGCTAACCGTTAGTATCGGCCAAACCGGCGCCGCCGGTCAAAGTCCAATATTAAAGCGGTTTTCAAGAATCTGCGTTGCACGTTCAATCTCCGACCTCTTGCGAATCTCGTCCCATGCGAGCGCGCCGGCGGCGATGCTTGCGAGCTCGCCCAGCAGGGGCGGGTTGAGCTGTCCGAGCAGGGCCACCGTGGTACGGCGCAGAAGAAGGTCGTCGAGATGAACAACGTTCTCGTGGCGCAGGATATACTCGATTTCGCGCCGGCTGTAAGCGGGGTGGTGCTGGAGCGGTGTGTCGTCGCCTTCACCGATGAAGGCGGCAACGTGCTCGGCGTTAGTGCCGTAACGTTCGAGCAGGGTTTCGAGGCGATGGTCGTTGAGGTCTGCGTGCTCGGCGGCGCAGATGAGCCAATCTGCGCACTCGGCGGGCGTCCGCGGGAAGTTTTTACCGCCGCCGATAGGCATCTCGTGCGTGGCCGCGATGCGTTCGCGGCCGAGGCGTTTCAGCACGGCGTCGGTGACCTGTTCGGCAAACGCGCGGAACGTGGTCCATTTCCCCCCGACGAGCGACAGGACGGGGAACGGGATGCCGCCGCCGGGCTTGTCCGTGGTGCAGTGGTGGTCGCGGCTGATTTGGCCGGTGACCTCCGCGTCGGACTGCGGCAGCGGCCGGACGCCGGAAAACCGGCTGAGAATCTGCTCCGGTTTGATTTTTATGCCGGGGAAAACGCGTGCCATGGCGTCCAGAATGTACTCGACTTCGTCGTCTTCGCACCGGGCGTGATCGGGATTGTCGATCCGGATATCGGTGGTGCCGATGAGGGCCTTGCCAAGCCAGGGCAACGCGACGGCGGTCCGGCCGTCGGCGTTCTCGAAATAGATCATCTCGCCGTCGAACGCCTCGAGCAGTTCCTCGCTGTCGACAACGAGGTGGCCGCCCTTGGTGCCGCCGATGAGGTCCGTGCGGCGGCCGAGGGCGAGATTGGTGAAATCAATCCAGGCGCCGGTGGCATTGATGACGATTTTGGGGCGGACGGAGAAGGTGTCGCCGGTGATCTCGTCGCGCAACGCGATTTCGCCGCCGTCAATGCCTTCGATGGCGATGTAGTTGAGCGCGCGGGCGCTATCGCAAAGGCTTTCGCCGTCGGCCAGCAGTTCGAGGCAGAGCCGCTCGGGGTGGGAGACGTAGGCGTCGTAGTACGTGGCGGTGCATAGGATGTCGCGGGGCAGGGCGGGGCGCCGGCGCAGGGCCTTTTTGCGCGAAGCGAACTGGTGGCGAGGCATGGCGCGCCGCTTGCCGGTGAACAAATCATAAAACGTAAGGCCCAGCTTGACCAGCACGGCGCCGCGGTCGGCCGGCCGGTAGCCGCCGATGCCGAAGAAGCGTTTCATGCAACTGACCGTACCCGACAGCCAGTAGCGCACGGGGATGGTCGTGGGGAGCGGGCGAACGTAGTGCGGCGCGTTTTGAAGCAGGAGGTTGCGCTCGCGCAACGCTTCCTTGACCAGCCGAAACTCGCCGTATTCGAGATAACGGAGGCCCCCGTGGATCATGCGGGACGACGCAGCGCTCGCGCCGGAACAGAAGTCGCCTTTGTCGATGAGCAGGACATCGACGCCTTGGAGGGCGAGGTCGCGAAACGTGCCGGCGCCGTTTATGCCGGCGCCAATGATGAGGACGGACACGTCCGGGTGTTTCCGGACATGTTCAATACCCTGCTCGCGTTCTCTCATGTATGCCGAACTTCCCTTCCGCTCCGCAAATCATCTTAACCGCGATCTGCGCTTGATTCAATCAGGCTTTATCCCTCGTAAGTCTTTGTGATTTTTGTGATCTTTGCGGTTTTCTTTTTTGGTTTTCTCAGCGCTTCTCTGCGGTCTTAGAGAGCTTCGGGCTTTTTTACCGTGAGGCGGCATTGGCCGGTTTCCGCGTCGATGATGGTGAACGTGGCCTCATAGCCGAGTTCGTTGAGGAGCGGGGGATACAGCCAGAGGCAGTGGCGGCAGTACTTCTCGTAGGGCCGGATTCGGCCGCTTTGGAAGACGAGGTTTGCGGAGGGACACTGGTGCATATCGATAACGAACATGTCGTCGTAGAGCGACATGGTGTGGCGGCCGCCTTCCTCGCCCAGCGTGTGCGACCAGTAGCGGTGCATGCCGGCGAGGCCGTCCTGCTCGACGTAATCGCGGAGGTTTCCAAGGAAGTTCTCCCTGATGCCTTCCCAGAACTTGATCAGCAGGTCATCACCGCCGCGGTTTTCGAGGAAGCGGAACAGTTCGGCGTACACCCAGATGAATTCGGTGCAGGAGATCATTCCGCGGCCTTCCAAAAGCGCTGGACGCACCGGCCGGCTTTCTGGTCGTACTCGACGCCGGCGTCGAACCCCGCCGCACCACATATGGCCCCGTTGACAATCCGGCAGTGCTCGCAGAACCGGTCCGCAATGGCGTAGTTGTGTTCGCGCATGTGGGCGATCGCGGGGCACTGGATGACGCGCAACTCGAGCGAGTCGCCGCTGCCAGCAAGTTCAATCTCGCCGCCTTCGAGATCGAACACGCGCTGCCAGTGGTCGCGCAAAGCCGCGAGGCCGCGGCGCCGCATATCTTCGACCAGCGGCTGGTAGACGGTCTCGGCAAGGCCGGCGAGAAATTCGTGGGCGGCTTCTTCGCCGCAATTGTCGTGGACGAATTGCAGGCCGTAACTGAGTGCCCCGTGAAAGTCTTTGTGCACGTTGGGCATCAGCCGATCTCCTCGAGCAAAATTTCGCGGCCGGCTTCGTCGCGGCTGCGGATTCCCGCGACCACGAGTTTCATCAGCTCTTCGGTTTCGATCCAGGGGAACGGGCGCCGGCCGGTGCGGAGGTACGACACGAAATCGGCCAGTTGGGCCTTGAACGCGTGGAACGTGTCGGCGAACTTGATTTGCGCGGAATCGCGCGTACCGCAAAGCATGAGGCAGCCGAACCCGCCGTACATGTCGTTGATCGCGGCAACACAGACGTCGACGCCGCGCTTGTGCGTAAGGTGGACGACCGACCTGCCCGGCCCGCCGGTGTTGCGGGCCGAAACGAATCCGGGGCCGAGGATCGGGTAGACCGCCGAGAGGGCGTGGATGCCGTAGCGCTCCCAGGATTTGGCCGTGGTGACCGTGGCGAACCGCAACTCACCGAGCGGCTCGGTGGATTCGCGGTAACCGGCGAACTCTTTGGCGTAGGCCAGCGCGCTGCCGCTGAGAATCGGCCGGCCTTCCTCGACCCAGCGGCAGAACGTTTTCAGATCGGGCTCGTTGTCGACGAGCGGCTTGTCGACGAACAAGGGCAATCCCGCCTCGACGAACGGCCGGCAGCGGTCAACGTGCTCGTGGCCGACATCCGTGGCGACAACCACGGCGTCGACTTCGCCGATCACGTCTTCGGGCCGCGCAACAACGTTCGGTATGAGAGACGCGGCGGCCACTTTGGGCGCGTCGCCGGGGTGGTCCGTCCAGACGTGCGTGACGCGGACGCCGTCGATCCCGAAGGCTTCCGGCGGCTGCGCATCGAGATACGCCGGGATCGCCGGGTAGGGGCATTCCGCCATCGCGGCCCTGTCGTAGCCGTTAAAGATGGCGCTCCAAGAGTAAGGGTGCCCGTTCCCATCGACCATGCCCAGCATGGCGACCCGGATCTCTTTTCTGGCGATGCCGGTGAACCTCATGCGGGAAACATAACAGAAAGACAGTACGAAGTGCGAAGGAAAAGCGTGCGAAGGAACTGCGTGCGGAGGAACTGCGTGCGGAGGAAATGCGTGCGGAGGAAATGCGTGCGAAGCGGTAGTTGATTTTTGTGGGCGGGAATGCGAGAGTCAGACGTTGGCTATGAATGGGAGAGCTGCTTGATGTTTCGTGCGGGGTTTAGTTCGCGGGTGATTACGCCGCGTGTGGGGCAGGAGATTCCGGGGCTTTTTTCGCGGCGGGTATCGACGGGCGTGCATGACGATCTGTTTGTGCGCGCGGCGGTGCTTGACGACGGGACGGAATGCGTTGCCCTGGTGCAGGTGGACGCGATAGCGGCGCCGGAACGGCTTGTCCGGCGTGCGCGGCGTGGCGCGGCGCGGCGGTGCGGCATCCGGGGCGCCAACTGCATGATTGCCGCGACGCACACCCATTCGGGCGGGCCCGTCGCGGACGTCTTTTTATCGGAACCGGACGAGATGTACATCGATCTCGTTGCGGATCAGGCCGCGGAAGCAATTGCGGAAGCCTACGGCACCCGCGGCCCGGCCCTTTTGGGCACGGAGCGGGCGGACGCGCCGGGGCTCGCATTTAACCGCCGGTTTAAAATGAAAGATGGCAGCCAGCAGACACACCCCGGCAAACTGCACCCGGACATTACCGAGCCGGCGGGCCCGGCGAATCCCGGAGTGACGGTGGCGGGGCTGTGCGACCCGGCGGATTGGCGGCCCTTGGGCTGCGTCGTGCATTTTGCCTGCCACGGAACGCACATGAACGGCGTGAAATATTCGGCGGACTATTTCAAGTGGGTCGTCGACACGCTGCAGGGGACGTACGGGCCGGAATTCGGCGTGGTTTGTTTAAACGGGGCTTGCGGCGACGTCACGCAGGTGGATAACCAGAACGGGCGGCCGCTCGAGATCGGCCCGTTCTGGGCCGAGCGCACGGGCCGGGGGGTGGCGGGCGCGGCGCTGACGGCGCTGGCACGGATGGATTGGCGAAAAGGGGCTACGGTCGCGGCGGACGCCGTCAAAGTGGGGGCGCAGGTACGGGCGAGTACGACGGCGGAAAGGAAAGCGGCCCGGGCATTGCTGAAACGCACCAAGGTGACGGCCGGGGATGTCGAGACCGTCTACGCCCGCGAGTTGCTCGAGGTCGACAAAATGCGCCGGCAACGGCCGGCGCGCCGGCTCGAAGTGATGGGCGTACGGCTCGGGAATGCCCTTTTCTGGGGCGTTCCGGCGGAATTCTTCCAAGCGTTTGCGGCGGAGGTGGGCGCCGAATCCCCGTTCAAACACACCTGCTGTGTCGAGTTGGCCAACGGCTACAACGGGTATGTTTGCACGCCGGAATCGTTCAACGGCGGGGGCTATGAGATCCGGACGGCCCGATCGAGCTTCCTCGAGCCCGGCGCGGGCGCGCGGATTTCGCGGACGGCTAAACGGTTGGCGGTCAAAATGTACGCCGTGGGAAAAGTGAGGCGCCGGGAGTGCGGCGGGAACCTGGTATGGCCGAAATTTGAGGACAACGAGGTACTCGACGGGATACGGCAGATAACGGAAGGGTCGGAATAGCCGGTCAATGTTTTCAAGACGATTTAGAAACTCAGGGCGCTGAAGTACGCCCAGACGGCGCCGATGATGGCCAGGATCGCCAGCGACAGGCCCACGTGAACTAAGCGGATGCGGCTTTTCTCGCGCATCACGGGGTTTTCGGGAACCGTCTGGAAGGTCAGGTTGCGGAGCCGGGCGAGGGACGGCTGGGGCGTCGCCAGGCTCACCAGGATCAACGTCGCGCAACAGATTATGAACAGGCCGATGGAGAAATGGAGGAAGTTCACCTCGGCGTAGTCCTTCAGCCAGCCGTCGGCCAGGTGTTTTTTCGACAGTTCGGCCACCAGCCGGAGCATGCCGAGAAGAAATCCCGTGACGAGCGTGGTGATGGCGCCTTGCGCGTTGATCCGCTTCCAGAACACCCCTAGGAGGAACACGGCCGTGATGGGCGGGCTGATGTAACCTTGGACGCTTTGCAGATACGTGTAAAGCTGGCCCGAGATCGACTTCATCAGGGGAATCCACAGCAGGCCGAGACCAACCAGCGCCGCGGTCGAAATCTGGCCCACCCAAACCAGGTGGCGTTCGGACGCGTTGGGGTGGAGTTTCTTGTAGATGTCCCATGTGACGAGCGTCGAGCAAGAGTTGAATACCGACGACAGCGAGCTCATCAGGGCCGCCAACAGCCCGCCAACCACCAGCCCGCGAATTCCCACCGGCAGCAGCGTGCCCATCAGGGCGGGCAACGCCTGGTCGGGCGTGTCAAGCTGAAGCTTGCCGGATTCTGCGAGGGCAAAGGCAATTACGCCGGGGATCACGAACAGGAACAGGGGCAATTGCTTCAGGAACCCGGCGAAAATCGCGCCGCTGCGCGCCTGCCGGATGTTGGGGGCGCTCAAAACGCGCTGCACAATGAACTGGTCGGTGCACCAGTACCAGACCCCGAGGATCGGCGCGCCGAACAGGATGCCCGTCCAGGGGAAATCGGGGTGGGTCATCGGTTGCCACATGCTGAAAAAGCTGGGCCCGGCGATTTCGCGCAGTTCCGACCACCCGCCTATCGCGCCAAGCCCCATGACGGTTACGGCCAGCGACCCGCCAATAAGCACGAACATCTGGAACATGTCGGTGTAGAGCACGGCGCGCATGCCCCCGAAGATCGTGTAGACGCCGGTGGCGACGACGACAATCAGGGCCCCGGTCCAGAACGGGATCCCCATGAGGGTTTCAAACACGAGCGCGCCCGCGAAAATGGTTACGGAGATTTTGGTGAGGACGTAGCCGACGATGGCAATAACGGCCAGGTACCAGCGGGCGGCAGGACCATACCGTCTTTCCATGAACTCGGGCATGGTGTAGACGCCGCTCTTGATGTAAAAGGGTATGAACACCCAGGCGAGAATGAGGATCATGATCGACGCCTGAACCTCGAACTGGCCCACGGCCACGCCGCTGTCGAAACCCGACCCCGCAAGCCCCACAAGATGTTCGGAGCCGATGTTCGACGCAAACATCGAGGCCCCGATTACAAACCAGCCCACGTTCCGGCCCGCCAGGAAGTAGCCCGCCGGGGTTTGGCGCGTTTTCTCCTGCCAGGCGCTCCACAACGCAACCGCGAACACGATTACAAAATAAACCGCTATTATGGCCCAGTCCGCCGCCGCCAGAAAACCCGTTTCCATCAACTGACCTCCACTGAACATTGCCCCAAGCTCAACAACAATAACGCAACAGACCGGGGCGTGTCACCTTGCCTGTGCAAGAGGCTGGAAGCCTCTTCTACGTTAATGCGCAAAGGGTTGGTCAAAAGTAGACGCGGCATCTTGCCGCGTGCCCCACGCCCAGTGTTTCTCCGCGTCAGCGAGAATTCACCGCCCTCACCGTTGCCATTCCGCCTTATTCCCGCAGAACTTGTTTGAAATGCTGGTCGCGCGCCCCCACGAAAGCGGCAAGCTTTCCGACAAGCCGGGTGCCGGGGCAAAGCTTGATTCAAACCGCCATACATGCTAGCTTTAGCAAGCTTGGAATATTCGGGAGATTACGATGAAGATACTCGATATTGTGGTGCTGATAGTCTATTTTGCTGCAATGGCTTCCATCGGGCCACTTGTTTCCCGCAGAGGCCGCACCACCGAAGGTTACTTCGTAGGCAACCGGTCGTTTGGCGGCTGGCTGATCGGCATCACGATGTTTGCCACCTCGATCAGCTCGATCACGTTTGTGGCGTATCCGGCCGACGCCTATAAGACCGCTTACCTTCGTTTTCTGCCGTGCATCATGTTGCCGGTGGGCATTCTAATCGCCTCCGCAGTTTTCCTTCCCTACTTCCGGCGCGCCCACATCACCTCGGCGTTCGAGTATCTGGAAAACCGTTTTGGCCCGGGAATACGCGGGTACGCGGCCGTGGCGTTCCTTTTCACCCAGGTGTTCCGTCAGAGCATGGTGCTGTACCTGGTGTCGCTGCTGGTGTACGAAATGACGGGGTTTAACCCGTACATCTGCATCCTGATCGGCGGTGTGGTCACCGCCTTCTACACGGTCACCGGCGGGATCGAAGCCGTGATATGGACGGACTTCATTCAGTCGTTCCTCCTATGGGGCGGCGGCCTATTGTGCTTCCTCGTAATCGCGTTCAGCATCGACGGCGGGTTGATTCGCATCTTCACCGAAGCCTGGGCCGACGGCAAGTTCATGCTGGGCGACCTGAATATGGACACTGGCCAGCTCGAGCCCGCACGATGGGGGTTCAGTCTCAGCGATAAGACCGTTTTCATGATGCTATTGCTGGGCCTGACAAACTGGCTCACCGAATACAGCAGCAACCAGAACGTCATCCAGAAATACGTCGCTACCAGGAATCCCAAAGAGGCCAAAAAGGCCATCTGGGTATGTTGCGCCTGCAGCGTGCCCACCTGGGGGTTCTTCATGCTCCTGGGCACGGCCCTGTACGTATACTTCAAACTCAACCCCGCGCCCGAAGCCGCCGCCATGCTCACCGGCGAGGGCGGCGCGAAAGCCGACGGGATCCTGCCCTTCTTCGTGATCCGGCGGTTGCCCGCGGGCCTGTCGGGGCTCGTGATAGCGGGCGTGCTGGCGGCGGCGATGTCCTCGATTTCCTCCAGCATCAACTGCGTCAGCGCCGTGTCGGTCGTCGACCTGTACAAGCGCCACATGGCCAAGGGCCGCTCCGACAGGCACTACGTTGTCGCTGCAAAAACCATTTCCGTGGCCTCCGCCATTCTCATGCTGATCGGCGCCGTAATGCTGATGAGCGCCAGCGATAAAACACTCCAGGACACCGCCACCAAGCTCGGATCGCTGCTGGCGGCGGGGTTGCTGGGCCTCTACCTGCTGGGCTTCCTCACACGCCGCGGCGACGGGCGGGCCGTGGCCGTCGGCATCGTGTGCACCGTGTTGTTTACGTTTTACATGATGGGCGTCGAGTTCGGATGGATCTCGGTCGAAATGTACACTTCGATGGGCGTTTCGCAGGGCGCAGCCGAATGGCTGGCGCAACCCATCGATACCTACTACGCGACGCTCGTAGGCAACGCGCTCATGTTCGGCGTCTCCTACGTGCTCGCCGCGCTCGTGTTCCGGACGAAACGCGACCTCACCAACCTCACCGTCTGGACCACGCCGCGCGTGCCCGTCGAGGAAGTCGAGCCGGTTTCGCTAAACTCGCAGTGACATTGAGCACGTAGCTGAACGGTTGCAATACGGTAAAAAATTACGGTAAAATGTCTAGTCTGGAAGACAAACGGCTCACCATTGCCGAAGCCAGCAAAGCAACGGGCGTCTCGGCCCATTTGCTAAGGCAATGGGAAAGCCGCTTCCCACAGTTGAAACCGAAGCGGAATCGAGCTCAAAGGCGGTTCTACACTAACCGCGACCTCGAGATTATCCGGCGCATAAAGTTCCTTCTCTGGACCGAGAAACTAACCACCGAGGGAGCCAGGATAAGGCTGAGCGAAGAGCTGCACGGCGCCGGAAAGCCAAAAACAAACACCCAAGCCGTAAAACTCATCGCCGCCATCGAAAAACAGGTCATCGAGATGCTACAAAAGCTCGAAACCCGCTCTCATTCTTAAGGTCGGGGCGTAGCGCAGTCCGGTTTAGCGCACTTGGCTGGGGGCCAAGGGGTCGCTGGTTCAAATCCAGTCGCCCCGACCATTTTAAGTTCTTCTGCCGCAAGGGTTCCAAATAGGCCGCTTGCACTTCCAGCGCCTTTCTCGCGTGCATCATCACTCGTGAAGTTTTCGGAACTAGAATTGCTCCTCATCCTCTTCTTCGTCAAGCCCCTCCTCGTCCCAGTCTTCTTCTCCCTCGAATTCTTCGTCAGCATCTTCGTCCCATTGCAGGTCTTCGTCCAGTTCCCAATCGGCGTCTTCGGACATCGTCAGCATGGCGAGCGCTTCAGACGCCGTCTCAGCAATCTCATCGTCGCTGGAATGGGTGTGTTCGGCAATAAGTTCTATATCGTCTTTTGACGCAACATGCGGCGCAGCCTCCAGACACTCCAGAAGAAGATCCTTGTCGCCGGCGCCGTGCTGCAGCACGCGAGCAATATGCGGCCACGCCTCTTTGACTTCGTTGGCGCCCGCCGCCCGCACAGCCTCAAAGCGGATCTGCTTGTCCGAATTCTCAAGACTTTCCAGAATTTCTTTTTTGAATCCGCGCACGTAAATCATCCCGAACACGGCCGTAAGTTTCCATTCGGGATCGTCGAGCGCGTAAGCGGCCCGAATGGCATCTCTTTGCCAATTTTCAGGAGCGCGCACGGCGCCCTCCAAGGCCCGGCGCCGTACTTCCTTGGGCGCGGTGGCGTCCATGTAAAGCTCGCGGAGCGACTTGCACATTCTGTCAAAGGTCTCCTCGGAAATCAGGATGTCGTCGGGGTCGTCCCATTCGAAGGTCGAGGTATGTTCGAGCGCGGGCCCGCATGCGATGGCCGCCCTTGACCTCACATGGGGCGGGGCATCGGGGTCTTCGATTATCTTGATTAGTTCGTCGGCAAGTTCATCGTTGATAACTACGAACTCGCCCGCCAGGTAGGCGGCAAGAGCACGGTCGTGCTCGCTGGTCGTGGGATCGCGCAGAGCATGAACAATGATTTCCGCGGCATTGGCCGGCCATTCCCATGGCTCTATATTATCGAGAACGTGTATGTCCATTTTTCCCCTCTCGCTTTATGCGCGTGGCGCTGTTGGCAAGTAATATGATTACCATATTGTCTCTCCCGAAGCAATCATTTTTCGGCGTTGGAATGGACGGCGTTCAAGCGTTAAGATGTTCTACAACAACTGCCCGCTGCGGGCTCGTGAAGGAGGCCAGAATGAGAAAGTCGTTTTCGTTGCGCGCATCTGTTCTTTTGACATTGGTTCTTGCGTTTGTGCTTGCACTGCCGGCGCTGGCGCAGAATTCCGCCAACAAACCCGTTCCGCGAACCGACGAGTGGTGGCAAAAAAGGCACGCGTCGTTCAACGAGCGCGTGGCGCAGGGTAACGCCGACCTGATTTTTATCGGCGACAGCATCACCCAGGGGTGGGAAGGCGCCGGAGAGGCGGTGTGGGAGAAATTCTACGGCGGCCGCAACGCCGTCAACCTCGGGATCAGTGGCGACAGAACCCAGCATGTGCTGTGGCGGCTGGACAACGGCAACATAAACGGCATCAGTCCGAAGTTGGCCGTCATCATGATTGGCACAAACAACGTCAAAGACAACACGGCCGGCGAAATAGCCGGCGCTATTGGCGATATTGTTCGTAAACTACGGGCAAAACTGCCCCAAATGAAGATCCTGCTGCTGGACGTCTTTCCCCGGGAGGAAAAACCGGGCGAGTTTCGCGCGAAACTCGAAGAGGTGAACAAGCAAATAGCCGAGTTGAACGACGGCCAGCACGTGTTTTTCCTGGATATTGGAGACAAGTTCACCGAACCCGACGGAACACTCCCTAAATCTGTCATGCCCGATTTCCTGCATCCGAACAAGAAAGGCTATGAGATCTGGGCCGAGGCTATTGAAGCCAAAGTTTCAGAACTGCTGGGCGAGTAGAAGATTGACCATTGGAACCTCCCCGAGCAGTTGCGTGGGCGTTTACAGGAGCAAAAGTCCCGATAGGGACTCGGTGAGAGTTCCCGGTCTGGCCGAGTAGAAGATTGACCTTGGGACCTCCCCGAACAGTTGCGTGGGCGTTTACAGGAGCAAAAGTCCCG
>Ga0272441_10012435_pt1 | contig 12437 bp, 6 predicted proteins | sample SSMProp6N_FD_193582 | JGI IMG/M metagenome (GOLD analysis project Ga0272441, IMG submission 193582) | Marine sediment archaeal communities from Little Sippewissett salt marsh, Falmouth, MA, United States - SSM-Prop-6N | ecosystem: Environmental > Aquatic > Marine > Wetlands > Sediment ...
AGGTCCATATCAGGTGGTTTCCGTAGTCTTTCTGCTTACGGACAAAGACCTCCGAGTCGGCGCTATCGGCCGGCTTGATGTGCGCCTCGACGGAACAGCCCAGCTTGTCCTCGCCCCAGCCGCTGGAGCCGATGAGCCGGCCCTTAAGCAGCAACACTTTCGTGGCCGTGGGGTCCATCCGAGCCACCGTAACCAGCTTCTCCGTGTTGTTCATAAAATCGACGACAGCTTTGGTGCCCCATCCCGAATGGACAAAGCGTCCGAGCTGATAGGGCAGGCCCGGCTCGTTAAAGCCGTTCATCTTGATGCCGGGGGCGCTGTGGTTGACCGCGAGGACATTGGGTTCTCGAAGGAACATATTGCCCAGGTGGGACGACTTTTTGGCGACGGACATGAGCAGGCGCATCGAGAGCAAAGCTCCCAGGTCGGCTTCGCACGCGGACGCGATCTCCCGGTCTTTGAACAGGGTGTGGATCACGCATGGCGTGATCTGCCATTTATCGGGGAGCTTGCTGGAGCAAAACTCGAAGCACTCGATAGTGAACGCGTTACAGCGATGCTTGTGCATAAGGTTTCTGATTGCATTGTAGAATTCCATGCTTCTGACCACGTACTTATCTTCCAGATACGTCTTATCGGCGCCATCGACCAGCGGCCGGGCCAGTTGCCGGGCTTTTTCCGTTTCCGCCGGGCTGCCCAGCACGCGATCCATTTCTTTGGCCAGCTCGCGATAGGAGATCTTAACGATTTCGATACCGAACCGTTCTCGCAGTTTGTCCGGCTCATTGATGCCGGTCAACGAGGCAACGGCGGGAAGGCCCCAGTCCGTGGGGAACAGGACGCAGGTCTGAGAGAAAATTTTCCGGGCCCTTAGTAAACGGACCGTTTTGCGAAGCTCATCATCCGTATTGGGCACAAAAACCTCCAGACCGTTGCTCCGTGAATAGGCGCTAATATCCACGGTCCGGCAGTTGAGCCCTCGCAGAATAACGGGTTTACCGAACGCTTTGCCGATATCAAAGGTGGCAATCGACGATCCGTGAGGTGCAATAAAAAACACATCTGTTTCCGAACGGTCTTTTTTAAGCTTGTTCAATTGGTCTTGTTTTAGAATGAAATCTTCTGAGAAGGTCATATGCACCGGTTCCAGAAGCCTCACATCTTCTGGGTCGAGGCCGAGGCCGTGGGTTTTGATATCGGCGGCCCAGTTCCTGAAACGTTTTTGCGCTGCGTCCATCTCCTCACGGGGCGTCACGACATTGAATCGGCATGGCCCTTCCCATACATCGGTATGGACGATATCTGTCATCACGGGTTTGAGGTGTATCCGCGTCCGGCGCACGGGATTTTGGTGCCAATCAGACGAAAGAACAGCAGATACAGTTCTTGAGGAGGCATCCGATGTCGTCCGGCACCCTTGAAGGGCCGCATTGCCCGCGGCCATCGCACCGATCGTTGTTTGAAGAAAACTCCGTCGATTCATTATGACTCTCCTTTATGATCCGTGTTGACGGCTGTTATAGAAAGATTCCATGAAAGCCGCTAAGGCGTTCCTTAAAGAACTGAAATTGCCGACAGAATCCAACCATTCGGCTCGATGCATGGGCACCGAACACTTTCATAACGAATGCGTCAAGACCTTAGAGCATCCAGATCGCCTTTGGCGACTACGCCAGTTTGTTGCGGTTCTCGTAGATTTTCTGTATGGCGTCGGCGATGTCGTCGATGTCGGCTTTGCTTCCGAGCAGCAACGTTTGGCTGAGCCAGACGGCCTCCTGGCAGAGCTGATCGTTGTCGGGATAGTGGAGCTCGTCGCGGTATTGTTTCAATCGGGCCTTCGAAAAGCTGCGTTTGAAATTCTTGGAATTCAGAGCCGCTTCGATCAAGCCGTCTTTGTACTGCGGGCCGTAGCCGGAGGAGCAGGGGATGCCTTCCGCCCTGAGAGCGGCCAGAAATCTGTCGCGGGACAAATTGTTGAATTGCTCTTTCTTGAACCGGAACGGATAAAGGTGATACGCGGCTCGAGTGACACCGTCGTAGAGCTTGTGTGGGAGGATGCCGGGGATGTCCTTGATCCTGGACGTCAGGTATTTAGCATTCTTGTTCCGTCTTTCCGTATCGGCTTCCAGACGCTGAATCTGCGAAAGACCGATAGCGGCCTGGTACTCCATCATGCGGCGGTTCGTGCCGATGATCGGATAGCGACTGGTTTGCTTGACGCACCCATAGGGCCGGCCGCAGTTGTGGTACGAATGGACTCGGTCCATAATGGCGTCGTCATTTCCGACCACGGCGCCGCCTTCACCGATGGGCAAATGCTTCGAGTTCTGGAAGCTGAAACATCCCAGGTCACTCAGTGTACCGCACTTTTTGCCCTTCCATTCGGCGAGCCAGGCCTGGCAGGCATCTTCGATGACGATAAGATTGTGCTTTTTGGCAATCGCATTGATTCGGTCCATGTTGGCCGGCAAGCCCAGGATGTGCACAGGGATAATGGCTCGGGTTCTCTTAGTGATTCGTTCTTCGATTTTATCCGGATTAATTTGGAAGGTCTCCGGGTCAGTATCGGCGAAGACCGGCAGGGCGGCCGAGCCAATGACGACATTGTACGTGGCGATGAACGTATAGGGTGAGACGATGACTTCATCGCCGACGCCGACATCGAGGACGTGCATGGCCGTCAGGAGGGCATTGGTCCCGTTCATTGTGCAGATGCAGCGTTTGACGCCCAGGAGCTCGGCATACTTCTTTTCAAATTCCGTAACGGTATTACCTCGACCCCTGAACCAGTTTCCGCTGCGGAGGATGGACAGGATATGCTCCTCGGCCGATTTGTCCCAGACGGGCCAGCCGTGGAACGGCTTCGTTCGGATGGCCTTGCCGCCGAGGATGGCCGGCTTGCCCGCCGTTTTGCTAACGTTTCCATAGACCGGGAGGCGTCCCGATGCCATCGCGGCCACCGCGCCCGTGGACGCCGCCGCCAGAAACCTTCGCCTGGTTAAGCTTTCACTCTTCATAGTTATCTCCCTTCAAATTTAAGAGGTTTGTCATTGGGATTGTTTTTTTCTGTTGAAACATGCTATAGACTATAGGCTGATACCTCCAAAGTCGTATCGTTGCTCTATCTATTGCTTATGACTATAGTATCCATATCGTGCGCAGAATGTCAACATAATTTGGGAGTATTCGCCCGCTTGCGTCTGAGAAATGCTTGCATATTCTGTTTTCTGCGGATATGATCCATTTTGAAGAACGCATTGGACTAAAGTCAGGAGAAAACTATGAAATCGCTGAATCGACGAGAGTTTATGAAAGGGGCAGCCGGCGCCGCGGCGGCTTTGACTGTTTTGCCACGATCCAGGACGTACGGCGCTAATGACAAGGTGATTGTCGGCGTCATGGGATTAGGAGGGCGAGGCACGTTCTTGGCTGAGAAGTTTGCCGAGCGGCCGGATGCGGAGATCGCTTATCTGTGCGATCCCAATACGCGACGTTTCGCTCGGGTGCGGGAGGCGGTCGAGGAAGCGCAAAACCGAAGGCCGAAGATGGTCCAGGATTTTCGGAAGATTCTCGACGACCGCGAGGTCGATGTTCTGATTAATGCGACTCCCGACCATTGGCACGGATTGGGGACGATCATGGCCTGCCAGGCGGGAAAAGACGTTTACGTGGAGAAGCCTATGGCGCATAACGTCTGGGAAGGCCGGAAAATGGTCGAAGCGGCGCGCAAATATAAGCGGGTCGTTCAGGTCGGCATGCAGTCTCGAAGCGCCCCTTACGTTAAGAAGGCCAAGGATTATATTCAGTCCGGTAAAATGGGGGATATCTATATCGTTCGCGTTTTCAACATGATGCAGCACGCCAAGCAGAGACCCAGTCCAACTCAGCCGGTTCCAGAGGGATTCGACTATGAACTATGGTGCGGCCCGGCGCCCAAGATGCCGTATAATCCGAGCCGCCGATGGCTGAACCAATTTGCATACAGTTGCGGGCCGATTGCAGGCGATGCCGTCCATCAATTGGACCTGGCCCGTTATCTGATCGATGATATTCCTTATCCTAAAACGGTCGCGCATGCGGGCGGCGTGCTCTCTTTGACGGACGGCCGGGATGCACCCGATACGCAATTGGCGACGTTTGAGTATGGGCCGCTGACCTTGATGATGGAAGCGGCGCTCTGGACGCCTTATATGAAAAAGACGCCGGGCAATATCCGCGAGTCGGACCGGTTCCCCAACTGGCCGTTTAGCAGCACGAAAGTTGAGGTTTTGGGGACGAAGGGCTTTATGTACTTCGGCCGGCACGGCGGCGGCTGGGAGGCCTACGATGCACAGGGCGAATTGGTTCGTTCCGAATACGGCCGGCAGGCCGATAAAGAGCACCAGGATAATTTCATCGATTGTATCCGGGCGCGGAAGAAACCGACTTCCGACGTGGAGATCGGCCACTTGACCGTTTTGCTCTGTCACATGGCCAATATCTCCTATCGCGTCGGGAATCAGAGGCTCGAATTCGATCCGAAAACCGAAACATTTACAAACTGCAAAGAGGCCAACCAGTATTTGAAACGCACGTATCGCGAGCCTTGGGTCGTACCGGAAAATGTGTAGGGTGCGATGAATCGCACCAGTCTCTATAATCGAATCAAGTGGTGCGAAATTTCGCACCCTACATGTGGGTAAACTATGGTGTCACGTCGAATATTGTTCTTTATAGGGATTGCTCTAATCTGTTGCCGGTGTGCTTTTGCGAGCTGGCTGGATATCTCGAATGTCAACATCAGGCAGGAGCCGACGGAATTAGCCGGGCCGAAAACGATCATTGAATACGATATGAACGAGCCGAATATTACGCCCGAAAATCCCGCCTATGTTTTTGTCCGCTACAGTCAGGGTGCAGGTAAGAGCTGGCGGTTGGTACCGATGGATTCGCTACGGGGCAACGGTTTTGACATTGTGGAGAAGCCGGGCCATAAGCAAATCATCTGGTGGGGGACGACCCAGACGAGCTTTGCCGATCTCGATCAAGTGAAAATTCGCGTTCGGGCCATCCCAATGGCGCGGATTCCGGCGGGCGAATTCGTGATGAAGAGCCTCCCGGGAGCGGGGCGGGATGAATCGAAGGAGATGGAGTTCGATACGGATTTGCCCTTGTTTTATATGGCGAAGTACGAGACCACCATCGCCATGTACGTGGATTACCTGAACGAGATGAGCAAGGACGAAGCCGGGTGGAACCGGCGAATGAGCAATAGCGATCGGTGCGGCATCGCTTACGATGACAATCATACATATCAGGTCCAGCCGGGTCGCGGCAGCTACCCGATTACATACATCTCGTGGTACGATGCGGTGAATTTTTTGCAGTGGTGCGGCCTCAGACTGCCCACGGAAGCCGAATGGGAGAAAGCCTTGCGCGGGGGACTCTTTCTTGACGGAGATCAAGCGAAGAAAAAGCCCAATCCGATGCCCGAACGGCGCTTCCCCTGGGGCGATGCGTCGCCGGACGCCGAGGGCGTTTTTCGGTGTAACTTCGACGGCGAAGACGATGGTTTTGCGTACACGGCTCCCGTTGGAAGTTTCCAAAAGTTTAACAGTCCCTATGACATCTGCGATCTGGCGGGCAACGTAGGGGAGTGGACGCTGGATTGGTATTCGACGTCGTATCACGTTGGATTGGATGGTTTCCGATTGGTACGCGGGGGCTCGTGGATGGCCGTGCCCGCCGCCTGCGATGCCATCACCGGGGCGACGCAACTGCCGCTCAAGGAAAGTAGTATCATGGGGTTTCGCGGGGTCAGAGGTTCGAGGCAATCACATTGATGATAGATTGTGTTTTCTTGATGGGTGGCAGCCTCAAGCGCAGCTTGGGGATGGGCGCTTCGCTTGATGACCATCCCCAAAGGCTTCGCCTTTGAGGCTGCCACCCTTACCTTAATAGCATTGGATTGAATAATTGACTCACGGAGAATAAGATGATGCACAAGAAATGGATCCCAATAGTTGTTATTATCTGTCTCGCTGCTTCACTTAGCCTTGCCGAATCTGCTGTCAAAGTCTGGGAGGAACCGCTGATGCTTCCGACCTACAGGCTCGAGCCGCCGGGCTTGAGTCCGATGTTCTACACGCACGCCTCCTACCAGGGCGCGCAGAAGAAGGTTTATCCTTATCCCGTGCAGGATGGCGTGACGGACATTCGTGAGCAGAAGACGTACAAGGCGCTCTATCTGGAAAACGACTATCTTCGCCTGTGCATCCTTCCTGAGATTGGGGGCCGGTTGTTCACGGCGCTCGATAAAACCAACGGCTACGATTTCTTCTATCAACAGCATGTTATCAAGCCGGCGCTGATCGGGATGCTCGGCGCCTGGATTTCCGGCGGGATCGAATGGTGCGTCTTTCACCATCACCGGAACACCACGTTTATGTTGGTGGATTATACCTTTGCTGAAAATCCCGATGGCAGTAAAACCATCTGGTTCGGCGAGACGGAGCGCCGCCATCGGATGAAATGGATCATCGGCATCACGCTCTATCCCGATAAGTCGTACATGGAAGTCACCATTAAAATGTTCAACCGAACGGCACTTCCGCACTCGATTTTGTACTGGGCCAACGTCGCCGTGCACGCCAACGATGATTATCAGGTGATCTTCCCGCCGAGCGTGAGCGTCGGGACGTATCATTCGAAGAACGATTTTTCCCATTGGCCCGTTTCAAATGAAAGGTATCGCGGCGTCGATTATCAGGGGGTGGACCTGAGCTGGTGGAAGAACCACCCGGAGCCGGTTTCGTTCTTCGCCTGGAATCTTCAGGAGGATTTCTCCGGCGGCTACGATCACGGCCGGCAGGCGGGCGTCGTTCACGTGGCCAATCACCACGTCGTCTGCGGCGCGAAGCTCTGGGAATGGAGCCCGGGCCCGCGGGGCAGAATGTGGGACAAGATTCTGACCGATACCGATGGTCCGTACGCCGAGCTGATGGTGGGGGCGTTTTCCGACAATCAGCCGGACTATAGCTGGATCAAACCCTATGAAATCAAGACCTTCACGCAACGCTGGTATCCGGTTCGTGACATCGGCGGTTTCAAGAATGCTAATCGACGAGCCGCGGTGAATCTTGAGCTGGAATCGAACAATAACGCGAAAGTTGGTTTTCATGCGACATCCCGTCATTCGAATGCGAAAGTGCTTCTCAAAGCCGGCGACAAGACAATTCTCGAGCGGACCATTGATATCGGCCCCGACAAACCTTTTACACAAGAAGTGAAAGTCCCTTCTAACATAAAAGAAACCGACTTAAAGGTTTCATTGTTATCGTCATCGAATGAAACGTTGATTTGCTACCAGCCGGTGGCCAGAGAATACAATCCGACGCTGCCGGATACCGTGAAACCTCCAAAGCCTCCAGAGGAAATCGAAACGATTGAGGAGCTTTACCTCACGGGTTTGCGTCTGGAACAGATTCACAATCCGCGGGTCGATCCGCAGGATTACTATCAGGAGGCGCTAAAGAGGGATCCCGGAGACTCCCGGACCAATACGATTCTCGGCATCGATGATTATAAGTGTGCGAAATTCGAGCAGGCCGAACAGAAATTCAGAAAAGCGATTGAGAGAATCTCCTCCGAATATACCCGGCCGGAGAATACCGAGGCCTATTACCATCTGGGCCTGGCTCTTCGAGCCCAGCAAAAAGATGATGAGGCCTACAATGCCTTCTATCGGGCGACCTGGGATTATACTTTTCATTCGGCGGCCTATTATCAGTTGGCGGAGCTTTCCTGTCGAAAACAGGATTTTACCCTGGCGCTGGAGCAGATCGATCGTTCGCTCTCCATGAATGCGCTGAACACCAAGGCGATGAACGTCAAAGCCGTTATCCTCAGAAAGCTCGGCAAGTTTAAAGAGGCCCGACAGCTCGCGCTAAAGGTTTCCACCATGGATCCGCTCGATTTTATGGCGATCAATGAATTGTATCTTGCCCAAAAGGGTCTGGATTTAAAACGAGCGAGGAAAACGCTGGCCGGACTCGAAGCCAAGATGGGCGACCAGGTCGAATCTTATCTTGAGCTTGCGACCGACTATGGTAATTGCGGCTTATGGGATGATGCCATTGGGATTCTGCGGCGCCCCGTCGATAATCGACCGGGCTTTGCCGGCACGTATCCAATGATTTATTACTATCTTGGTTATTTTTATCAGCAGCAGGGCGATCAGGCCAGGGCGGAAAAGCACTTCTCTTTAGCGGCTAAAATGCCGACGGATTACTGTTTTCCGTTTCGGCGGGAATCCATCGAGGTTTTGAACGCAGCGATCAGGCATCATCCTTCCGACGCCCGTGTGTATTATTATCTCGGAAATTTGCTGTACGATTTGCAGCCGGAGGAAGCCATCCGATTATGGGAAAAATCGAGCGGTATCGACGGCTCATTTGCTCTTGTACATCGCAATCTCGGCTGGGGCTATTATCGAACGAAAAGGGATATTGCCAAGGCCATTGCCGGCTATGAAAAGGCCGTGGCGTGTGATTCCTACAATCCGCGGTTTTATACCGAGCTGGACCGCCTTTATGAAAGAGGCAACATTTCGATCAATCGGCGGCTTGCTTTGTTTGAGAAGAACCACGAGACGGTTGTCAGGAGGAACGATAGTTTCCTTCGTGAGATTATGGTGTTGGTTCTGGCGGGGCGATACGATCCGGCACTTGAATATCTGGCCAACAATCATTTCCACGTCTGGGAAGGGGGAGGGGAGATTCATGACGTCTATGTCGATGCGTGTTTGCGTCGAGGCGTGCAGCATCTGACGAGTGGTAAACTGAATAAAGCTCTAAAAGATTTCCAGGCGGGTTCGGAATATCCCGAGAATCTATCCGTCGGCCGGCCCGAGAATGACCGGCGCGCCCCGCAGGTCGCCTACCATATCGGCATGGCCTATGAAGCGATGGGCGAGACCGGCAAGGCGGCCCAGTACTACGAAAAAGCGGCTCACCAGAAAGGCACGACGCGCTGGCCCCAAACGCGATTTTATCAGGGATTATCCCTCTTGAAGCTCAATCAAAAGGACTCGGCGGAGGAGATATTCGATGATTTGATCCAAACAGGCCGAAGGCAGCTTTCCGAAAGGGCTACGAGCGACTTCTTCGCGAAATTCGGCGAGGGCCAAACCGCAGAGGCCCAAAAAGCATCCGCGCATTATACCCTGGGCCTGGGTTATCTGGGCAAAGGACGGAACGAGGCGGCGAAGACCGAGTTCGAGAAAGCCGTCGAATTGGACGTCAGTCACATCTGGGCCGGGGCACATTTAGCCGAACTGAAATAACAGAAGAGGAAATCTCAACCCGCACTCCAGAGAATGTACGTCGTGATCCGATTTGAGAATCTCCTTTCCGTATTGGCTTTTTTTTGGTAAAGAAAGGGCACAATGAAGCTCGAAGTACAGAAATCTCGGTTAAAAGGGAAGGTCGCGATCCCGGCGTCGAAATCACATACGATTCGTGCGGTCACTGTGGCCTCCTTGGCCGCGGGGGAAAGTCGCATCCACAACCCATTGGATTCCAGCGACGTCCAGGCCGCCGTAGCTTGTTACCGGGCATTAGGGGCCCAGATCGATACCTCCGACCCCACACTTTGGAAGGTCGTTGGAACGGGCGGTCAGGTTTCTGCACCGGAGCAAGTGATCGACGTCGGCAATTCCGGCACGACATTGCGAATCGCTATGGGCTCGGCGGCCCTGGCTGAGCCGGGTCAAAAGACTACTTTCACCGGCGACGAGCAAATCCAAACCCGTCCGGTCGGACCGCTCATGGATTCGCTCAACGATCTGGGGGCAAAAGTCGTCAGTCTTAAGAACAACGGTAAAGCGCCTGTCGAGATTACCGGAAAGCTGGCCGGGGGAAAGACAACGATAGCGGCGACGACGAGTCAATACGTATCGAGTTTGCTCCTGTGTGCGCCTTTGGCGGCCGGCGACACGGAAATCGACGTGACGTTGCTCAACGAGCCCGGCTACGTACAAATGACGCTCGATTGGCTTGATAAACAGCAGATCGAATACGAGAATCAGCAGATGCGCCGATTCACAATCAAGGGCAATCAGAGCTACAAGGCTTATGAGGCCGCCGTGCCTGCTGATTTTTCGAGCGCCACGTTCTTCCTGTGCGCGGCGGCGTTAGTCGCCGATGAGGTCGCCTTGATCGGGCTGGATTTCTCTGATAGTCAGCCCGATAAAGCGGTGGTAGATTATTTACAGGCCATGGGCGCCGATATTCAAGTCGCAGACGAATCAATCATGGTCAAGGCTTCGACGCTCAAGGGAACCGAAATTGATTTGAACAAAACTCCCGATGCACTGCCGGCAATGGCGGTGACCGCGGCTTTTGCCGAGGGAACAACCAAGTTGCTCAACGTTCCTCAAGCGCGAAGCAAAGAGACCGACCGCATCGCGTGTATGGCCGAAGAATTGAAAAAGATGAACGTAAAGGTTGAAGAGTTGCCCGATGGCCTTATAATACGGCACAGCCGGCCCATGGCGGCCCCATTGCATGGCTGGGCGGACCATCGAATTGTTATGGCGCTTTCGCTGGCGGGGCTGGTGCTGGACGAGCCGTGCGTTATTGATACGGCTGAAGCGATCAGCGTGACGTTTCCCGGTTACGTAGATTTGATGAAGAGTATCGGGGCGAATATGGAATTACGAAGTGACTAAAGTTAAAAGTGACGAAAGTGCCTAAAGTTTGGCATTTACTTTAGGCCCTTTAGCTCACTTTAGACACTGTAAATTGGTTTTGAAGGAGACTAAGCAAAGATGTTAGGTTGCCATATTGGACGTAATTTTCAAGTTACCGTCGCGGGAGGATCTTATCAAGAGGGTTTGACTTCTATCATGCATGGCGTTCCGCCCGGCATGTTGATCAACGAGCAGGAAATCTACGGCGATTTGCTCTTGCGTAAGCCGGGGGCGGATGAATTGAGCAGCCCGAGAAAAGAGCCCGATCTGCCGATTCTCTATTCCGGCCTCAATGCCGCCGATACGGTTGAAAACGCCGGGAACAAAAACCACACGAACGGCACGCCGCTGGTGATTCTTATTCCGAATCTGGATCGGCATTTTATTCACATCAAACAGTATCAGGACACGAATCGAACCCCGCGCCCGGGTCACGCCTCCTACGCGACGTTTATGAAGTACGGCCCGGATGATGACGCCATCGGCGCCGGTATTTTCAGCGGGCGCTATACATCGACCATCGTCGCCGCCGGATACGTGGCGAAGAAGGTGCTGAAAAAATGCGGCATCGACGTCTTTTCATACGTCAAAGAAATCGCGGGGGTCCGATGTCCCGATGTCGATGCTCAGAAGGCCTTAAAGTACACCGACGATTACAAAGCGATGCGCCGGGATTTGGATGCGTTTTATCAGGAGGTTTACGTTAAGGGCCGGATTACCATGGAGATGCGGTTTCTGGAGAAAATACGCATTCTGGCGGAGATCGAGCAGCAAATCGACGACATCCGGGCCAAGGCTCCGCCAATGGCTCCCGATGCAGTTCGGGACAAATACGGCGTTCACCATATCGTCAACTGTCCCGATGTGGATGCCGCACAGGGCATGGTGGATGCCTGCAATCGCATCGCCGCGACGGGCGATTCGGTCGGTGGGATCGTTGAGGTCGTCGTCACCGGCGTTCCGGCCGGGCTGGGCGAGCCGGTCTTCTATAAGCTCGACGGCGAATTGGGCAAGATGCTTGGTATCGGCGCCGTCAAGGGCGTGGAAGTCGGTGCCGGCTTTGCCGTTAAAGACATGACGGGCTTCGAGAATAACGACCAAATGCGTTCCGAAGACGGCAAGATCGTCTTCGAGTCGAATAATGCCGGCGGCATCACGGGCGGCGTATCCACCGGCCAGTCGATTGTTGTCCGGCTCGCCGTTAAACCTACCCCAACCATTGACAAGCCGCAGATGACGATCGATAAATATACGATGGAAAACAAAGAATTGGCCGCCATTACCCGGCGTGATCCGACGATTGTCGCTCGCATCTGGCCGGTCGCCGAGAATTACACCGCCATGGTTATTCTCGATCACTTAATGGCGCACTATGGCTATCAGGCCCTCAAAAGTAAGTAGATCGGTTCTTGTCCGAAGCCTTGAGAAGTTGCGTTAGCGAAGGGGGCCTTGCGCTCAGTCTAGTTGGAACAAGATATCAAGCCGCTCCGCGATATGCAGGCGCAGAGCGGCTCCTGTTTTTTTATTCGTCAGTTAAAAGTTAACGGCCTCTCGGGCGACCTCTATCGTGGACCATTCCGTTTCGTTACCCCACTGATCGCGTGCCTTGACGCGGAAGCGGTGTCCTTGACCGGATCGACCCACCAGGACGGTATATTCCTCGGAGGCGATCCAGCCGCTGCTGAATCCGCTCTCGGTCGTACACTCG
>Ga0272441_10012436_pt1 | contig 12436 bp, 12 predicted proteins | sample SSMProp6N_FD_193582 | JGI IMG/M metagenome (GOLD analysis project Ga0272441, IMG submission 193582) | Marine sediment archaeal communities from Little Sippewissett salt marsh, Falmouth, MA, United States - SSM-Prop-6N | ecosystem: Environmental > Aquatic > Marine > Wetlands > Sediment ...
CCGTCGGGAACAGCCACCATATTAACGAGACTTGATGTGGACCGGGCCACATGAATACCGCCGTCTGTCCACTGTCTTTGACCCCACAGGGGACCGGCCGTTAATATCAATAAAAACTGGAGGCAAAGAATTCGTTTCATCATAATTTTTACTTTCATTGTTTCCCATCCCAAGGACTTTTAAATAATTGATAACAAGAATAGAATCATACCTATAGCCAATATGCAAATACCATACCATAGCTATATTAAATAATTGAAACATGATATAAATATTTAATTAATATATATTTAATGCAACAATTTCAATTTAAAATATGTTACAGAAATGTCAAATTTGAAATACTGTTTTTAAGGCTGAATTTTCGAATTTTCAGGGGTGCTTTTCAGTCAGGAGTGATATATTGTTGTTGATAAGAAACCATTTAAATGGGGAGAATTATAATTTTCAGCAGTTGAGGTTATTGTCTTCATTATTTTCCCCAGAAGTCATCATACTTTTGTTTTTTCCGTGTCAGTTCCCCGATTTTCTTTTTGGACCGGGTGGCAAAGGGGCCCTGTGGATCCAGTTCGAGAACGGTTTTGTATTCATCAATGGCATTGGTAAATTCATACCGGTCCTTTTTTTCGTAGGTTTGGGCCATATAAAAATGGGGTTCCGCATGTTCAGGTTTCAAACTCATGGCCTGACCGAAATGATCAATGGCCTCCCAGCAGGCGCTTTTTGAACCTTTCTGATACAGCAGTCTGCCCAGGGTTAAATGATGGAGGTATCTGGCTTCTTCATGGTCCGATTTATATTTCAGGGCGCGGGTTAATCGTGTTTTGGCAGTTTTTAAATGGTTCCTGGTGTATGCATATTGCCCTTTTTCATATTGCTGCTCAGCATCCAGCGTTCGATTATGGATTTCATCGAGCCTGTTTTGAAACAGTGCCGAGTCGGGGTAAACTTTTAAAAGACAATTGAAATGCAAAGCCGCCTGTTCCAGATATCCCCGGGAGAGGGCCAGGTTCGCAATTTCATGGATCAACGGATACTGCCCCGTTTTCAAATCATTTGCTTTTTTATAATAATACAGAGCCCTGTTCTGTTTTTTCTCCTTTTTTGCGTTTTCACCGAGCCGGGTGTATATGATGATAAGCTGTTTTTTAATTTTTCCCGAACCGGGACTCAATGCAAATGCCTGTTCAACGGCTCTCTGAGCCTTGTAAAGGGAATCCATGGCTGTGAAAGACTGTCCAAGAAGCAGCCAGGCATTCTTATCGGTGGAATCCACTTTAACAGCGGCCCTGCACAGCGTTGCTGTCCTGGAATAATGATGGTCTGAATAGGCTTTTTCCGCTTCCATCAGATGGGAAGCGCAACCGGCCGCAAGAAGTACGATAAGAGCTAAGCTATATGAAATAAAAGAATTTGTCTTCAATTTATCCGGTCCCTCTTCTTTCTTTTCAATATCCAAGGTAGGGAAGATAAGGGTTATTTGCTGTAAATGCAAGGAAATTTGAAATGGAGGAGAAATTTATTGACTCTCATAATAAAAATTGTTAAGTTTTTGGGCTTATGAAGGGCCCTAAAGGTAAAATACTGTGGGCAGATGATGAAATCGATCATCTGAAATCCCACATTCTCTTTTTAAAGGACAGGGGTTATTCAGTGACTTCTGTGACCAACGCGGAAGACGCGATTTCCATGGTGCAGGAAGAGCGGTTTGACCTGATTCTTTTGGATGAGATGATGACCGGTATGGACGGGCTACAGGCTCTTGCGCATTTAAAGGATATTCAGCCATCACTTCCCGTTATTATGATTACCAAAAGTGAGGAAGAAAACCTGATGGAAGAGGCCATCGGCGGTAAAATTGAGGATTATCTGACCAAACCGGTCAATCCCAGCCAGATACTATCCTCCTGCAAGCGTATTCTTGAGAAACAACGAATAGCCAGAGAAACATTTGCACGCAGCTACACCGCCGAATTCAGTGAAATTTCCGCCATGCTGGGACGTGATCTGAATCCGGAAGAATGGATTAACATTCATACCCGATTATCTGAAAGAGAGCTGGAACTGGACCAGCATATGGATCTGGGTCTGCGTCAGACACTCCTGGATCAGCGTCGGGAATGCAATCAGGCCTTTGGACGGTATATTGAACAGGCTTATCCGCTCTGGCTGGAAGGTAAGGACCGACCTGTATTGTCTGTTGATGTGGTCAAGAGATACCTTGAACCACCGCTCCGTGACGGCAGACAGGTTCTTTTTGTGGTCATTGACAATTTCAGACTGGATCAATGGATGGCTGTTGAATCGCTTCTTTATGATCTTTTTGATATCAACAGATATCCTTATTTTTCCATATTGCCGACAGCAACACCCTACAGCAGAAACAGTATTTTCGCGGGTCTTTTTCCCAAAGATATTGAAAAACAATATCCGGAATTCTGGAAACAGTGGGATGACAGCGAAACCAGTCAGAATGCACACGAACCCGAGCTGCTGGCTTCACAATTGAAAAAAGCCGGCATTGTTATCAAACCGGAAGCAAAATATGTTAAATTATCCGATAATGAAGAAGCCAGACAGGTCGCACGCAATATTGGTTCATACTGTTCCTCCCAGCTGGTATCCATGGTGTTTAATTTTGTGGATATTCTGGCACATAAACGGAGCGATTCAGAACTGCTGAGGGAAATTGTTCCGGATGAATCCGCCTACCGTTCATTGACACGAACCTGGTTTGAACATTCATCTCTTTTTAAAATACTCCAGTTCGCGGCCCGTGAGGGTATCATGGTCATATTAACAACGGATCATGGATCGATCCGGACCATGCATGGCTCCACGGTTTATGCAGACAGAACCACCTCGACCAATCTCAGATATAAATACGGCAAGGGGATTCGAGGGGACAACAAGCATTTAATCCCGGTGAATGATCCCAGAATATTCGGTTTGCCGAGCAGGGGAATCAACACCAATTATCTGATTGCCAGGGAAGACTATTATTTTGTATATACAACCAATTATCATAAATACCTGGCACTATACAGAAACAGCTTTCAGCACGGTGGCGTATCGCTTGAGGAAATGGTTCTTCCTCTCGTGATTCTGGAATCCCGATAGGAAATGATCATGGCATGGGATGTGTTTGAAACCCGGACAGAAAATGAAAGGGAGACCAGACAGCTGGGGAAAAATCTGGCCGGATTATTGCAAAAGGGAGATGTGGTGGCCCTGTATGGAGAACTCGGCAGCGGAAAAACCATATTTGTAAAGGGAATTTGTGACGGACTGGGCATTGATGAACCAGTCACCAGCCCCAGTTTTACCTTGATTCAGGAGTATCACGGCAAAGAGTCTATCGCCCATTTTGATTTTTACCGGCTGGAATCAGTGAGGGAAATTGAAGATCTGGGTCTGGACGATTATTTTGAAAACAGCATTTCACTGATTGAATGGGCGGAAAGAGGAGAGACCATATTGCCGTCTGAACACTTCAAGGTGCAAATTGGCAGGATTATGAAGGATCATCAATTTGCTGAACAGTTACGGCAGATCCAAATCCGCGGTCCCGAAGGGAAAGGTCTGGCTGATCTGAAATGATGACGGTACTGGGAATAGATACCGCGACAGCGGTCTGCAGTGTGGGACTGGCAAGTGAAGAGGGATTGGTCGGTGAATACAGATTAATGGGGGCCATGGCCCATGGTGAACGGCTGCCTGATATGGTCGGGCATCTTTTCAGACATTCAGGCATTGATCCGGCTTCGCTGGATGGAATTGCTGTTTCTATCGGACCGGGTTCGTTTACCGGACTCAGAATCGGACTTGGATACGCCAAAGGACTGGCAATGGGTCTGGGTAAACCGCTATTGGATATTGAAACCATGGATGGTCTGATCTTTTTTGTTCCACCTGTTTGTGAATGGGGCTGTGTTCTTCTTAAAGCAAGAAAAGGGGAGGCTTACCAGGGATTGTACCATTGGGACGGGAAGTGGCAGCGGGAGGGAGAAATTACTGTTGTGGCAGCGGATAAAATTGGCGAAGGGCTGCCGGAAGAGGAGGTTTGTTTTCTTGGAGAGGGCGCCGTGATTTATGCGGACCGGATCCATAAAAAATACAGCCGGGCCTGTTTTCTCCAGGATGAATCATGGCAGGCCGGATATTGTATCGCTTCCCTGGGGATACAGAAACTGAAGAATGATCAGATTGCGGATTTGACCACAGTGGTCCCGAAATATATCAAACGGTTTCAGGGGGTGGCATAGATATCTGTAAGACGGAATTAAATATCAGACAGCTTGATTCTTCTGATCTGGATGATATTATGGGAATAGAAACAGCCGCATTCGCTGTGCCCTGGTGCCGGGAACATTTTTTAACTGAATTTGACAAAAGAACCGGTTTTTCGTGGGTGGTGGAGGTCGGGAATCAGGTGATCGCATATACCATTGCCTGGATGGTGGAAGATGAGCTTCATATAGCCAATCTGGCGGTCAGGCCGGATTGGCGCAGACAGGGAATAGGCGAGGCACTGGTGAATCATCTTCTTGATCATGCATCCGGATGCGCATGGGCCGGTCTGGAAGTCCGGTGCTCAAATCAGGGTGCGCGGTCCCTTTATAATAAACTGGGATTTTATGAAACAGGTATTCGACCAAAATATTACGCAAATCAGGAAGATGCGATTCTCATGGAGAAGATCCTTTCACATGATATGGAACGAGGTGATTAAAAATGGCATGGTTTAGAAGAAATAAACCCGGACTGGTTTCTTCAAATAAAAAGGAAATGCCAGATGGACTCTGGGTTCGGTGCGAATCATGCGGTGAAATTATATATAAAAAACAGCTGTCACAAAACAGCTTTGTGTGTTTGAAATGCAATTTTCATTTCCGTATAGCCGGGAGCGACTATATCCGGCTGTTGCTGGATGAAAACAGTTTTGAAGAGACAGACAAGGATATCAAAGGAAAAGATTTTCTGGATTTCAGGGACACAAAGCGGTATACGGACCGCCTGAAAGCCGCTCAAAAAAAATCCGGTCTGAGTGATGCCATACGGACCGGTACAGGAAAAATAGGCGGATATCCGGTTGTTTTCGGTGTCATGGATTTCGGATTTATTGGCGGTAGTATGGGATCCGTTGTCGGAGAGAAAGTAGCCAGAGCTATTGACAGGGCGGACAAAAAAAAGGTTCCTTTTATTCTGGTTTGTGCATCGGGTGGAGCCCGCATGCAGGAATCCATTATCTCCCTGATGCAAATGGCCAAAACCTCTGCCAGACTGGCCCGGTTTTCCGACCATGGCGGTCTGTATATACCCATTTTAACCAATCCGACGACTGCCGGCGTCATGGCAAGTTATGCCATGCTTGGGGACATTCATCTGGCAGAACCGGGAGCCCTGATCGGGTTTGCCGGACCCCGTGTGATTAAACAGACCATTGGACAGGATTTGCCGGAAGGATTTCAGCGCGCCAGGTTTCAGCTTGAACATGGTTTTGTTGATGCCATTATTACACGCCAGGAAATGAAGCAATCCCTTATAACCATTCTTTCATTTTTTCTGGAGCAGAAGGAAGGGGTGAATGTCTAAAAAACCCTGTATCCTGATCACCAATGATGATGGAATCGGGGCTCCGGGTATTCACGCCCTCTATCAGGCCCTGAAGTCCATAGGTGATTTATTTGTCGTGGCCCCTTCTGATGAGAGAAGTGCCGTTGGTCACGCCATTACCCTGTCCGATCCGCTCAGGGTGTGGAAAACTAATTTTCACGAAACATTTTTCGGATATGCGGTGAACGGCACACCGGCTGATTGTGTCAAGATCGGATACTGGGCCATACTCAAGAAAAAACCGGATGTGCTTGTTTCGGGGATTAATCTGGGACCCAATACCGGTATAAACACCATTTATTCGGGAACTGTTTCAGCCGCAACAGAAGGCGCCATGCTGGGTGTCCCGTCTTTTGCCATATCACTGGGAACCTACACGGATCCCGATTTTTCGTATGCGGCGAAATTTGCGGTAAAAATGGTTGATATACTCCTGGGTAAAACACTTCCGGATGGAGTCTACCTGAATATCAATGTGCCGGCCTGCCCGGAAAATGAGATAAAAGGGGTCGCGATTACACGTCAGGGACTGGCGCTGTATAAGGAGACATTTGACCAGCGCATCGACCCGCACGGGCATACCTATTACTGGCTGTCCGGACAAAAAGTCAATCCGGAACAGGGGCTGGACGTGGATGATGGTGCTGTCCAGGCCAACTGTATTTCCATTACACCGGTTCATTATGATTTAACGCATTATAACTCTCTGGAAAATTTGAAACAATGGAAAATAGAGATATAAAGCCGGAGAAGATTAACAAGAAAATGACACACCATATGATTAATCATTTATCCTTTTCCCATGATGGCTGTCCATGACCCGAATTCAAAGAATTTCACATTGGATTTCACTTGTTTTTAATCCCCTTTTTGTGGCACCTGTTTTTTTCCTTATCATGCTGCTGGCGGATCCTTCTCTTTCTGTGTCAAATAAATGGCTGTTATCATTAATCGTCCTGACTTTTTCCAGTTTTATTCCGCTCGGTTTTCTGCTTATCCTTCAAAGCAAAGGGAAAATTCATACAATAGAAATTGACAGAAGGGAGAAACGGGTTACGCCGCTTCTTCTGGGCGTTCTCCATTTTATTATCGGTTATTTTATCCTGCGTTTTTTAAAGGCACCGCCACTGGTTTCAGGATTGATGTTTTGTTACGCAACCAATACATTCATTGTGGTACTGATTACACTTTACTGGAAAATCAGCCTGCATGCCATCGGCGTTTCCGGTCCATTCGCAGCCCTGGTTTTTCAATGCGGCTGGCAGGTCTGGCCGCTGGGTCTCATCATTCCGCTGGTCGGTATTTCAAGGATTATTCTGAAAAAGCATACCATAATGCAGGTCATTGCGGGAACAATGATAGGGCTTCTAAGTACGGGTTTGCAGATCTATTTGTTTTTTACCTAGTCTGTTTTACTTTTTCATATTCATTTGTTATATTATAAAATGTTTTCTATCGGAAGGCAATGGATTCAACTGAGAAGCAAACCACGGACACAGGATGAAATCGGTACAGGATGAAAAAATATTAATTCTGGATTTTGGTTCACAATATACACAGCTCATTGCACGCCGGGTTCGTGAGCAGAACGTGTACTGCGAGATTGTCCCTTTTAATATTGATCCTGATCAGCTGAAAGTGAATAATCCCAGCGGACTGATTCTTTCAGGGGGACCATCCAGTATCTATGACAAAGGCGCTCCCATTCCGGATCAGGCTGTTTTTAATCTCGGTGTTCCTGTTTTGGGTATATGTTACGGTCTCCAGGTTATTGGAAGGCTTCTGAACGGTGAAGTCAACCGGGCGGCGAAACGGGAGTTCGGCCGTGCCCGTTTCAATGTAGATAATGACGAGGGCCTGTTTGAGGAATTGACATCTTCACTGGATGTCTGGATGAGCCATGGCGACCAGCTTACGCGCATTCCTGAAGGATTTACAAAAATCGGACATACCCAAAACGCAGATATTGCTGCTGTGGCTGATTTTAAGCGGAAAATATTCGGGGTTCAATTTCATCCTGAAGTGGCCCATACACCAAAAGGGACGCTCATTATCCGCAATTTTCTGTATCGGATATGCGGGTGTCACGGATACTGGACACCTGAATATTTTGTGGAATCATCAGTTCAGAAAATCAGGGATCAGGTGGGCAAGGGCAAAGTTGTCTGCGGACTGTCAGGCGGTGTTGATTCAGCTGTAACAGCCGCCCTTATTTACAAGGCCATAGGAAAACAGCTGATTCCGGTGTTTGTGGACAATGGACTTCTCCGCAAGGAAGAATCAGAAGAAGTACAAAAGACCTTTCAATATATGGATCTTCAGTTCGTTGATGCATCGGACGCCTTTTTAAAAGATTTAAAAGGGATCACCGATCCGGAAAAAAAACGGAAACAGATTGGCAAACGTTTTATTCGGATTTTTGAAGAAAAAGCCGCCTCGATTGGGAAAATAGATTTTCTTGCACAGGGCACCCTGTATCCGGATGTTATTGAAAGCACATCTACGTGGGGGCCCTCTGCAACCATTAAGTCACATCACAATGTTGGCGGTTTGCCCGATACAATGCGTCTGAAACTGGTTGAGCCTTTACGGGAACTTTTTAAGGATGAAGTCCGTGCCGCGGGCAGGGTTTTGTCACTTCCCGATCATATTATCAACCGTCATCCATTCCCCGGACCGGGTCTGGCAGTCCGGATACTGGGAGAAATTACAAAAGAGAGGCTCGACCTTCTGCGTGAAGCGGATATTCTTTTCATCAATGAATTAAAGGCATGCGGCTGGTATGATAAAGTATGACAGGCTTTTACAGTTCTTTTACCGGTTCAAACAGTCGGTGTGATGGGTGATGAGAGAACCTATGAAAATGTAGCCGCGCTCCGTGCGGTGACCAGTGTGGATGGGATGACAGCAGACTGGGGTAAACTGCCCTATGATCTGCTGGGCCACATATCGAACCGGATTATCAATGAAGTCAAGGGCATTAACCGTGTGGTCTATGATATCAGTTCAAAACCGCCGAGTACCATTGAATGGGAATAGCGGTACGTGTGACGCATTTCGGAAAAACATAATGCTGTAGCATTATGGACGGGGAATAATTATGTGTGGTATTGTCGGATATATTGGAAATCAACCTGTTTTGCCCATATTAATCAATGGTTTGAAACGGCTCGAGTACAGGGGTTATGATTCAGCCGGTATTACGATTCGAGAGGATGACAAACTGATCTGTGTTAAACGGGAAGGCAAGATTGCTGAACTGGAACTGGATGTCAATGAAATTCAGACAAAGGCAACCAGTGGAATCGGCCACACCCGCTGGGCCACTCATGGAGCACCGTCTACCGAGAACGCCCATCCCCATTTTGACTGTAAAAAGCAAATTTCCCTGGTGCATAATGGAATCATTGAAAATTACGCCCAGTTAAAATCTCAATTAATTTCCGAGGGCCATACTTTTACGTCGGAAACCGATTCGGAGGTTTTGGTCCATCTTGTGGAAATGTTCTATGAAGGAGACATGGCCTTTGCCATGAGAAAGGCGCTGCAGCTGATACGAGGCACCTTTGGTATTGTGATGATCTCCAGCCTTGAGCCGGACAGGGTTTTTGCAGCAAGACGGGGCAGCCCGCTGGTTATTGGTGTTGGGGAACAGGAAACATTGGTGGCTTCTGACGGCTCGGCCCTTGTTGAGCACACCCAGAATGTGATTTACCTGGAAGATGATGAAATGGCCGTTCTGGACCGTAAAGGCGCCAAAGTCAGGACGCTTCAGGACAAGAAAGTCATTAAGGCCGTTGAAAAACTGCCCTACGATTTAACAGGTATACAAAAGGGCGGTTATGACCATTTTATGCTGAAAGAAATATTCGAGCAGCCCGATACCATTCTTGATTCAATGAGGGGACGTTTGCTTCTTGATGAAGGGGATGCCAAGCTGGGCGGTTTGGAGAACAGTTTTGAAAGGCTCAGGAACAGCATGCGTCTCATTATTACAGCCTGTGGTACAAGCTGGCATGCAGCCCTGATCGGAGAATATCTGATTGAGAAACTGGCCGGCATTCCGGTTGAAGTGGAATATGCATCTGAATTTCGTTACCGTGATCCCATTATTTCCAGGGCGGATACAGTATTGGCCATAACACAATCCGGCGAGACCGCAGATACACTGGCCGCTGTTCGTGAAGCAAAACAAAAAGGGGCCCTGGCACTGGGTTTGTGTAATGTCGTGGGGAGCACCATTGCCCGGGAAACTGATGGCGGTGTCTATCTTCATGCGGGACCGGAAATCGGTGTCGCATCGACCAAGGCATTTACGTCTCAGGTGGTGGTTTTAAACATGATTGCCCTTGCACTGGGACGCAGAGGCAACCTGTCGGCAGAAGACGGAAAATCACAGGCTCAGGAAATGGTGTCCCTTCCTGAAAAGATACGCATGGTTTTTAATCAGCAGGAGAATATCCGTAAAATTGCAGAGAGAATGGTGGAACACCATAATGCACTTTATCTGGGCAGGGGATTCAATTATCCGGTGGCACTGGAAGGCGCGCTTAAAATGAAGGAAATTTCCTATATCCATGCAGAAGGATATCCGGCTGCTGAAATGAAACACGGACCCATTGCGCTGATTGACAAAGATATGCCGGTGGTTTTTATTGCTGTAAAAGATCCTGTTTATGAGAAAGTGCTGAGCAATATCGAGGAGGTACGTGCCAGGGGCGGCTGGGTTATTGCCGTGGTCACGGAAGGGGACAAGGTGGTCAGAAAACATGCGGATTATACCATTGAAGTACCTTCAAGCAATCAGTATGTATCACCTGTGTTAACCGTGATCCCCTTGCAAATGCTGGCCTATTATACGGCTGTTTTAAAAGGGTGTGATGTGGATCAGCCCAGAAATCTGGCCAAAAGTGTTACAGTTGAGTAAATGAGGAGAATATCAATATGATCTGGCGAATGAAAACACTGATCGGTTTAATTGTTTTTTTAGGACTTGTACTCCCGCTTGCTGCACAGGATCACGCAGCTGTAGACAGTCTTTTTTATCAGTGTGTTCGATCGTATGAACAGGGGCAATACAGAGAAGCCCTGAAAGACCTGACCTTTATGGACAGGGTCTATCCAAACCACTCACGGACCACAGCATCTCTGCTCATGCAGGGAAAATGTCTGATCCAGTTAAACCGGTATATTCAGGCTATTGATTTTTTACAGAAACTGGTTGACGAGCATCCAGGAAGCCGGTACCAGGACGATGCGCTGTATGAAATGGCTGTTGCGTATTATGGTTTAAACATGCATAAGGACAGTGTGAGCCGGCTTTTGTTTTTACTACAGCAGGGTGGTGATAAGGAAGTGCTTAGCCGGGCGGCACGACTCAGCTCAAAGATTATGGATAACCGTATGGAGATTATGGATCTGCGTCAGCTTGCAAAAGAGGTCTCTTCTGAACGCGCAAAGGCGGCGGTTATACTTCGAATCGCACGTAAAGATATTGAAGCGCAGCGTTATCAATCTGCAAAGGAAATTGTGCAGCAGTTTCTTGAGCAGTATCCCAAGAGTGCTTATCTGCTTCCCATGCAGGAACTTCTGGATCAGGCCAATGAGATGGGCAAGGGATTTTTAAAAATCGGCGTGATTCTTCCATTAACAGGTCAGGATCAAATGGCAGCACAACAGCTGCTTGATGGTGTACAGTATGCTGTTAACCGGTATAACAGCGGCGGCGGAATAAAAGTCGAACTGATTATCAGGGATTCCGAGAGCCGTGTGATTCATGCGATTCATCATGCCCAGGATCTTTGTGAGAATGAAGGTGTGGTGGTTATCATAGGTGAATTAACCAGTGATGCCACAGCCGCTGTTGCAGCTGTGGCCCAGGCAAGCGGTGTGGTCCTGCTTTCTCCTGCAGCGACGGAAAATGGTATCAGCAGTATTGGATCCTATGTTTTTCAGGTCAACAGCAATTTAAAATCGCGCGGAGAACTTCTGGCCAATTATGCGGTATCCGGGCTGGGTCTTAAAACCTTTGCAGCTCTTTACCCGTTTGATAATTACGGTAAATCAATGCGGGACGCCTTTGCAGCACGAATAGCGGACCTGGGTGCGGAAATGATTGAGGAGAAAGTTTACTATGAGGGTGCCATGGATATGGGCCCCCAGTTCAGGGCGATTCGTGAGGCCGGGATCAAGCGAATGATCCGTGATTCTTTAATCATTCGGATTCCCCGGGAGCAGCTGGAACTGATGAATGAACAATCAAACACGAAGCCTGATAATATACTTTATACCAGTCAGACGGTTCAGGATCTTGTAGATTCAACGGATCTGGCCATTACCTCAATTGATGGATTGTTCCTGCCGGTTTACACGGAAGATCTTCCCTATATTATTACACCCATCGCTTTTTATAACATTAAAGCCCAGGTTTTCGGCGGTGTGCCCTGGCATGATCTTGAAATTCTTGAACCGAGAAGCCGGTATATTGACGGTGCCATCTTTTTAAGCGACTTCTACGTGGATCCTTCCAATCTGGTTTTCTATCGTTTTCGCGATTCATTCCGGAAAGAGATGGGCAAGACACCTGAAAGGCTGACAATTTTCGGATATGATGCAGCCATGATGTTGCTGGAAACCATTCAGGGAGTGTCTCACAGTGCGAATGAAATACGGGATTTGCTTATCCGGAAAAAAGATTTTGTAGGGATTCAGGGGTCGATCGTCTTTGATGTAAACCGGGTGAATCCATCCATCAATCTGCTTCAATACAGGGGTGAAAGGCTGATACCGATTCGATGAAGCCGGCTCGTTATGTTTTTTG
>Ga0272441_10012438_pt1 | contig 12435 bp, 13 predicted proteins | sample SSMProp6N_FD_193582 | JGI IMG/M metagenome (GOLD analysis project Ga0272441, IMG submission 193582) | Marine sediment archaeal communities from Little Sippewissett salt marsh, Falmouth, MA, United States - SSM-Prop-6N | ecosystem: Environmental > Aquatic > Marine > Wetlands > Sediment ...
CTACATCCACATACTTAATAAGTATGCTGTAAGGAGCTCTATACCCTGTACTCAACCTCTTTTATTCTCCAAAGCTTTAATAATACTTTGAAGTACCTCCTTATCCAAACTTAAGTCCTTGCCTTTTCCTAATTCACCCACATTAGCCTTACATACAAAAACCCTATCGAGCTTTGTCTCTATCTTGGCCTCACAATATTTACCGTTGTGATAAAAGTTAACTACTATTACTGTTTTTTTCATTTGCCAATTATTATACCCTGTATACCCTGCTCTTCTGAGGATAGCTCACAATTAAATGCAGTAGGATACTTTCTAAAATCCTCTTCCTTTACCAGGTCAAGCCCTGACTGCTGAGGCAGATACATGGCTGTAGTTTTAAGAGCTGTGGTATCCCCCTCAAACAAAAGGTTAACTACCTTGTTCATTGCACCCTGTCTTTGCTTAGCTATATTAACTTCACATAAATCAATCTGAGCATCAGGCTGATAGTATTTCTGCCGGTACAGTAGAAAAACCAAGTCTGCATACTCCTCAAACCCTCCTGTGTTTTTAAGATGCCGGAGCTGAGGCCTGTTATCAATATCCGCCTTCTTCTTCTTGTCTTTAAGTGCCTCTGCCTGACGACCTATTTGTGCTACCATACATATATGAATGTTCAAATCCTTTGCCACAATCTGAGCTTTCCGGATTGCATTCTCATAAGCCAAGGGGGTAGACTTAAATACATCCTCAGTAGTCTCATCTACTCTACCAAATAAATCAATAAACAAGACCAGGTCCCCTCTATCCTTTATTTTATTCTTCAAAGAGGATGCCCTCCTAGCAATGATGTCCAGGTTCTGGCGCGGAGTGTCATCAATATAAAGATAAGGGTACTGCTTGAAAAAACTGTTATGTGTGTTAATATTCTGCCAGTCTGCTTCAGTAAGCTGCCCTGTATTTTTAATCAAATCAACCAGGGGAATATCAGTAGAGATAGCCATGAGCCTGTCATAGGTACTTATGTTATTCATTTCCAAAGCACATAGTGCTGGAAATATAGGTCTGTTAAGAATATACGGGGACACCACCGATCCTTGCAATGACCTGGTCTGCATGGTCAGGCTAGTCATTATAAGAAGCCTACGCATAATATTACAAACGAATGAACTCTTCGCACACCCAGGTCTTCCTGCCACTACAGATATTTTACCAGGCATAAAGCCTTCAACAAGAAAATAATCTATATGGGAGAAGCCTGTGGGTATAAAAGCTCTGTCTTTTTTACGACCCGCCATATCCTTGTCCCACAGATTAGCTACTTGACCTACAGAGATATATCCTTCGCTGTCATATAGTTTAGACAATGCCACCTTATCTTTAATAGAGTCTGCTATTTTAGTCAGAGCTACAGGATCAACCTGAGAAGGCTGACTGAGAGCCTGTGAAAAGTTAACACCCTCCTCCGCGGATACACTATATATTAGTTGGTGTGTATATACTTTCTTTAAATAGTACTTAAAGGAGTTGATATTTATATTCTGCTGCCGCGCCAAATTCATTAATTGGTGAATGTATTCCTGGGCTACTGTACCCCCTTCCTTATAATCATTGGATAAGTCGGTCAGTATCTCCAGCTTATAATCCATCCCGTCTCTGTTCGCTTTCTTAATAGCATGAATAATATTACTGTGGTTACTACTACAGATAAAATCACTCTCACCAATATCAGAAAGACATTCTTTCCGGACTTCTTCACTAGTCAGGAGAGTACCCAGAACTAACTGTTCATTATATAGATTAAGATCCGTCATACTATATGCCCCGAAACACTCCGCTTAGCCTCAACATCATAAGACCCTTTAAAATATATTTCAACGTTACACCTTTTCAGCAAATTCACTATACTCCCACCAAGTAACTTGAATAAGCCCCCGGTATCTGATATATTGGTAGTCAATATAGTAGAGAGACAGTTATTAACCCGGTACCTTAGAAACTCATCCAGAATTTCCTCTTTAAAAGAGATATTCTCGATAGCTAATTTGTCTATATCATCCAGACATACAACCTTTGCTTCTCTTATCTGGTCCCTGAGATATATATCCTCCGGGTCTCTGGTTGTCCATGACCTGGTAACTATATTTATATAAGAAGTAAGCATAGTAAAGTAGGCAGAGTAACCCGCCTCCAAAGCAGCCATCAATATAGCAACAGCCAGATGGGTCTTACCACTATTATTATCCCCCATAAAAATATACCCATTACCCGCTTCTAAATGCACCTTCAGATTATTTACAAACGCTCCTACACATTGACGGATTTTAATATTGTTAGAATCTCCGCCTATAGCTTCAAAGTTATCTACCGTGCAATTAATATATCTGACAGGAATGTTGGCCTCCTCTACACACTCGTACAGCCGAACATTCTTCAAATGTTCTTTCAAACAGCTGCAAGGAACCGCACCCCCTCCAGGAGTGGTAACCATCCCCTGCTTACAGTTGCCGCAAGATCTGTAAACCGGTTTATCCATTATTTTATCTTTAGCCTCTCTTCTTCCCACCCATATCTTGCAATCAAATAACTATCAGTCATACCATCATGAAACTTTTTACACTTCGGAGTTCTTTTAAATGAGCTGGCACCGTTACTTAGTTCCAAGGCTTTCTGAATGGAGCTACTCTTTTCACTTCTATCCATTCCAGCCAGGATATCTTTTTTCCAAGTTTGTGGTCTAACTTTATGTACTTTGTCTTTTCCAAGGTAAGCTACCATAAACCCTAGTATTGAGCCGAAACCACAGCCAAAGTTGAACATACTGGTCACACCCTGCTCCGGGCGTGCAGCCACCTCTTCGAGATATGCTATACACTCTGATGGTAACACCCTACCGAATATCTGGCGACGGATACTCTCAAGATCTATTTCAGTACGATACTTTTTATTACCTTTCTTTGTTTTTGTTGTAAGTTCATACTTAATCACAGGCATGGGTATACATAGTAATATAACTGACTCCTCGCAGTTACTGTAGTGTGGGATCTCCAACACAGTTATGCCTCCTTCCTGTCCTGGATCAACCCCTATAACTTTCATTTATGAACCTCGTCGTAAAAGGCATACATCTTATATAGGTGATCATCTTTATAAGGCATAGGTACATAGGGTACATCCTCATTATCTTTACCGGCATTGACCACACACCACAGATACTCCTTGTACCCATAGTTTGGATCTTTGTCAGCTTTAAAGATGGCACTTACCAATTTCTTAAAAGACGGGTCACCAGCCAGTTTATCCGCTACTTCCGGACTACAGTGTTTCAACATGACAGCAAACTTAGGCCTCTTAATATTTTTAAAGTAAGCCATAAGAGTATTTCTCTTATAAGTTACTGCTTTACGGACAGCTATCTTACCTGAGTTCACGGCTTTAATGTAGTCGTCTAAAGCCTTCTCAAAACGGTTACGACTAACTAAGTGTGGGTTGCCTATCTCTCTTATTTTTAGTACAAAATTGTAAAGAGGGTCACCACCTTCCTGAAACTTCAAGAAGGAGTACAGGCTTTTGAATTTATTAACACAGTCTACACTTAACTCAGTGTAAAACACATTCACATAAGCAAGGCTGTCCCTTTTATTTATTTCCAGCCTCTCTTTTAAATGTGCAGACTTGGTATTCAGTATATCCTCGGCATCCCTCTGCATAGGATCATCAGGATCCAGTAAATTTATCTCTTTATCCTGCTTCTCTTTTTTTGGTGGTAAAGTAAAAGGTATAAATGTATTTCTACACTTATGTGCATACTTTATCCAGCGAGGAGATTCCGCTGCTTTATCTTCAAGTGCTCTCAGATCTAGTTCATAACATTTCTTATTGGCTATACCTTTACGTATTAGAAACCCTATCTTAACTAAGATGCTGACAGAACGTTGTAATGATCTAACAGAACATCTTGTGAGTTCCTTTAAATCCGTATAAGGCATTTTAAAATTCTTATTCACCGGTATCAAGCCCAAAAGTAATTGAGCCACATAGACTGTCGCGGGGTCTAAGTCATCGATGAATAATAAAGCCTGAGGAATGAAAGATAATCTGTAATCATCCCCAGGTAGATAGGCTCTAAAATTAGCATCCATATTTTACCTTCCTAATATAAAGGGAGTTGGAGTTGTTGATCTACCTGAAACCCCCAATTAGTATACCACTTTTTTCTATTACGCCAAATATCACAGCATTTATCTATGAGGTGATCAACATAGTCATATACTGTGGGAAGCTTCTTACCTTCCACGGCTCTTCGTATCCTACCTACCCTTTGCTTTAACTTGCCCTCGTTATTAGAAGGGCACGTCAAGTGTACTGAACCGAGATTAGGTATATCTAACGCCTCGTCAGCCAACTGCGTGGCTAATAGTACATCTACCTTTCCTTCTCTGCACTCTTTTAATATGTGTGACCTTTCCTCCGGTGTAAGCCCTTGCCCTACCAGATACCTTGCTTTGATATTAACTTCCTGTAACCTAGCTGCAAGACTCTTGCAGTGATCTACACGATCAGATAATACCAAAGCAAAGTTTCCCTTTTGAACATCTTTAATTACTGTATCCCGTATAAGTTCATTTCGTACTTCATCTTTGGCCATAGCATTAATCATAAAAACCCAACTTTTCATGCCTGAGTAACTGTAATCGAAATTTGTTAAAACTTTCTCAACCTGGGCTGACATAGTGATACCCGCAGCCTCAAGGGTAGAATCTAAAATGCGGTGTATAACCGGTCCAATAAATTCATGCAATAAAAAGTGAAGTTTATCTTTCCGTTCCGGTGTTGCACTTACTCCAAACCTGTACTTAGCTGGAAACTTATTCATTACGAAAAGGAATGTTTCCGCAGGAACATGATGACATTCATCACATACTACCATCCCAAACATTTGTTGTAGTTGTCTCCATTGATCCTTATTAAGTCTGACTAAAGTCTGTACCATACCTATAGTAATTATATTGGGCTCAAAAATACCCTCACCTATTGTCCCTATCTGGCCCTCATCTAATTGAAACCGGTTACCTATCTCCCTTATCCACTGCTTCATAAGATCCTTGGTATGGACTATTATCATTGTAGGCTGTCTCTTAGAAGCTATTTCGTTTATCTGATGGACTGTTTTGCCACTACCACAAGGAGCCTCAAGGACCCCCTGCTCCTTAAGCTTAAAAGCCTCGTGAGCAATCTGTTGATGAGGCCTGAGCTGCCAGCCAGGCTGAGCATAGAATTTTATAGGGTTTGAAAAGGACACACGGTTGTCAATTACATTGACTTTATACCCGAAATGAGTAAGTACTCTCCTTGCGAAAGCACCTGTGCCCCTGGGAATTATGAAATGAGTATCTGATTCATAATAGGATTTAATTATCTTAGGAACTCGTACAGCTTTAACATTCCCTCCTACAGCACGTAACTCCATGTAATACTGAGGGTTGTCATGTGTTAACTCTTTTATAAAGTGTCTACGTATAATTTCATTGAAAGGTTTTGGTACTCTAATAACGTTGTCTACTGTGAGGGTAATGTCTGGCATTATTTATTCTCTTCTGTAGTAACTGCCTCCTCCCCCTCAACCTGTTTTTTAACCGTCAACGCTACATTCCCAAAATACTTACTGACTAATTCCTTTGAAGTAACACCTAACACTACCAAATACTTCTCGTCAAAATCAGAAGCTTTCTTTAACAAAGCAGGTGTTACATAGAATTTAACATAACCGAAACGATACCTTTTTTTGACAAGCCCGAAAGTCAAGATGTTAAGTATCCGGAAAAGGATAGACTGTCCCCCAGACTTAACGATCATATTGTTCTCTTTATGCTCCGGGTCTTTAATATGTCCTGATATAGCAACAGTCTTTTGCATACCTTCAGGTGTTTTAGATACAACTGATACCAGATCCAGCCAGTTAAGATGCATACAAAAAGGACACCTGGTCCTGAGGTTGGATATAATCAGGGTATCTACTAAGCGGCCACACTCAGGACATCTGCAATAACCTTTATTTTTAAAATGCTTACGGGCTGCACTATCTGCAATTTCATGCGCTTTTCGGTTCAGAAGATGATTACACTCGGGACACTTAGAAAGTCCCTGCTCCTGAAAGTAGTGCTTAGTAGCATTAGTTGCTGTTTTTTGAAGAGATTCTATAGTAGGTACTTTGATTGTTGTCTTTTGGGGCATAATTATTCCCTCCTGTTAATATATCGACTTTTTTGTCAAAAAGTTAAGTAGAATATTTGAGGGGGTACAAAGTACCTAATTAGACGTTTATTGCATCTGGTAAATATAGCACCTGGGGGCTTTTATTAATGTATCTAAGATTGTCCTCAAATCTGTTCCCAACTTTAACAAATTCTGTGACGGGTATTATAGCATTGGTTATAGGGTATGTCAAATAATCAGGATAAAATCTCTTCCCACCGGGACCTGAGGGTGTCCCAGCTCCGAGTCTCTGCAATTTGATCCGCTATTTTTGACTGCTCTGATATATTTTGACCATATAAACTGTCCACCATTTCTGCCAGAACCCGAGGATCAAAAGTACAGTACTCCACTGGATTCGTAATCCTTACCTGAGATACCCGGTTTATAGGAACCAACCAATCCTCAGGCAAGATTTTGTTCTGAGGTTTCATATTAGTCATCAGAACTACCATTCCAGAAGACAGGGCCTCATTCAATTTAAGGGACTGGCCGCCATACCTGCGCGGGTGTATTAATACATCTCCCGTCTTATACATTTCATCTCTGGTTGCAAAAGGAGCAGTGTACTGATCGTATATTTTAATCTGAGTTTTTGTCAAGAACTTGTTCGCCTGTTTAACCAACGTAGTACCCTCCCGATCATGCCCTGCATTAAACCCTGCGAAGTGTACAAAGCGTAAAGCCTTCTCTCTGAGCTGGAAAGGTATCTCCTTTCGGTATACAGGACATGTAAGTACCTCGACATCCTTTGGAGTGTACCATTTCTCAGGGTACACTACCTTATCTGGCATACTAGGTCTATCGTATTGCCACCACTCATGATTAACTTTAACAACAGACTTAACGCCATACTCTCTAGCCAGGCTGAACAGTCTGCTGTGATAAGGACTCTCTATAGTAAAGACAACATCCAGACCTTCGAGAAACTCTGTCCACATTTTATCTTTGCTGTCAGACATAGCAATAGCCAGTCTACCAAAATCAAAAATAGGAATATCCCCAAACCTCTTTAAGTCCTGAGGAAGTCTGTCAATTTTAATACCAAGCCCTTTATCAAAATGAATATTCCTCCAGAAATCCCAGGTTTCATAACCCAGGCCACAACAATCAAACCTACATAGGATACCTCGTTTCATAATGTTTTCCTCCCGTCCAGATGATAACTACGTTTAATCCCCAAGGGATCATCCGGCGGTGCATAGATCCACAGACGGAAACCGAACCAGCCTGTAGCCCTGTCCGCGGTACACGCATTGTGGACGATACCGTGCATCACATCTTCGATAAACTCCGGCTTATCACTGAAATAGTTTTTCAATATCCTCTCATAGAAAGTCTTTGAAGCTAGATGAGGGCGCTGAGACCATTGCATGGTCTTTATCAGGTGAGCTTCCTTATCCTCTCCCAAAGTCAAGTGCTTATGCTCCTGATGGACATGCTCTTCATGCAAAAACCGTATCAAATCAGCCTTGCCCTGGTAAATACACTGCTTCAGGTTCTCCCATTCGATAGACCTGTCAGGGGTCAGTGGGGCATCATGTTCCACGTATAGTATCAGAGGTGTGCGGATATCACCTATGATGTGTTTCAACATACCGCACTGCTGCTTATGTGTAGAGAAGATTACAGGAACCACGTTTTCCCATTCAAAGTTACATTTCCACAACAGCCGGGCCTTATACTCTTCATAGTTTTTATTACCGTAGTCTCCACCATCCAAAGTGATAATGATTTCAGAAGTAGGCAAGTGGACCCTTACCGTAGAGATAGTCTCCTCGATAATTTCAGTATTAGGGTGTGTGGATATATGGCTAGAAGGTATGACTACAGTCACATCACTGTTCGGCTTAATCAATCGGTATTTCAAATCCCTTTTATACTTCTGCCACCAGGCATAAAGTTCATTACTTTTTAAAATATAATGCTGTAGCCATTCCTGAGTTATCCCGGTCAACGACTCGTATGTCCTAATTACCGGTATCGGAGCTCCAGGCAACATCTCGTCCCAAAAGCCTTCACCCTTACCCTTTGAAGTAATAGTATCGGCAATTGGTATTCTCCCTGCCTCCAGAGTTTCATATACTCTAAATGTGTCCGGAATTTCAGGGCCTGTAGGACAAGGAATGATCTTAGTATCAATCAGTTTTTGAAAGTAGGTTTCCTGAGTAAACCCCTGAGTAAAACCTTCAGTCCGCAGAACTTCTCCTTTTATAATTCCCCCCTTTATTATCCTGTCCATCTCTGCAGCACAGGCTTCCCTTCTACTGTGTGTTATCTGCCCAGCAAAAAACAAATCCTTTGTAGGTTTGACATACCCAAGCCCCTTGAGTATTTGTCTACACCTACGGGGATACCCCAAAGGCCAAGCATTCTCTATTCCCATTTCTGGCATGGCTGATTGGACCCAAAGAATCATGTCAGGATGTGACAATTTCTTAAAATCAAAAACAAATTCTTCATCACCCATCACAAGAACTATAACCTTTTTGACTTTCTGAATATCTTCATTAAACCGATCCACAAACTGTGGCTGCCGTCGAGCAGGGATAACTATGATCCCCTCCTCCTCTTCAGTGATTCCAAACTGATGCTCACAGTCAAAGAGAAGATCTTCCAATAACGTCATGTCCCAGTAAACATCTTTAGTTGGTACATCAGGATCATAAGAAACCCACATTACTTTCATCTAATACCCCTTTCCTTAAACATTTTCTCCCATGTCAGAGAGACTATTATGCTGTTTATAATACCTGCTTATTACTGTATCCCTGTATAATACAGATGCACTTCATGTTGATAGTCCAGAAGAATTTCCTTATACCCAAACCCTTTAACCCAGTTACGAAGATCTGCAGCATATACATCGAACATTCTAAATAGAAACTCCGGATGCAAACTTAGATAGATGTCAGGCTTGTACTGTTTCAATGTATCTGCGGCCCCTTTAAGCACCTCGAATTCGCTCCCCTCCACATCGAGTGTTATCATAGCAGGTCTGACTTTAAGTTGCCGGATTACATCATCAATTTTTATCTGAGGAATTACATCTGCCTCATAGGCCAGCTCCTTGAACCCATGATTACCTATTACAGGACCTATAGCAGACTTTGGGAAATCACCCCACACTAAATCAGTTCCTTTAAGATCTGTTACATTGGCAGCAAAACCAGAAAAAGAGGCCAAGGGTTTCTTAAGATTATTAGCATCCCATATCATTTTTACATTAGGCCATACTTTATCATTTGGTTCAAATAAAACTAACTGTGCTCCCCATTTGGCCAGAAGTGCCGCAATATCCCCTTCTTCTACCCCCACATAAAAAACTACATCTCCTTCATTCACAGTCTCAAACATGGAGTCTATACGCTTCTTTTCCCACCCTTCCTCAGTATACCATTCAGGACGATCCGCTCTGTGCTTTGGTAAAATAAGTTCATACTTACCGTTAAGTATACATTTTATAGTAGGTACACCCATCAGCCCTTCCTATAAACAGTCACCCATGACCATGAAGGATGTAATAAATGCTTACGAACATATGGAAAATCATAATGTCGTTGCAACCAATTACATACCTCCTCACAGGTAAAATGATGTGAAAAAGATTCACTCTCAACACCCTCGACATACTGAAACACCAAACACCCCCCAGGTTTAAGCACTCTGGCAATATCTTCCAGATAATCCCGTACCCCGTCTTCAGGAATATGCTGAAAAACAAACATAGAATATACAAAGTCTATATCGGTAATTCCTTCCGGTATGCTCCTGCCTTTCCCTAGTTTATAAATGACATTACTTAACTCAGGGGCCTGTTTGATCATCCCTTCAGAGATGTCAACACCTATAAAAGTACAACCTGGATGTTCTTTAGCAAGAATAGTCGTAAGTCTGCCTATACCACACCCTACCTCCAAAGTTCGCTTGTATTTAAAAGGATCAAAACATAACGCCTCTAAGCAATCACTATCCTTTATATTTTTATCTACTATATAGTTATCCCGTACATAAGGATCTCCTGAAGCAAACTCCCAGTACTTTCTTTCTCTCTCTACCCTATTCATTTAACAAACAGAAAGTTTTCCTGCCTCAAAGATTTCACATACTCATATCGAGTACCTGAGTTCAGCTCACAGTATTTTACAACTGTATTTAAAGGATTATTTTCAAACTCAACCATATGTTCAAACCCCTTATTAGGTATTTGAAAAACACTAAAACCATAATAAACCATCTGCTCCACCATATCTGGAAACCAGTTACCAGGTTTTAAAATAGGAGATATCTCAGCAAACACATAATCTACTTTACCTTTTTCAAAAAGTTGTTTACATGCAGATATTGCATAAGGATCAAGTCCTTCCATATCTGTCTTCAACAACAACACATCCTCTGTACCTGGATATACATAGTTCTCATCAACCCAACATAGATGCCCTTGCACACAATCTGCTTTACCATTAAGAGTGGCATTCTTCATCAAGGTCTGTAGGTTTTCACTATCTGCTTCGAAGGCCTCCACGCTAAAACCATTAATAAGTGCAAGCATACTATACCAGCCTAGATTGGCCCCAAAGTCCAGAAAAACTTTACCACTACCTTTATTCTCTAAAAGAATACCTAAGGTGAGCAATGTCTCAAAACCTTCCCAAATACCTTGAGTAATGAGAGCATGGCATAGAGAGTCTCTCCCTGTACAATAGCCTACTGTGTCTTTATACAGATCATAATTATATGCAAAGAAATCAAAAGAGCACTGATACTGATCCCTGAAAGCAGGAAAATCAGGTATCTTTCTATTATGATCCAAATGGATGTGTAGCTTGACCAGCTCGTGGGAGGTATGACCGACTTGACAGGTATGTAAACTCACTGTTCCTCCCTATCTATGTAGTCAAGTATAGCCTGCATCCGGACATGGTAATTATGATTAGCTTTTACTTCCTCAAAACCTGCTCGACGTATGGCCTCCCTCTCTTCGTCATGTTCCAGATAATAATCAATTGTTTTCTTCAACCCCTCAAAGTCTTTGTAATCATACATTACTATATGTTCTTTATCCTTAAGAGGTATGCCCTCTATACGAGGATGGATCAAGAATCCCCCTCTCCCCGTAGTTTCAAAAAGCCTGTCTGAAAAGTAGTTAGGTTTATTAAACCCAGGACAAAAAGCATCCCCTACAATTATTTTAGTAGAAGCATAAAGCCTATTTAAAGCATCTTCTCTTATTGACGGTTGCCCTAGAGGGGGATACGCAGTAAACTTATTTCCAAACGTACTCTTTAACCACTTTACTAATTGAACACGATAAGGCCAATCAGGATGATAACCATTCCAGCTACCAACAAATGCTATATCTTTATCTACGGGGACATCAGCAATATAACACTCATCCTTCACTACACCAGGCATCATCCATATATGGTTTATGCCCTTTTCCTCAAAAACCTTTTGAGCAGCAGAATCCCCATCAGCAGAAAACACATAGTCTGTTCTCCAGAATGGATCAGTGTCTAAATTTCCATGCCTCTGAATACCTACATATAGGTCAAGATGATAACTAAATGAAGGAACTTTAATTTGTTCCAGCATTTGATACCCGTTAAATTTAATAAACCCTGGAGTTCTAGTCCACATAAATAGATCACCGATATTAGCGGCATCTACCACCTGTGAAAGACTTGCTTTATCTTCCTGTAACCTAAGGACCTTATGCCCCATACTTTCAAGTGTTCTGGAAAGATGGGATTCTGTAGAAAAACTTGGACCAAAATTACCAAGATAGCTTATTAATTTCACCTGTACCTCCTAGAAAAACTTAAGCAACGCTGCCGGGCTTTTACATATTCCGGCTCATCCTTATGTTTTTCAAGCGTGTAAGTTAAATTCTTAAACCAGTTAGCGTTTCTCTCCCTTTGGTTTACTTTTTTAATGATATGCACCCCACGCAGACAAGTACGATTAGAAAAAGTACCCCCTGCCTTATACACCCGGAAACCCATCTCAGTATCCTCTTCTCCCCAGCCTGTTATCTTCTCATCAAACAAACCAGCATCTACCATAAGCTGTTTAGACGCCAGAAGATTTCCTGTACAAAAGGACTGCCACCTACTCTCTGGTAATGTAGATTTAATAGTCTTAGGATTAAGTTCAGCTTTAATAGACCCATGGATATTCTTCAACACCTGATCTTCA
>Ga0272441_10012443_pt1 | contig 12430 bp, 4 predicted proteins | sample SSMProp6N_FD_193582 | JGI IMG/M metagenome (GOLD analysis project Ga0272441, IMG submission 193582) | Marine sediment archaeal communities from Little Sippewissett salt marsh, Falmouth, MA, United States - SSM-Prop-6N | ecosystem: Environmental > Aquatic > Marine > Wetlands > Sediment ...
ATTATCAGACAGATCCGGTGTGCCATACCAATATCCGCTCCCTGTAGTATTTGACCACCGCCATCGGCTCGCATAAGAGCCTACAATAATGGCACTCGTAGCCGTGTTGCTCAATGTATAATCTGTATCCCAAGGACTCAATTCCTTTATCGGAATAGTATTTGAATACAGCCATCCATGTACAGTCAAACTACTGGCTGTATTATTGGTCAATCTCAACGTCCAAGTGCCAGTCACAGGAGGGAAGCTGGAATTTGAATCATAGACCTGTACATGTATTGAATTTTCATAAGTCTGATTATATATAAATATTGTCCCATGATTGGTAGCCACTCCACCCGACGATAAATATACCTGTGTATGAGAATAAACATCTCCTGGTGAATATACAGTGGCACTTACATTTGTTCCACCATCAAACCAAACCTTAAATTGAAAAAAATCATTATTTGATCCAGCTAAAGGTCCGTATGAGTCGACATCAAATGTTATATCCGTTGTGCCGCCTGAAGCTGTCATCGTCCTCACAACATGTAAACTATCATCGCCATCATTACCCGCTGATACACAAACGAGCCGTCCATCCCCACTTGACGTGAATGAGTCAATCGCTTGCGCCTTTTCGCTTGTACCGTCATGCGCATTGTCATGACCGCCAAGACTCATATTAATCACGATGGGTTTTCCCAGCGCTGCTGCTTTCTGCTGAGCATAGGAAATACCATTGATAATATCAGTACTCGAGAAAGAACCGTTTCCGGCCTTTACAACAAGAATATCCGCTTCGGACGCCATGCCTTCATATTTCTGATTGGCCATGGCTGCCCCGTTTCCGGCGGCGGTACCGGCCACGTGACTGCCGTGCCCGTTTGTATCCTGTTCACGCACATATCCGGTTGGACTGCCGTCAATTTCATCTTCTATATGCGCGTTGGTGTATTCCACACCGTAAGTACAGCCCGTTTCGGACGGGGTGTTTTCCCCTGCAATAGCTGTCAGGGTCTGATCCCATATATACAGAATACGGCTCTGCGTGTCATCATCCGGATCCCGAAAATCACCATGTTCCCAGTCGATTCCTGTATCAATAATGCAGACAATGACATCCTCCCCTTTATAGGACGTATTGTTCACCGCACCGGCATGTACATCCTGTACGCCTGTATACCCGCGCGCTACATCGTTATCTATATACAATATTTCCGGAGAATTAACTTTTTCAACCACGTCCATACCGGCCAATGTAACCAGATCTGCTTCTGTCACCAAAGCGGTTACAAATCCGGAAAGCTCTGTCATAACCCGGATACCGGCTGCTCTCAATGCCTCCGCATCTTCCGTGTGTATAATCACGCCATACTCTTTGGTGCCATCTGACCGGACAGAGGAAACGTGTGGCTTCTGAAAATGAGCCGCTTTCAACAACGGATCCGCGTTCGGATCCACCAGTGCCTGAAAACTGGAATGCAGTTTTCGATAAGGATTGTTCCTGGCAAATAATACACCGCTTACCAGAAAACAAATAATAATGTAAATAAATGAGGTTCTTGGTTTCATGATCTATCCTTCTCCCGGATGATAAATTGAAATTAACATTATCATAATATAATATATGTCGCAATAAACAATGAACTTTAATAAAAACAAGCAAATATCGTTCCTAAAAAAGCGTGCTTTTTATGAACATTTATAAATATTTGTTTTTAGTAAACATAAACAGGGAAGGTCTCGACAAATCCGGACGGACAAATAAAAAACAGTGCATTTTTTTCCCATCCGAATTTATCGGCAGATTTCACAAAAATGGTATTTTTTATTGAATATCCTGAGAATAATGAGAGTCATTTCAGGGTATATGCGAGTTTTTTCCGCTATTCGGTTTGATAATCAGGTAATCACCGGAATTTACAACGCCTGTCAAATTACAGTCTTCATCATAGTATCCTTCCGAACCGCTATACGTTTTGACAACCAAATAATCAGCAGAATTTACCACTTCTGTTTTATTGGTGTCTCCAGCAAACATACCATATATACCACCCCCCAGATCAGCCAGTTCCGCGCCTTCAACCTTGTCGGATCCTGTGGTAAAATTATAGATGGTTGTTGTGGATGTATTGAGGGCAACGGTTTCATTCGCAATAATATCAATATGATTTCTGTGCCGGACAACCGGATAATAATCACCCGGAGGCAAATCGATTTTTAAAACGGTCGAAAGGCCATCGTCTGTAACCAGATAGCCATCCTTGCGCAGCAGGACACTGACAGAAGCCAGTGCGGATCCGTCCTGCACGCGCCTCAATTCCAAAAGAACCCAATCGGTAATATCATTTGGAACCGATGATATAATCCGGGGATCCTCGCTGTAGGGTGATTGGATTGGTATATAACCGGCCGAATTCAAATACAGACTCATTTCACCGGCACTGAAGGCGCTTTCCAGAAAAACACGAATGGTCATCAGTACCGAATCAGCCGGATCATTTGAAATTAATTCTACACCGTCTCCGGTCCCCAGATTCCGTGTATATTCCTTGTCCGCTGCATTATTCCAGTGTTCATGTACACCCAGACTTTCCAGCCGTGTTCCGTCTCCCTCCGGATCATAGAAGGTCCCTGAAGGCGGATCATTTGCCAGAGCCGCTTCATGTATATAATTGTCCGTGTCGTCCTTAATGAGCTCGGGCCATTCTGCAAGAAGAAAATCCAGGCCCACTGATTCCAGCGCAACCGGATCCTGCGCAACGAACAAGCTGGATGACCAGTCATCATTAAAGGGCGCCAGATCCCATTTTTCAGGCGGCGCGTTCTGGGCCAGCGTACCGTACAGACCGTCCACAATAAACAGCAAGCCCTTGCCGCTCAGGTTCTCATGACCCAGAAAGTCCACAAGCGGACTGTACGCGTTCATACCCACCAGATTCGGATCAATAAATTCATGGCCCGGCGGTTGATGAAGATTGTACGGCGTGGGTATGGAACCCAGATGATTCTTGCCCAGAAGGGTTACCCCGGCATGCGGATGCACCTTGAGCAGGGACATGTTGATAAAATAGGCGGCATTCAGCACCCTGAACGGCAGCATGTGCAATGAGTCCATTATCACAGGTCCGGAATAGGTAATGGCGCTGTCCACCCACATGACCTGACACCGGCTCCCGGTACCGCCATTTTTATCCATATACCGGACATTCGGAAAATCAGGCTGACATTTATCAAAAATGATATCCGGTATGACCCGGGCCGCGTCATAAACCGTGATTTTGGAATCCTTGATGCCCATGGTGTTGACCAGATGATCCAGCAGGGCATAAACCAGATGCGGTGTGGCTTCTATCTGGTCTTCCTTCCTTCTACGATCATGATAAAAAGAATTGTTGCAGTTGATTTTAATCGCGATTCGTTCTTCCGTCTCATAATTATATCCGACATCTCCTTTTCCATGATTTTGATTAAAATGCCGGAAAAGGGCATCCCAGGCGAGAGAATCAGTATTTTCTTCGGTCAGCCATTGGATGGATTTAGACAGCATGTCATCAACCACGGTCTGACTGACATGGGTATCCTCCCACCAGTACCCGGTTGAACCGTCCCACGATGTGGCGTCCGGTTCGTGTACCCAGACCACGCGACCCGGGAAAATGCCGCGAGCGGTTCCCATGGGACTGTTTGGTGGATCGGAAGGTGTCCAGGCATAGGTTTTTACCGATGACGTATTTAAATGCCATATCAGCGTAATTCCGGCTGAAAGAATACAGATAAAAGCGATCGAATACCGTTTCCTGCTGAAAAAGTATCTGGCTTTTCTATAAGCGAAAACAGATGCTAAAAGACTTGAAATGTAAGTAATAAATGTTGTTGCTAAAGGGAAAGCAATCCGCTGACAAGGATAGGCCGCTCTGCCTGGACGGGGAACAACTCGAACAAGAAACCAGATAAATGCCAAAAAGCCGATAAAAAAACAACAGCACTTCTTCCAGCCAATTTTGATTTGATCCATCATGACTCTGTCAAATCACATATTAAAAATAGCTGCCGGCCTGCTCTGGCAGACCGGCTTAAAATCCAACTGTTCAATAACTACGGGCCCTGATATCAGGGTATATTTGATGACTTGCCGCTATTGGGTTTGATCACCAGATAATCAGCAGAATTAACCACTCCCGTTAAATTACAATCATAGTCATAATAGCCAATGGCACCGCTGTAAGTTTTAACGACCAAATAGTCACCTGAATTGACCACTTCGGTTCCATTTGGATCACCCGCAAACATACCATATACACCCGATCCCAGATCAGCGGCTTCGGCTCCCTCATACTTGTCGGTACCGGTCGTAAAATTGTAAGTGCTTGTGGTTGATGTATTCAGAGTGATGGTTTCGTCTGATATAATGTCCAGATGGTTCCTGTGCCGAACAACCACATAGTAAGCTCCGGCAGCAGCATTCAGTGTAATTTGTGTGGTTGTGCCGTCATCGGCTACCACATATCCGTCTTTTCGCAGGAATGCACTTTTAGACGCTATTGCTGCACCGCCCAGTGTACTCCTTAATTCAACCAGCACCCAATCAGTAATATCGGCAGGGATGCTCGGCACGACTCTGGGATCCTCAGAGTACGGGGAAGTAAGCGGCACATCTCCATTATCCCGTACGTAGGTTGACATCTCGCCGGCAGCATAACAGCCTTCCAGAAAAACCTGTACAGTAATAATGGCATCCGCCCGATCCACCGTGACTTCACCGCCGGCGGATTGATTGGTTCGTGTCGCGGTTTCACCGGTCAAATATTGAATATGCACATCCGCTGCTGTATTGGATCCCAGCCCCACATGAATGACGGGATCATCCTGACCCAGATATCCGTTGCCGCTTCTTGCTTCCCTGTAAGCCAGCAGATCGCCGCCGTAGTTATACGCATCATATACATAGATCTTGGCGCCATAGGCACCGGCCTGACCGTTCGGCGCGGTCAGCCTGATTTTCATGTAATTACCGCCGCCGGTCAGATTATTTTGAATGAGCCGGCTCCCGCCACTTGTTGGGCCGTCATCCGAGTAAACAAAATCCAGATCCCCGTCATTATCATAATCAGCAAAGGCAATACTGCGTGGATCTTCAACATTGGTCAGAGGCACAGCCAGATCCCAGTTAAAAGTGCCTGAACCTGTATTAATAAAGCAGGGGCTTGTTCCTGCTATAACAATATCCAAATAACCATCATTGTTCAGATCGGCAAAACCGCCCATATATCCGTCTATATAGAACTCCAGGTCGTCTCCCCAGGTATCTTCAAGCGTATATGTGCTGTCATTACTGTCGTTCTTCTGGAACAGATAAGCGATTTCTTTAACCGCATCCACAATCAGCATGTCCAGATCGCCGTCATTATCATAGTCCCCCATGCTGATGCCGTCCGAATAGATATCACCGCCCTCACTGTTTTTAATGCCCAGACCGGCTGGGTCCATCAGCCTGTAGGTCCCTGTCCCGTCATTCCTCAGCATATTGAGGGGACCGGACCGGTTAGCGGCAATGATATCAATATCGCCGTCTTTATCAAAGTCTGTATCCGTGGCCCCCTGACAGCAGGGCGCGTGATACAGCACACCGTCATTCAGACCATTGAAGGCAAAGCCCAGCGAATTGAGATACACTTCATTGTCTTCCGTGGGTGAATCATTGGTTCCCTGATATCCGGTTACAGTAAATATATCCAGATCCCCGTCCGCGTTCATATCCAGTGCCAGCACCATCCGCGTCTTTTCGTTCCGGCTGCTCATGTCAGCGGGTGTGTTTTCAGAAAAATCAGAATTGGCCAGATTTTCATAAATGTTGTTGTTATCCGCAAGACCTGTGGAGCCGTCTGTGGTGGTCCCGTTAATCAGATCATAATCCCCGTCGTTGTCCAGATCCGCCCAGCAGGCACCATGTGTGGCATCATGATCCTGGACATGATACCAGGTTGATGAATCGGTCAACGCGGTCCCACCCGTATTTACATAGAAACGTTCATTTGCTGATGCAGAGGCGGCCAGATACCGGGTTATATACAGATCCGGATAGCCATCATCATGGGCCGCATCCGCCCAGTTTGTTCCATGCGTTCCATAACCTGTCAACTGATTTAATACGGTTGTTGATGAATCTGCAAAGGCCACAGCAGCCAGGGATGGAACACCGTCCCGGTTTTTACCCTTCATGGTAGAGAAGGCTTCTTCCAGACTCATATTCGAAAAAGAAAGCTGAGTTGCTGATCCGGATTGGTCAAACGCCCTGCTGTTGTCCGTACTGGTATTGTTCTGTGCTAAAAGCTGCAGACAAAAAAGCAGAAAAACAAGTAATACGAGGCTGATAGAGATGAAAACCAGCCGGCTGGTAGTCATTTTTTTTAACATCTTGATTCTCCCCTAAGGTAAATATTTACTCATTATTCCAAATATTACTAAAGTATTATAACTGCATAAAAAGGCAAAAATATTTATTCAAATATTATGCCAAATTGATAAATTTCATTTATTGATGCTTTCAATCTCCGGAATAAACAGGCATAACATTTTACAAGTTATATATTTAAGCCTATATTAGTTATTACAATATTAAACATACAAAAAAAAATCCAGATGAGCAACAATAATCCATAATAATCAGGAACTGATAAAAAATCTATCAGAAAGAGTAAAAACACTTAAATTTATGTAATTTATTAACTTAATTCATAAAATAAGAATCAGGGAATATTTGAATTTTTTCCGCTGTTTGGTTTTATCACAAGATAATCACCTGAGTTCACCACACTGGTAAGATTGCAGTCCGAATTATGGTATCCGTTTGATCCGCTGTTTGATTTAACAATCAGATAATCACCTGAGTTTATAACATTTGTTTGGTTTGGATCGCCGGCAAACAGACCATATACATCCGGCTCCAGTGTACAGGCTTCTTCACCATAATACATTAATGAATCTGAAATAAAGGAATAGGGTGTGGCATTTGATTCACTAAATGCCAGCGCTGATGAACTCATCACGCCCAGATGATTTCGATGTTCCACCAACAGATAATAATTACCCGGTGATAGATCAATAACAACTTTGTTTTCCAGGCCGGTATCATCAACCAGATAGCCGTCTTTTCTGAGTAAAACACTTCTGGATAAAATATTGTCTCCATCCGCTGTTGAACGGATGGAGATTAACAGCCAATCCACAATATCCATTGAAATGGATTCAATGTCCCTTGGATTTGCAGAATAGGGTGCTGTGAGAGGAATATACATATTCGTGCTGAGATACGTGGTCATTTGATGTTCAATTGAATTATATGCCCCGCCCAGATACAGACGACACTGCAGAGAACACACAGGACCATAATAACCCACAGCCACGGCCCAGTCCGACTGGTACGGCGCGGTCCAGGTTTGATCCACGTTGCTCAGGGTATCCAGATCAATTTCGGCATAGGCTTGTTTTGTATCCACCGCGATGGCTGGCTTCGGGCATTCCATACCGGACAGATCCATTTGAATGGAAGAGGCATCCTCCCTGTAAAAAAGATAATGGGCCCTGGTGGGCCGTTTCAAGGCGTATCCGTCCGTAATCGATGTGTCGGGGACCATATCCTTGAAAAACCGGTCTTTGAAAAATTCAGCATTCGTTTTTATATATTGAGGACTGGGATAGGGGGCGGATCCTCCACCCGGAGGTGGTGGATCGATCGCATTACCATTTTCATCAAGAAAATTGCCCCAGATATTGGCCACGCCCCCGGCCATGGTCGAAATATACAGTCCCCGTCGGGTTTCATCCTCCGAATAATTTTTTTCCGGATAGCTACCGTTTCGCCTCCGGAACCGGTCCTCGGAAAAAACGGGCTGTGTGGTAATCTCATCCAGCGCTTCCCGATAAACCTCATAAGAAGGCTTGTGATGTTCATAACTGGAATAATCCACACCCGCGTTCCAGCTGTGATAGGGTGAATGATCCTCCGGCGGTGTATTCGGACCGTCGGGCCGCCCCCCCAGAAAATGAAACCATCCCAGATGGGCCTGCATGTAGTCGCGCCAGGCATGCAGCTCCGATTCCGTTACCCATTCATCCAGATCGTACCCGTACCCCATGGTCCAGCCCGGTATCGGCCCCAATCTGGCTGCGATATAACGCTGCAGCCTTCGATCGACATTTCCGTTTATCCCCCACTTTATCGGGGTCTGGACGCCGTCGCCCCAGCTCCAGAAATGCACCAGCCCGCCCGCGTTATAGGTCCGGGTAATCAAATCTTCCAGGGCCTCAAACGTCCGTCTGTCCGGATTCACTGAATCAGGCAATTGATCGGACCGGTCAATATTCAGATTAAACCACCGGCAGTATACCCTGGCATGAAAGCCGTTAAAGCCGTGGTTCTCCATAAATGTTTCTATATCATTATTGATCTTGGTGGTGTCATTATAGTAAAATGGCGGAAAATCATACATCACAAACTGGGGCACAAAGGCCCGGTTGGTGCCGGACCATCCCCACTTGTTATCAAATGACCTGACAAATCCGTGTTCCTCCGGATCGGCATTCGGGTTGATGGTGACCGTACCGCTTAATCCGTCCAGGTCCTGATCAGCACTGGATGAGGTAAAGGTCCAGGTGCCGGTTCTTGTTCCTGTAAAACGGAACTTCCAGGTGTTCAGGGTATCATAAAACATCTCTGTGGTTCTGATTTCCGAGCTGCCTGAATGGGAAAAGGTCACGGTGGCCACCAGATCAAACGGATTGTTTGACCAGGATGCATTCTCAACCTCCCATTCCAGATACGGGGACCATTGTGTGCCGGTTTTGTTCATATCCGCCTGCAGAGGAACGGCACTTGATATGAGCATTAAAACAAGGATTCCAATCCATTGGCCAATCAGAATCCGAAAAATTTTATATAAACACTTCATCACAATTGAACGTATTTCCTGAAAAAAATATCCTGAATATCTGTCATAATGATGTCATTTTTGTAAAAAAGCCGCTGAATGGAATCACTCAGCGGCTTTTTTATACTAAACACATTTATCAATATATCGCATTATCAGACCTTACCGTATAATCATCATCTTCTGCATATCCCTGAAATCTCCGGCCTGCATATGAAGAATATAAATCCCGCTTGCAACCCGGTTTCCGAATTGATTCCTGCCGTCCCAATTTGAATCATAATATCCGGCTTCCTGATGCTCTGAAACCAGATCTGTTACTTTCTGGCCCAGCAGACTGTACACACTGATACGGACCTCACTGTCCTCGGCCAATTGATATTCAAACCGCGTTTCCGGATTGAACGGATTGGGGAAATTTTTAGACAGTTTGAATTCAGTCGGTATCGCATGAATACCCATTACACTGATCGGTCCGAAGAGCTGACTTGAACCATCGTTGGATTCTTCTTCAACCTTGTACCAGTACATGACCCCTTCTTCAACTTCCCGGTCAAGATAGGAATATTCATTGGCTGCGGTACTGTTGCCGTGGCTTGGAATCACCTCGGTAGTAATACGGGAATATTGATCGTCATTCCCAACGCTTTTCCAGATATGAAATCCGGCGCTATTGCTTTCACTTTCCGTACGCCACTCAATACTGATACCACTTTCCTGTTTGGCCACTGCCGAAATATTTCCCATCTGAACCGGTAAGGACAAATCCTGATTGACATAAGAAACATTGTGATAGCCTGTTCCTGCCCAATCAGCCAATCCGGCGGGACCGCTGAGTTCAACATATAAATGGCCTGAAGGATTAATGGTGGTAAATGTACAAACTATGGCGTTTATACCTGCATCCGTCCAGGTATCATCCTGATCGCCAAGATCCACATTGTCATAATACATCCGGCGTGTGAAAGAATGCCCGCCCTTGCTATAAGTTCCGGTTTGGATGACCGGTCCGGTCACAAAGGTTGTTCCCCATCCGAATGTGGTTTCGATCTGACTGACGTTTACATTGCCGGCCGACAGGTCGGTTGTACCATCATCACGAAAGTAGAGATAAATACTGATATTGCCGGCTTCAAGATCTTCACCGTCTCCCTGAATGTTTATTGTAATGACGTTCCCAACCTGCGTTTGTGTAATCGTTCCATTGCCTGCCGTTGCCCATAACCGGGCAGAACAAAACATGAATATCATTAGAAACATTAGCTTTTTTGCTGCCATTTTTTCACCCCTCTGTTCTTTTATGGTATATTTGTCTCTTTTCCGCTGTTTGGTTTAATAATCAGGTAATCGCCGGAATTGACTACGCCTGTTAAATTAACATCAGGCAGATAGTATCCTGTTGATCCATTGTTGCTTTTTACGACGAGATAATCACCCGAGTTTACAACTGTCGTGCCATTGGCATCTCCCGCGAACATACCGTAGACAAGGGAACCCAGGTCCGCTGCTTCTTCGCCGTAATAATTCAATGTATCACTGGTGAAATCATACGTGGTAGAGGTTCCGCTTCGCAAATTATGCAGTTCAGAGCTCATTACCCCAAGATGATTTCTATGCTTAATCACAATATAATAATTTCCCTCGGGCACATCAAGTGTTATTTGTGTGTTGCTGTTCTCATTTATTATGTAACCATCATCTCTTAAAAATATACTTTTTGAAATAATTTCGGTCCCGCTGGCTGTGGCCCGCAGCTGCATAAGGACCCAGTCTGTTGCGTTGGCAGGGACACTGCTGACAGTCCGTGAATCTTCACTGTATGGTGATGTCGTTGGTATATACCCGTTTGTATATAAATAGGTTGTCATACTTCCGGAGTTGTAGGCTCCTTCCAGAAAAACCCTGGCTTCGGCAAAGACAGTAGGACTCTCTCCGGCATAGCTGCTGAAGTGAAAAGCATTTTTACTCCCGGCCTCTATAAACAGACCGCCTATAAACAGATCACCAATGCCGAGCACCTGGGAATAGACATAATCATCGGTTCCAGTGCCGAAGGTCTCCCAGCTGCTTCCGTTGAATTTGGCCACCTGCCTGGCTTCCGTATCTCCTGCATACCAAAAATCCCCGCAAACATAAATATAATTCCGGGACACATCAATATCCCATACCTGATCATCCACACCATCTTCCACACCGTCTGTAATCACGGACCAGCCGGAACCGGTAACCCACCTTGCAATATTGTTCACTGTCAGGGCTCCGCTGTTGACTTGGCTGAACAAACCGCCGACATACAGGGTGTCGGCTAAAAATGCCAGCACATTCACCACATTGGGGGCGCCCGATGAAACACCCCCGCCCAGTTCGGCCCAGTTTGTGCCGTCCCAGAAAGCCAGATTGCTGGCTGAAAAACCGCCGGCTATGGTGAAATAGCCCCCGGCGTAAACCGTATCATTTTTTATGGCAATCGTTCTGACATAATGGTCCGGATCGTTTCCAATGCCCGTCCCAAGAGAATCCCATTGATTGTTATAAAAACGTACAATCCGCCTTGCCGGTTCAGTAAATTTTCCTCCGATAAATACGCCGGAATCACTGACAGCAATACTGAATATAATATCATTAAAAACGCCACCGGTTCCAAGCGCGGACCAGCTCGCCCCGTTCCACACGGCAATGTTGTTCACACCCACACCACCGGCCGTGCTGAAATTGCCCCCCACATAGACATTGGGCCCATACGAACAAATCGTATATACCGTACCATTAAGACCGGTGCCCAGAGCCTCCCAGCTGCTGCCGTCCCATCGAGCGATGTTGTTGACGACGACATCTCCGGCTGTGGTAAAATCACCACCCGCATAGATATAACTTCCATTCACCGCCAGGGCATTGACTGTGCTGTTTGTTCCGAAATCACTGGATGTGGCAAGTGCCGACCAGCTGCTGCCGTTCCACTCGGCAATATAGCCGGCTCCGACCGAGCCTGCTTGATCAAACGCCCCGCCGACAAAAATATTGCCGGTTTCCACAATCGCCTTTCCCTGACTATCAATACCGTCGCCCACCGCGGCCCAGGAACTGCCGTTCCACCTGGCCAGGTAATCAGCCGATGTTACACCCCCCATATCGGTAAATGAGCCCACTGCATACAGATCCGAACCACTGACCAGAAGCGCACTGACTTCATTGTTGTTGGCACCCGTTCCCACAGTGCCCCATGTTCCGGCGTTCAGGAGTGCCACACGATAGGCAGGATTTGTGAAGGAACCGCCCGCGTACAAATCGCTGCCGTCCATAACCAGGGTTTTTACAATGCCGTCATTGATATCACCGGATGAGGTCCAGCTGCCTTCCGTGTATTTGGCAACCCGATTTGCGGGGCTGGTAAAGGCACCGCCTATGTATATATCCGATCCGTCCAGCAAAATCGTGTGAACTTCATTGTTGATGCTGCCCATACTCTCCCAGCTTGATCCGTTCCATTTTGCAAAAAACGGATAGGGCGTGGTAAA
>Ga0272441_10012444_pt1 | contig 12429 bp, 8 predicted proteins | sample SSMProp6N_FD_193582 | JGI IMG/M metagenome (GOLD analysis project Ga0272441, IMG submission 193582) | Marine sediment archaeal communities from Little Sippewissett salt marsh, Falmouth, MA, United States - SSM-Prop-6N | ecosystem: Environmental > Aquatic > Marine > Wetlands > Sediment ...
CCATCGTCCTGTGAGAGGACGTTGCCGAGGCCCATAACCGTCACCGCCACGGGACTAGAAGCCTGTTGAAGAACTGGAGTGGGCCGCGCGAGTGGTGCTTGCGCGTCTCAGAGCAGGAACGACGACGAGTCGTAGCAGGGCTACGGCGAGGAGGAGAGACGAACTATCAGGCGCGCAACCGCCACTCGCCCGAAGGGTTACGGCGGCACAGGGCCATCTCCTTCGTAGGTACGCCTCGACGTAGCTTGGGCTATGCCTTCGGCGTACCACCTTGGATCTGGCCCTGTGGCGCTCGTAACGCGGTCCGCTCCAGTTCTTCAACAGGCTTCTAACGCTCCCGGGCGGTCAGAGGGCCTTTACCTTCGCGATTTCCTTGCCCTCCGGATCCAGTGTGTGGATCGCGCACGCCAGGCACGGATCGAACGAGTGCACGGTCCTCAGAACCTCGAGTGGAAGCTCTGGATCGGCAACCGGGTTGCCCATCAACGAGGCTTCGTAGGGTCCCTGGCGCCCCTGCGCGTCGCGCGGACCGGCGTTCCAGGTGGACGGGACGACCGCCTGGTAATTCTTGATCTTTCCGCTGTCGATCACCACCCAGTGGGACAGCGCCCCACGCGGTGCCTCGTGGAATCCGAAGCCCCGCTGCTCCCCGGACGGGAACTCGGGCGGGTTGAAGATGTCGGTGTCGCCGGAACCGATGTTGTTGACCAGCAGGCCCCAATGCTTGTAGGCCAGTTCGGCCAGGACCGCGGTGCGTACGGCGCGCGCCAGGTGCCTGCCCAGCGTCGAGTGCAGGTGCTGCAATCCGAGCTGCACGCCCGCCATGCTGGAGGCCTGAGAAACCGCGCCGTCGACGTACTTCCGGGTCAACTCGTGGCCCGAGGCGTATCCCACCAGGACCTGGGCCAGCGGCCCTACCTGCATCGGCTCGTTGGCAAACCGTGGCGACTTCACCCACGAGTACTTCCCGTTGTCCTGGAACTCGGTGTACATCGGGTCCGTGGACTCCTCCCACGGGTGCTTCTGCCAGTCACCATCGTACCACGAGTGGGCGATTCCCTCCTGAACGTTGTCGCGGAAGTACTCGTCGTTGAACGAACTGATCGGTCGGAACGTGCCGATGTCGCCGTTCATGATCGTGCCGCCGGGAATGTCGAACTCCGTGCCCGCCGCGTTGAGAGGCAGATCCGGCACGGAGAGGTAGTTCTTCACGCCGGCGCCGTATCCGAGCCACTCGGGATACATCGAGCCGATCGCGATCACGTCAGGTACGTAGACCTCGCGCACGAACCGGCTCACCTCGTCGAGCAGGCTCTTGATCGCGTACAGCTTGTTCATGTTGAGGGTGGCCTCGTTGTCCAGGTTGATCGCGTTCGCGACCCCACCGACAGCCAGGTTCTGGATGTTCGGCGTCTTGGAACCCAGGATGGCCACGATCTGGTTGGCCTTCCTCTGGTAGTCCAGCGCCTGCAGATAGTGAGCGACCGCCAGCAGGTTCACCTCCGGCGGAAGCTTCATGGCCGGGTGGCCCCAGTAACCGTTCGCGAAGATACCCAGTTGACCGCTGTCCACGATTCCCTGCACGCGGGCCTGGGTCTGCTGCATGACCTGTACGCTGTTGCCCGGCCAGTCGGACAGGCTCTGCGCGATCTGCGCCGCCCGCCGTGGATCGGCGCTCAGAGCGGACACGACATCCACCCAGTCCAGCGCCGAAAGGTGATAGAAGTGCACGATGTGATCGTGCATCGCGTGAGCGCACAGAATGATGTTGCGGATGTACTGGGCGTTCATCGGAATCTCGAGGTTCAGCGCGTTCTCGATCGTGCGGACCGAAGTGATCGCGTGAACCGTGGTGCAGACGCCGCAGAAACGCTGCGTGAACAGCCAGGCGTCCCGCGGGTCCCTTCCCTCGAGGATGGTCTCGATGCCGCGCCACATCTGACCGGACGCCCAGGAATTGCGGACCGTCCCGCCATCGACTTCGACATCGATTCGGAGGTGGCCCTCGATACGCGTAATCGGGTCAACGACAATGCGTGCCATCTGTCACTCCTCAGGCTTTCGCGGTCGCGGGGGGCGCGCCCGTAAGGATGGGGAACCTCTTGATGATCGCTATGTAAGCCGCGATCTCGAACGCTACGAGACCGACGGTGATCAGGATCTCCGGTATGGCCGGGAAGTAGCTCCAGTGGTCCCCCGGCTGGAATGCGAACCAGTACGCCGAGAAGCGGTACAGGGCCCCTCCGAACACGATCATCAGCGAAGCCCGGAACAGGTATGTCCTGTCCGTACGCTTCGCCTTGTTCATGAGCATGAATGCCGGGACCAGGTGAAGCAGGACCTCCAGCAGGAACAGGATGCTGAACACGTCGAAGGCCAGCACGTAGTCCAGTTTGCCCTGCCAGACGGTGTCGCCCACGCGGATCAGCACGTAGGCCAGTAGGACCACGACCATGGCGTCACCCAGGCCAGCCAGGACCCGTGTTTCACCGGGCCGTTTGTACACCGTCCGCGAGATCATGGTCTCCATGATCGTGACGCCGTACCCCATGCCGATACAGGAGACGAGGAACAGGAACGGAATCCACGTCGTGTACCACAGGGGGTGAAGCTTCGGACCGGCGAGCAGGATCATGTTGCCGAGGCTCGACTGGTGCATTGTCGGCAGAAGCATGCCGAGTGCGATCAGCCAGGGCATCGCCTTCATGATCCTGGGCGTGGCCGCGGCGGCGAACCGCTTGAAGAAGGAATCCGGGCCCTTGGCCCACTGTTCCAGGAATGCCGGCGACAGCTCGATCCACAGCACGAACGTGTACAGCATGATGCAGAGCGCGACCTCGAGCTGGATCGAGCTCAGGTTCCAGGTCCAGAAGAAGAGAGGAAGCTTCCAGGTCCACCACACCCGGCCAACGTCGATCAGCACACCGATCGCGCCGAGCGTGTATCCGAGAGCGCTGGCCAGCAGCGCCGAACGGACGAGCGGGTGGTACTTGCCCTTGTTGAAGGCGTAGACCAGCAGTGCGACGGCGTATCCGCCGCACCCGAGAGCGGTTCCCGTGACCACGTCGAACGCGATCCACAGGCCCCAGGGGTATCCGTCGCTGAGGTTGGTGACCCCGCCCAGGCCCACGGCGAAGCGCCACACCAGAAGGACGGCCGCAATCCCGACGAGAATCAGGAGGCCTTTCATGGTGGGGGTGAGCAGCTTGCCTCCTACCGGGGTGGCTTGCGCGCTCATGATTCCACCTCCCCACCGGCCTGCTCGTCCTGCCGGCGACTCCGCCAGGTAAGGCCGGCGAGAACCGCATACAGAGCCACAGGTGCGACGAAGCCCTTGTAGATCTTGTGCTGAAGTCCGACCGGAATGTGCGACACCGAGTCCGGGCCGTACTCCGGAAGTCCGAGGTCGGAATACTCGACGCCAGCCGGGGCCAGGTAGAGCACCTGGGTGCCGCCCATGTCATCCAGGCCGTACACCCTCGGGTTGTAGCGATCCGGATTCGCGTCGAGCCGGGCCTGTGCCTCCTGCTTCAGGTCGTCGTAGTCGCCGTAGATCACGGCCTCACGCGGACAGACTTCGCAGCATGCCGGCTCTTTGCCGTCCCGAAGCTGGCCGGGTCTCGTTCCGCCGGCCTTGTCGAGGCACATCTGGCACTTGACCATGCGCGGGAGCGGCGAGTCCCACTCGAATTTGGGAATCTCGAACGGGCACGCGACCTGGCAGTACCGGCATCCGATGCACTTGTCCGGTACCCAGGTCACGATCCCGTTGTCGCGCTTCTGGAAGGACCCCATCATGCACGCCGACGCACAGGCAGGGTCCACGCAGTGCATGCACTGCTGCTTCACGAACGCGTGACCCTCCTCGCCGTTGTGAAGCTTGATGATGTTGGCCGTGTGACCCGAAAGGTCTATCGCGTCGTCGTATAGAGTGCTTTCTCTCTCGAGCGACAGCTCGTTGGCTTCCCGGCACGCCACCACGCACGCCTTGCACCCGATGCAGAGCGTCGAGTCGTACAGCATCCCGGTGGCGTCTTCGGGAGGCACCAGCCGTTCACGCGCCTCGGCCTTCCGCACCCCGGTGGCCGCGGCGGCCCCGAGAGCGGCGACCTTCAGCGCACCTCTACGTGAGATGTTCATCGTCAGCCCTCCTCTCCCGCGCCGGCCTCCGCCGTGTTCTCGGCTACTTTCTTGGAAGCCATCACGCCGGCCGCGATCGCACCACCGACGACCGCTCCTCCGACAGCGGTTGCCATCGGGCTGATCGGACCACGGTCGGTGAAGATCGGCGGAAACAGCGACGGCGGGAGGATCTCGTTCGGATCCACCGTCTCATGCAGCGGAACACGGAAGGCCAGGCTCTGCTCGGTACACCCGAAGCAAGGGTGGCCAAGGCCGATCGGCCACGCGTCGGTGACCTCGTTGAAGTGCTGGACCGAGCAGTTGGCATACGTCTGCGGTCCCTTGCACCCCAGGTGATACAGGCAATAGCCCAGTCGGTGTCCGTCGTCGCCGAACTGGCGGGCGAACCGGCCCGCGTCGAAGTGGGCGCGCCGCGGGCAATGCTCGTGAATCGTGCGGCCGTACGCGAACTTCGGCCGCGCGAGCTCGTCCAGCTCCGGCAGGGTGCCGAAGGTGGCGTACTGCAGGGCCACTCCGAGGAAGTTGTACGGATTCGCGGGGCAGCCGGGAATCGTCACCACCGTCTTGCCCTCGAGAACCGCCGGAGCGCCCTTGGCGCCGGTCGGATTCGGATCGGCCGAAGGAAGACCGCCCCACGAGGCACAGGAACCGATCGCGATGATTGCGCCGGCGCTCTCGGCGCATTCCCGCACGATCTCCAGAGAGGTCTTGCCGGCGACCTTGCAGTAGATCCCGTCATCCGCCGTGGGAATAGAACCCTCGATGACGAGAATGTAGCTGCCCGCGTGCCTCTCCATTGCGGCGTAACGGGCCGCCTCGACCTGGTGGCCGGCAGCGGCCATGAGGGCCTCGTTGTAGTCGAGCGAGATCAGGTCGATGATCAGGTCGGCCAGACCCGGGTGCGACGTTCTCAGCAGAGACTCGGTGCACCCGGTGCACTCCTGGTTCGCCAGCCAGATCACCGACGGCTTCAGGCCGGCCTCGGCATTCTGGACGAACTTGGCCGCGGCCTTGGCCGGGAGGCCGACGGCGGCGGCCGCCATGCCGCACGCCTTCACGAAGTCACGGCGATGCCACCCCGGCGATGAAGCCTGGAGTGCGAGCTCAAGAGGACCGGACATGGAATCCCCCTCCGATATGTGGCGCATTAACCAGCCGGATCCGGCGCACCTGCGCCGTCCGACGCGTCGAGAGTCCTTACGACTCCATCTATTCGCAGTGGGCTGCCGGTTGGGGCCGGTGACCCAGCGTTGCCACAAGAGGGCCTGGATATGTCGATAGCCAAAACGGGGCAGGCGCCGGGGGGCGAGCGCACCGAGAAAGGGGCGATTCGCTGGTACCGACGCCGGGCAACGGCCCGGCTACCGAAACGCTCTCGACCCGGGCGGTCACTTGCCGCCTCAGCCAGTCCGAGAGCTGGTTCTATCTGAATACGTCGATATCGTTGATCGCCCGGAGCTTACACCCCGTCGGCGCATTCAAAAGCAACGTGTGTGCCAAACTCGGGACAGGCGTTCGGAGGCAACGACCGAACGTCTCGATGGACATGTAACTACTTGAAAGACAGTTAGTTAACTCTTGCGGGGGAGGGACACCCAGACCGCAAGGTGTCATGCTGGAAGCCGTTGAGGTTTGGGACAGTTTGCCCCGCGGCGGGCGATGCTGTCGAAGAATCGGGGGAGTGCGGTACGGTACGAGAAAGCGGCCCGAACCGGGTCCGGGCCGCCTCTGGATTCAGAATGTACGGCGCGCGGTCAGCCCATCAGGCGGGCTCTTCCTTCTTGCTACCCGATCTCTCCGCCAGCCCCTGGATGATCACGTAGAACACCGGGATCAGGAACACTCCGCTCACCGTGGCGATGAGCATTCCGAACAGCACGGCCGTGCCAAGAGACACGCGGCTCGCCGCGCCGGCTCCCGACGCGATCGCCAGCGGAATCACGCCCAGGATGAACGAGAACGCGGTCATGAGGATCGGTCGGAATCGCAGCAGTGCCGCCGTCTCGGCCGCCTCGATCACGCCCTTCCCTTCCTCCCGCTGCTGTTTGGCGAACTCCACGATCAGGATCGCTGTCTTCGCCGCGAGGCCAATCAGCAGCACCAGCCCGATCTGCGTGTAGATGTTATTGTCGAGACTCCTGAGCCCCGTGCCCAGAAGTGCCCCCAGGATGGCCATCGGTACGCCCATGAGCACGGCGAGGGGAATCAACCAGCTCTCGTACTGGGCGGCCATGAACAGGAACACGAAAATGATGGCCAGGCTGAAGATGATCGGGGCCAGGTTACCGGCGGCGATCTGCTGGAACGTCACCCCGGACCACTGATAGCCCATCTGTGGTGGCAAATACTGGCCTGCGAGGGCCTGCATCTCCGTGACCGCCTCTCCGGAAGACTTCCCGGCAGCGGGAACGCCCGTGATCGTCGCCGCCGGGAACATGTTGAAGCGCGTGATCACGTTCGGGCCCACCGTGTCCCGCACCTGCGCCAGCGTCCCCATGGGGATCATGTCCCCTGCCGCATTCCGAACCTCGAGCCGGTCGATATCGGAAACCCGCGAGCGGAACTGCTCATCCGCCTGGACCTGAACCTTCCAGGTCCGGCCGAAGATGTTGAAGTCGTTGACATAAGCCGACCCCAGGTTGGCCTGTAGCGTGTTGAATACGCTTTGCAGGGGCACCCCATACGTCTTGACCCGATTCCGGTCCACGTCCACGAACAGCTGCGGCACGTTGGCGGTGAAATTCTGGTTGAGCCGCTCCACCACGGGACTCGCGTTGCCGGCCGCTACCATGTCGTTTGCGAAGACCTGGAGCTGTTGCAGGCCGATTCCGCCCCGGTCCTGGAGCTCCATTGAGAAGCCGGTGGCGTTCCCGAGCCCGTTGATGGGCGGCGGCCCGAAGGCAAAGGCCGTCCCCTCCTGCACCGTGAAGAGGTAGCGCTGCATGTTCGCCATCAGCTCTTCGGCGTGCTCTTCCTTGCTTCGGTCCGACCAGTCGTCGAGCGTCGCGATTACAGCTCCGAAATTCGATCCCTGCACGGCGTTCAGGAATGAGTAGCCGCCGATCGTGATGTAGTTCTGCACTCCGGATGTGTTATCGAGCACCAGGTTGACTCGATCGAGGACTTCTTCGATGCGCTCCATCGAGGCCCCGTCCGGTAGCTCGACGTTCACGAAGAAGTAGCCCTGGTCCTCGTCCGGGATGAAACCGGCGGGGACCATCTTGAAGCTCAGGAACATCGCGACCATCAGGCCCGCGAACACGACCAGCACCAGCCCCGTTCTGCGAACGAGGCCTTTCACGGCGCTCATGTACTTGTCAGTCGTGACCTCGAAGTACTCGTTGAACTTCGTGAAGAAGCGGCCACGCTTCTCGGGTGAGGGGCGAAGCAGCATGCCGGCCAGGGCAGGGCTGAGCGTCAGCGCGTTGATCGACGAGAACACCGTCGCGATCGAGATCGTGATGGCGAACTGCTGATACAGGCGCCCGGTGAGTCCGGGCATCAGGGCCGTCGGCACGAACACGGCGAGCAGCACCAGGGTCGTCGCGACGATGGCTCCTCCAACCTCTTCCATCGCCTTTGCCGTGGCGGCCTTTGCCTCCATGCCCTCTTCATCGATGAGTCGCATGGTGTTCTCGACCACCACGATCGCGTCGTCCACCACGATTCCGATTGCCAGGACCAGTCCGAACAGAGTGAGGTTGTTGATCGACATCCCGAACAGCTTCATGGCGAAGAAGGTGCCGATCAGTGAAACCGGGATGGTGGCCGAGGGAATGACCGTCGTGCGCCAGTCCTGCAGGAAGATGAACACCGAGAAGATCACCAGCAGAATCGCGATGATCAGGGTCGAGATCACCTCATCGATCGAGGCCTCGATGTAGGCGGTCGAGTCGTAGGCGATCACCGCCTCGAGCCCCTCCGGGAAGTTCTGCTCCAGCTCGGCCAGCGCGTCCCGGACGCCCTGTGCCACTCCCAGCGCATTCGATCCCGGAAGCTGGTACACGGCGATTGCCACGCTTGGCGCGCCGTCGAGCTGCACGTACCAGGAGTAGTCCTGCGCCCCGAGCTCGACCCGGGCCACGTCGCGCACCCTCACCAGCTCGCCGGCTTCCCCGGCCTTGACGATGATGTCTTCGAACTGCTGGACCGTCTCCAGCCGACCCAGCGTGGTGATCGTGTACTGGAAGTTGAGGCCCGCCGGATTCGGCGGCTGGCCGATCGAGCCGGCGGCCACCTGCACGTTCTGCTCGCGCAGGGCGTTGATGATCTCGTCGGTGGTCAGATCCCGGGCCTTGAGTTTCCCGGGATCCAGCCAGATACGCATCCCGAAATCCTTCGCGCCCATGCCCTGCACCTTCCCCACTCCGGGGACTCGGGCCAGTACGTCGTTGATCTGGGTGGTCGCGTAGTTCGAGATGAAGATGTCGTCGTACCGCCCATCCGGTGAAATGATGTTCACCATCAGGGTGATCTGGGTGGACTTCTTCTCGGTCTTCACGCCCTGGCGTTTGACCTCTTCCGGCAACAGCGGTTCGGCGATCGACACCCGGTTCTGCGTGAGCACGGCCGCCATGTCCGGGTCGGTCCCGATATCGAACGAGACGGTGAGTTCCATCGAGCCGACCGACGTGCTCTTGGACTGCATGTAGATCATGTTTTCCACGCCGTTCACTTCCTTCTCGATCGGCGTGGTAACCGTCTGCTCGACGACCTGGGCGTTCGCGCCCGGGAAGTTCGTGCTTACGGAGACCGTCGGCGGAGTGATGTCCGGCATCGACTCCACAGGGAGGGTGGGAATCGAGATCGACCCCAGGATGACGACCACGATCGAAATGACCAGCGCGAAGACCGGCCGGTAGATGAAGAAGCGGCTGAACATGGCCTACTCCTCCTCTCCGGAATCCTCTTCGGCGCCACCCTGCAGTTGGGATTCGGTAGCCGCCTGGCGCTGCGCCATTTCCTCTTCCGTGCGAGGCGTCACGGGCAGGCCGGGTCGGGCGCGCAGCAGACCGTTCGATATGTACGTCTCGTCGGCTGCGAGGCCGTCCTCGACTACCACCGTGCCGTCGGGCTGCGGCTGGCCCACCTGGACGTAGCGCCGCTCGACGATGTTCTCGTCGCCTACCAGGTAAACGTACTTGCCGCCCAGGTCGGTGCCGACCGCCCGCTCGTCCACGAGCAGTCTGTCCTCGGCTGCGATTGCCATCACGCGCACGCGTACGAACAGGCCGGGAAAGAGCTGGAAGTCGGCGTTGTCGAACACGGCGCGCAGTTCGATCGTGCCGGTGCTCGGATCCACTGTGTTTCCGATGAAGTCGATGTATCCCTCGAAGGGGAACCGGTCCTCGTCCGCGGACGTGCCGACCAGGACCTTCACGACAGCTTCCTGGGCCTGCACCGCCGCATCGTCCTGCTCACCGGCGCCTTCCAGGCCGTCCATGACCGACTCGTCGCCATGCGCCAGCTCACCTCGCACGGTTTGCATCTGGCGCAGCATCTGGAGAACGACCCATTCGGGTGCGTTGAAGAACACGTGGATCGGAGCGAGCCGGTTCACCGTCGTGAGGAGCGTCTGGTCGGCGTAACCCACGAGGTTGCCGGGATCCACGAGGCGGCGGCCCACCTGGCCCGTGATCGGCGAGCGCACGCTCGTGTAGTCGTAGTCGAGCTGGGCCCTGGACAGCCTGGCCCGCGCCCCGAGAACCCCCGCCACCGCGGCGTCCCGCTCCGCCTGTGCCCGGTCCAGGTCCTGCCGGCTCACGGCGTTGGTCTCGATCGCGATCTGGATGCGCTCCAGGTTCGACTCCTTGAGCGCGGAGTCCGCGATGGCCGATCGCAGCATCGCCACCGCCTCGTCCCGTGCCGCCTGGTACTGATCCGGCTCGATGATGAACAGGACCTTGCCCTCATCGACGATCTCCGACGACCTGAAGAGCTGTTGCTCCAGTACGCCGCCGACCCGGGCCCGGATCTCCACGGACTCGACGGCCCGCGTGGTACCGGTGAAATCGACGTACGGCTGAACCGGCCGCGTCACGGGCTGTGCCACGGTGACCTCGGGCGCCTGGCGTAGCGGTCCGTCGCCGCCGCCGCAGGCCGACAGGAGGACGGAGACCGTCAGCGTGACGCTCAGAACTTTGTAACCGCTCATCCGTACGTTCCTCTCGTTCTGTCTCACCGGTCACCTCCGTTCGTCGGAGGCTCGTTTTCACCGGCGGCTGCTGCCGCCGTCACTTCGGCCTGGCTCGGCGACCAGCCGCCGCCCAGCGCGCGGTTGAGCGTGATCAGGTTGTTCCTCACCTGTCCCGAGCTATCGGCCAGCTCGTCCTGCTGCCGGAACAGCGAGCGTTGGGAGTCGAGGAAGTTCTGGAAGTTCGTCAATCCTGAGAGATACTGCGTCTCGACGAGATCGACGGCGCGCTGTGAGGCGTTCACGGCCTCCAGTAGACGATCGCGCCGCATCTTCTCCTGCCCGTACGCCACCAGCGCATTCTGTACTTCCTCGAGCGCCCGGAGCACCGTCTGCTCGTAGGCGGCCAGGGCCTGAGCCGTGCGTGCTTCCTCGGCCCGTATGCGATTCCGGATCTTTCCACCGGTGAAGATCGGCCAGTTGATCTTCGGAACGATGCTCCAGAAGACGCTGCCTCCGTCTCCCAGGTTGTCGAAATCGAGGGCTTCGAGCCCCACGGTCCCGCCGAGCGAGAGCGTCGGGTACAGATCGGCCGTGGCGATCCCGATCCGGGCGGTCTGGGACGCCAGCAGACGCTCCGCCTGCCGTATGTCCGGCCGCCTGCGCATTAGATCCGCCGGGATTCCATAGGCCACCTTGTCGTCTGGCTGCGGAAGTCCCGTGTGCTCCTGCAATTCGTCGTGCAGGGAGCCCGGCGCCTCACCAAGCAGCACGGCAAGGCGGTTGAGAGAGGCCTCGAGACCGATCTCCAGCGCGGGAATTGTCGAGCGCGTCTGGGCCAGGTTCTGTTCGGCCTGCGCCACGTCGAGCGCCGACGTGAGCCCCGCGTTGAACCGGTCGCGTGTGAGCTCGAGACTGTTCTCCTGGGCAGCCACGTTCTGGGTGGCGAAGTCCAGTCGTGTCTGGAAGGCGCGCGCGTCCACGTAGGCCGAACCGACTTCCGCGTACAGCGTGACCAGGACATCCCGATAGTCCTCCACCGAGGCCTGCAGCTGCGCGTCCGCCGCTTCGACCGTGCGCCGGATGCGCCCGAACAGGTCGATCTCCCAGCTCAGGCTCAGTCCGGCGGTCCAGGTATCGAACGGATCGGTCAGCAGGGAGCTGGCTCCCCCCCCGGTTCCATCGTCCGGCGGAGCCGCCTGGGCCCCCTGGAGGCCGTTCTCGCTGAGCTTCTGATAGCTGTAGGCGCCCCCGAGCACGATATCCGGCCAGTAGCCGCCCTTCGCCACGCCTCGGATCGCGCGCGCCTCGGCCACCCGGCCGACCGCGGCCTGCAGGTCCAGGTTGCCGAATTCGGATCTCTTGATCAGTTCTGTCAGGAGCGAGTCGTTGAACGAGACCCACCACATCTCGAGGTCGGTGGTATCGGCTGCCATTTCCGTCTCGACCGTCGTGCGCCACTGGTCGGGCACGGCCTCAACAGTGAAATCGGGCGGCTCGTAATCGGGACCTACCGTGCACCCGGCAGCCAGCAGGGCAAGGGCCGCGAAGTGCGCCAGAGGTCGAGTTCGGGACCTGGTCATCCGTCCACCTGTACGTTCGGGATGGTCCGACATGCCTGAGTCAACGCCCGGGAAAGTACGCGAGGAGCCCAGATCGTGCGACCATTCGGGGACGGCCGTGGGGGTCGTGAGGATGAGAAGAAGGCGGGGCCGCCTGGGCAGCGGCCCCGCTCCATATTGATCCGTCAGGTGAGTCTGACGGTCAGCTTCTCGCGCGCTTCGCGGTCTTGAAGCAACCGAGGGCCGTGCAGACGGCTCCGGCCACCAGGGCGTGCATGATTCCGGCGATCGCGAGCAGTCCGAGCAGGTCGAATCCCTGCTGTGCCGTCAGGTTCATCTATCCCCTCCTACGAGTGGGCCACCGTTATCGCGGTGGAGCGATCCTGCGTCTCTGTCTGGGTCCTTTTTTCGTCCCCGACCATGCGCAGGAGGTTTCGGTCCAATGGGCACCTCATCGGGTGACCGCCGTGCTTGTGAAGCATTTCACATGCCACAAATCGGGACTTTGGTACTCGGCATTTTTCTTGTGAATTTTTGCACAAGCGCTTTCAGGTAGGATCATCCGGCAAACCGCAGAAATCTGCCACGTTC
>Ga0272441_10012445_pt1 | contig 12429 bp, 6 predicted proteins | sample SSMProp6N_FD_193582 | JGI IMG/M metagenome (GOLD analysis project Ga0272441, IMG submission 193582) | Marine sediment archaeal communities from Little Sippewissett salt marsh, Falmouth, MA, United States - SSM-Prop-6N | ecosystem: Environmental > Aquatic > Marine > Wetlands > Sediment ...
TCGTAATCCGCTCTCGTCGCCGTTCTCGTGCACCGTTCCAACTTGGGCGTTGGATGTTCGATGTTGGATGTTCGAGCCGCGCAGCGCCGAACCCCGCCCGAGCCGAGCCCTTATTTTCGGATTAGGGGCCAGCGCTCGGTTCTTGATTTCCGGCCTGTTCTCTGGTATTATCGGCTCGGCATTTCAGAGCGCGTCGGACACGGCGGGAACCCAGCCAATTCCTATGTGCCGCGCCGGCAGCAATGCACACACACCATGGGGGTGGGGCATGAGCAACGACTCCTCGCGTGAACCACGCAACTTCCGGCCGCTGTCCGCAACCCGAATGAGGCTCGGCGCTGTCCTTCTGGCCGTAACCGTTCTCGCCTGTGACGCGGGCGCGGCACTGCTGAACGCGTCGACGGATTTCGACGGGGACGGGCGAGCGGACCGCGCGGCATACCGGCACGACGGGACGTGGTGGGTATACCCCGGCAACACACTATCGAACCCGCAATTCGGGTGGATCCAAAGCGACCCGGTCCCGGGCGACTATGACGGGGACGGCACGGCCGACCTGGCCGTCTACCACCAGGCATCGGGCACGTGGTACATCATGCAGAGCCAAGACGGCTTCCTCGTACAGCAGTTCGGCTGGAGCGCGGCCCGGCCGGTCGCGGCCGATTATGACGGGGACGGGCGCACCGACATTGCCGTGTATCATCAGGCATCGGGCACATGGTACATCCTGCGGAGCCGCGACGGTTTTCACATGATGCAGTTCGGCTGGAGCGCGGCCGAGCCCGTGCCGGCCGACTACGACGGCGACGGTCGCACGGATCTGGCCGTGTATCACCCCGCCACGGGCACGTGGTACCTGATGCGCAGCACCGCCGGGTTCACGACGCGTCAGTTCGGCTGGAGCCAGGCAGACCCCGTGCCCGGCGATTACGACGGGGACGGGCAGGCGGATGTTTCGGTCTACCACGCGGACGGCGATCTGTGGTACATGATGCAGAGCCAGGCCGGGTTCCACACGCTCTCCTTCGGCGCGCTGCCCAGCGAATACCCGATCCCGGCCCGGTACAATTCGACCGGAGAAACCGCGGCCGCCGTCTTCGATTTCTCCTCGCAACGCTGTCACATCGAGGGACACGCAGCCCTGCCTTGCGGGGATGAGGCAAACCAAACGTTCCCCGTCCAGAACACCGTTCCGTATATCCCGCGCGGATATGGTCTGTTCACGTACAGCTACGGCGATACGCCGTTCCATTTCACGAGCTCCGGTCTCTACGACCACCGTCGGCGACTGCCGGAGTATTTCCCGCCATGGGATCAACAGATCTGGCTGCCGGAAGGATGGTACACCTTCGACACCCACTTTTACGCCGAATTCGGTATGTATTACGCGACCGACGAGTTGGATACCGTGTTCTACCTGCCGGCAAACCGCGTTGTCGCCTACGAGCTGCGCGGGGGCGGCATTGTCTTCGAACCGCCGACACCTATCTACTACAATCCACCCGTGTTCGAGCGGAAGTACTGACCCCGCACTGCGCGAGTGATCTGCCGCCCGTGCAGCCCGGCAGCCCCCAGCACCGCGCGCCCGGCTGCTCCGCAAACGCGAGCCCCGCAAACAGGGCCACGGCCGCACTCCATGCTCTGCGTCGCAGGTGGATCTGCATCGTCTGTTCTCCTTTTTGCCTCTTGACATATCTACATCTCTAGATATATTGACATCATGAACACGAGCATAAGACACAAGCGCAAGCGGCTGGAGCCGGCGTTGCTGGCGCGGATGGCGGAGCGGCTGCGTGTCCTGGCGCACGCGGACCGGCTGCGTGTGGTCGAGATTCTGGAGCGCAGGACGGAGGCGCCGGTTTTGGAGATCGCGGGCGAGCTGGGGCTGCCGCAGGCGAACGTCTCGACGCATCTGACCAAGATGCGGCGGGCCGGTCTGATTGCGTGCACGCGGCGCGGCAAGCAGGTCTGGTACCGGATTGCGGATCCGAACGCGTTGACGATTCTGGCATGCATCCGGAAGAAAGGGACGAACCGATGAAACTGGTGATCGTGGGCGGCGTCGCGGCGGGCGCTTCGGCTGCGGCGCGAGCGCGGCGTCTGGACGAAGAATCGGAGATCATTTTGTTCGAGCGCGGCCAACACGTTTCGTTTGCGAACTGCGGGCTGCCCTACCACATAGGCGGCGCGATCAAAGACCGGGAGAAGCTGCTTTTACAGACGCCGCAGAGTCTGCAGGCGATTCTGAACCTGGACGTACGGATCGGCAGCGAGGTGGTGCGCATCGATCGTGAGGCGCGGACCGTAACGGTACGCGCGCCGGGTACGGACCGTGTGTATGAAGAGTCCTATGACAAGCTGGTTCTGTGCCCGGGCGCGAGCCCGATCCGGCCGGAGTTGCCGGGCATCGATCTGCCGGGCATCCACACGCTGCGCAACGTGGAGGACATGGACCGAATCATCGAAGCGCTTGGTACGGACGCCGGGAGCGCGGTCGTGATTGGCGGCGGGTATATCGGCGTGGAGATGGCGGAGAATCTGCGGGAACGCGGGTTGCAGGTGGACTTGGTGGAGATGCTCGAACAGATCATGCCGCCGCTCGACGTGGAGATGGCACGCGACCTGGAGCACCACATGCGCTGGAACGGCGTACGCCTGCATCTCGGGGCCGCGGCCGCTGCGTTCCGCCGCGACAACGGCGGGATCTGCGTGGAGCTTGTCGACGGCAACACGCTGTGTGCGGACGTCGTGATCCTGGCGATCGGCGTGCGGCCGGAGTCGGGGCTTGCGCGCGAGGCGGGTCTGGAGCTGGGCGAGCGGGGCGGCATCAAGGTCGACGCGCACATGCGCACATCGGATCCCGACATCTATGCGGCGGGCGATGCCGTCGAGGTCACCGATGCGGTGACCGGCCGGCCCGCGCAGATCCCGCTGGCCGGCCCGGCAAACCGGCAGGGCCGCATTGCGGCCGACAATCTGTTCGGCCGCGAGTCGGCCTACACGTCGACGCAGGGCACAGCCATCGTGAAGGTCTTCGATATGACCGGCGGCTGCACGGGCGCTTCGGAAAAGACACTGCACAGGCTTGAACGCCCGCACCTGAAAGTCTACCTGCACCCCTCGGGCCACGCGGGCTACTATCCCGGCACCGCGCCGATGCACCTGAAATTGCTGTTCGAGCCGGAGACCGGCCGTATCCTGGGCGGCCAGGTCGTGGGCTATGACGGGATCGACAAGCGGCTCGACGTGCTGGCCACCGCGATCCGTGCCGAACTCACCGTCTATGACCTCGAACGTCTGGAACTCGCCTATGCCCCGCCCTTCGGATCCGCCAAGGACCCAATCAACATGGCCGGGTTCGTGGCGTCGAACATGTTGCGGGGCGACATCGAAGTCTGGTACGCCGAGGAGTACCCCGACCGCACGAAGAACGGCATGCTGCTCGATGTCCGGACACCGCACGAGTTCAACACGTGGCATATCCCCACCGCCGAGAATATCCCGATCAGCCGCCTGCGGGACTCACTCGAGAAGATCCCGAAAGACAGAACCGTCTACGTCTACTGCAAGGTCGGGTTCCGAAGCTATCTCGCCTATCGCATCCTCAAGCAGAAGGGCTTCGACGTTGTCACACTGGCCGGTGGGACCATGACCTTCTGCGGCTATCACGGGACAGGTATCTGCACGGGCCAGCCCGAACCGCCGATGCTCTCCTATGCCGAAGAGAAGATGACCGCGCCGCCGACGCCCAGCGGCCGCACGCTCGAACTCGATTGCTGCGGGCTGCAGTGCCCGGGACCGATCGGGAAACTGACCGAGACCATTAAAGCCATGGGGGCCGGCGACGAGGTCCGCGTCTCGGCCACCGATCCCGGGTTCGCCAGCGATGTGCCCGCATGGTGCAAGCGGCACGGCCACGAACTGGCCGAAATCTCAAGCCAAGGCGCATGCATCACCGCCCGAATCCGCAAGGCCGGCGCCCCCCGCTCCGTCCGAACAGCCGGGACCCACGTCGAGGACAAAAAAACGATGGTCGTCTTCTCCGGCGAGCTCGATCGCGTCATGGCCGCGTTCATCATCGCGAACGGCGCCGTCAGTATGGGCAGCGAAATGACCATGTTCTTCACGTTCTGGGGCCTCAACGTCCTGCGCAAGGGCGGCCCGCAGGCGCCGCGTAAGTCGTTCCTCGACCGGATGTTCGGCTTCATGATGCCCAACGGCCCCAACGCACTCAGACTCTCGAACCTGAACATGCTCGGCATGGGCACCGCCATGATGAAGCATGTCATGAAAAGTAAGAACGTCGACAGCCTGCCCGTGCTGATGGAAACCGCACGAAAAAACGGCGTCAAACTCGTCGCCTGTGCCATGTCCATGGACGTTATGGGCATCAAGAAAGAAGAGCTCATCGACGGCATCGAAATCGGCGGGGTCGCCGCCTTCCTCGGCGAATCCGAGGAGGCCGGAATGACCCTGTTCATTTGAGAAAGGTTGTGGGTGTCGATCATGAGTACGACCTGCCCGCAATGCCGCGCATAGCGCTGCTGGCGGGTCAAAAGTGGCGAGTGAAGACTCACGAGCAAGAGCACTCCCGCGTACTCGTACTTACATGCAACTCTATCTCGAACCCGGTCGACGATTACGGACGAGGAGTACGGACGACGACAATTCACCTTGAGGCTAGGATATTCAGTCTTTCCCGCCCGAACACGATATACCCGGTATCCTCGGCTATGTGCCGGATCGAAACGTCGTATTCCCTACCTGTCTCGCCAATCCTCATCACCATGTCCATCCGGCTCGCGCCTCACAACATCTCACACTCCACACCCCTCGATTCTCAAATCCTCAACTCTGCGAGCTAAAGAATCTCACTTCTGAGAACTGCGACCGGGCGGAGTGGGGGGTCGGACCGATCGGCACACCAGATGCGGTAGGTTCCAAAAAGCGTGTCGTAGGCGCCTTCTGACGCGTGTGACAGGGCTTATCTGACGGGCCGCAGGGTCGATTTCTGACGGCTCGCGGGCAGGAATCGCTGTTTGGTCGGGTTTCCGTGTGCGATTGGCACGGAATCTGCTTCCTTCTGACAAAGTCACTCCTACGGTGGCCGTCCCCTGGACCGAGGCGCCTGTCGGGTGTGTTGGATCGTATCGATCATGTGGACTGCAAGGTACGAAACGGGCGGAGCCCCGCCGGCGGCGGGTCCTCCGCGACGCGGACAGGAGGAGGGCTGCGCGGCAGTGACAAGACGACGCACAGGGGTTGCCCGCCGGATGGGCCGACGGGCGGACTTGCCTTCGGGGCGCAGTGCCGGTTCCGGACATCTCGGCTTATGTTCGACGCTTTCGGCGGTGCTGCTGCTTGTCTGCCTGTTCCTCTCCGCCGGCCGCTCGGCGGAGGCGGCGACCTGGACGAGCGCGGTGGTGGACGGGTGGAGCTGCAGCGAGGGCCGGACTCTCTCGGCAGCGGGGCTGCTCGGGTACATCAACTCGGACAACGGCGACGCGGTCTCCGCGGGCGTCTGCTATGCGGACAAAGCGTACGGGATTTCGGATCTGAAACATTTCAGCGTGTACTTCACGAACACGTTCCCGGCGCTTGTCGCATCGATCGACAGCGTGCACATCATCATCGATCATCAGGGTGTACCGGGCAAGACCGGAGCGATGATCGTGCATCTGAGCACGAACCGGACCGCGTCTTCATGGTATACCGGCGGCACGGGCAATTCCCAGCTCGACAGTGGCGACGTCGTGTGGACCGAGCTGGAGCAGCGCCATGTGTTTGACGCGACGGCGTTTCTGGACACGCCGGAGAAGATCAACAACTGCGAGGTACTGCTTCTGGACAAGATGCTGCCGTCGCACAAGGTCTACTTCGACTACGCACGGCTCGAGGTGCGTTACACGCCGATGACGCCGCCGGTCGTAGCGAACGAGGCGGGCGCATCGGGCATATCGGCGGTTGCGGCGACATTGAACGGGGCATTGACATCGACGGGCGGCGGCGCGACGGAGGTCCGGCTGTACTGGGGCACGGTGGACGGCGGCACGAATGTCGGGAACTGGGCAACGAACCGTTCTCTCGGCGTTCTGGGCACGGGCCCGTTCTCGAGCCGAGTCGAGGGCCTGGTCCCGGCGCAGCAGTATTCGTACCGGTGCCGCGCGCTGAACGCGGCGGGCGAAGTCTGGGCGCCGGCCTCCTCGCTGTTCACGACCCCGTCGCATTCGCTTGAGTTCATCGTTCCGGCCTCTACACATTCGGAGACGGTAACGCCGGCTTTCGTAGCGCTGGCACTCACGCCTGTATCCGCCGCGGATGTGACGGTGGACTATGCGGTCGGCGGCGGCAATGCCGAGACACCGGCCGACTACGTTCTGCCGGCGGGCACGCTGACGTTCGCCGGCGGCACCACGAACGGCACGCTGCAGATCGTCATCAACGACGACCCGTTTTACGAGACGAACGAGACGTTCGTCATCACACTGACCGATCCGGTGAATTCCGCGTTGGGCGCGGTTACCGAACACGTTGTGACGATCGCGGACGACGATAAGGGGCTTCCGGGCGTCGATAACGATGGCGGCGCGATGAACATTTCCGCGAGCGCCGCCACCTTGCGCACGCGCCTGTTCGAGACGGGCAACGAGTCCCCCACCCTCTTCGTATGCTGGGGCCCGGCCGACGCGGGCACGGACCTTTGGGCATGGCCGAACGTGGCGGAGCTCGGTGTTGTGGGACAAGGCACGTATCTGACGAACGTGGTCGGGCTCGTGTCGAACACGCTCTACTATTACCGGTCCTGCGCATCGAACTCGGTGGGTGCCGTCTGGTCCCCGGACGCGGAAAGTTTCCTTGCCGACAATCCGCCGCAGGCCCAGCTCACGGTCAACGGCGGGATGGAGACACAAGCGGCGGACGGCAGCAACGCCGATGCGGCGAACTGGACCCGGCAGGACGAGCAGTTGCTTGGGCGGGTCGCCTTGTACGCGCGGACCGGCTCTTATTCCATGAAGTACGAGAAGAACCATGACGGGACCTACATCTACGGCTCGCAGAGCAATGCGTTTCGGGTAAGCTGGAACGGCCAGTTCGCCGACGGCGGGCTGCATCCGGCCGGCGGCCTGCGGCCCGGTGTCGTGTTGGCAGGCTCGGCCTACACGCGCGCCAAAGCGTCGGGCAAGGACGCGGCGCAATTCAGGTTCCGCTGGCGTTGTGTGGACAGCGGCTTGTCGTGGATGAACGGGAGTCTTTCGCACAACAGCACGACGTATCAACAGATTTCGGTCGGGAACCCGAACCCGGTCCCGGCAACGGACACGGGCCTGCGCTATCGGCCCGAGCTGATTCGTGTCACGGGCGACACGGCGGCGGCCACGGATTTCCACGGCGACGACCTGAGTGTCGTCGCGTTCGCGCCGCGCATGGAGCTCGAGGTCGCGCCGAGCTCCACCGTCATGTTCCCGCTCACAAGCGTCGGCGCCTCCTCTGAAACCGAACTGGGCGTCCGCAACATCGGGGCGTCCGGCACGGTGCTGCACGGCGCCTACATCACGGAGGCTGCCGACCTGACCAACGCGGCTTGGGCACAAACCGCCTGGGTCGTGTGCGAGGATCCGAACAACGCGTTCAGCGTGGCGAACGGTGCATCGTTAGCCGCCGCCGGCGGCGCAGGCTGGCAGTACGGCACGATCCGGTTCTCGCCACCGGCGTCCGGCACGTTCACCGGCACAGTGCGCGTGGCTACGACCGATCCGATCGACCGTTACAGTGGCGGCGGCACGATCCAATCGAGTATCGTCTACGAGGAATACACACTCGTCGGCACCGGCGTAAGCACCTACGAGATCGTGGCCACGGCCGGCGCAAACGGGTCAATCACGCCGGCGGACACCGTCGGCATCGCGCAGGGCGGCACCACGAACTTCGTCATCACACCGGACGCGAACCATCACATCGACGACGTGCTCGTCAACGGGGTCTCGGTCGGACCGACCAACGTGTACACGTTCAGCAGCGTGGACGCAAACCACACGATTGATGCTGCCTTCGCGGCAAATCTTGTGACCAACGACGTGCCGGCCTGGTGGCTGGCGGCCTACGGCTTGGGCACGAACGATGCGGCCGCACTCGCCGACGCCGACGGGGACGGGTCGCCCAACTGGCACGAGTATTATGCCGGCACGAACCCCACCAACGCGGCGTCCGTCCTGCAGATCGAGAGCGTAGCGGCCTCGGCCGGGACGGAGCTCACGGTCACATGGGCGAGCGTCGCGGGTAAGGTCTACACCGTCAGCGAATGCCCCGATCTTGCCGCGGGTAGCTGGACGCCGCTCGCGACAAATATCACCGCCACCGCACCGCTCAACTCGATCCCGCTCGATGTGTCCGGCATGAGCGCCGGATTCTTACGGATCGAACTGAAGTGAGCGGACTGGGGCTTGGTGAAGAGCTTGCCGTTGTCCCCAAGCCAAACGCCGGGGCGCATCGTCATACGAAGTGATTGAACACACCACGCGGAACCCCGCCAAGAAACCAACGTTCGGTTAGACATCTTGGATTCACCAACACGGGTCAGAAGCGCAAGCCCGCCTCCCCTCCCGCTTGCTCTGGGAGAGGGTCGGGGGCTCCCCCCGCCGAAGCCACGAAGGGCGAAGGCGGGTGACGGGCGTAGGCCAACCAAAACGCGTCGTCTCCAAACCGCTGCAGTGGCAGTGCGTCAAGAACGACCTCACCCAGCCCACATGCCTTTTTTTGTCGCAATCGTTCGTCTCGCCCCGTATACATAGCGCCATGTCGGACACACGCGAAGATCAACACCAAGTGCCCGCGGAGCCCCGCCTGCTCTCCCCGGACGACGGCGCGATTCTGCACACGAACACGCCGGCCTTGGTCTGGGCCGGGGAGCCGGCCGACGCGTACGAGGTCTGGCTGAACGGCGTGAACGTCGCGACCGTCGAGGGCGACCAGGACCGCGCGTACCCGTTCCCGCTCGCGTTCGGAAAGCAGACCTGGTTCGTCCGTGCACGGCGCGGCGATGCCACGCTCGACAGCCCGGAACGGTCTTTCGTGGTGACGGACAATCCGGTCGGCGAGGTGCCGGCCGGCGCGACGCTGTTGCGCCAGGGCTGGCAGGTCAAGTCGGCGGCGCTCGCGACGGACGCGCCCGAGCTCATCAGTTCGCTTTCGTACGAGCCCGAGGGCTGGCACCACACCTCGCTGCCGAGCACGGTCCTTTCCGTTCTGGTCCGCAACGGGCTCTATCCCGACCCGAACGTGGGCATGAACAACATGCGGATCCCGGACATGTGCGACGCGTTCAACGACGAACACGACCTGCTGCAATACAGCCATCTTCCGGGCTGCAACCCGTGGGCGGCGCCGTACTGGTTCCGTACAACGTTCGTGTACACACGGGAACCCGACACGCTGAGTTCGCTGCACATCAACGAGCTGAACTACAAGGCGGATGTCTGGCTGAACGGCACGCAGCTCGCCGCTGCCGATCGGCTGATCGGCATGGATCGCCGGTTCGAGCTCGACGTGAGCGCGCACCTGCTGGACGGTCCGAACTGCCTGGCGATCCTGGTCTACCCGCCGGACGTACCGGGCGAGCCCGCGCCGCCGCCGCTCGACGTGTTCGCGTTTCCCGGCCGGAACATGGGCGAAGACGGCAAGATCGCGCGGAACTACACGAAGTGGGACAGCCTCGGCTGGGACTGGATCCCGGCCGTGCGCGATCGCGATATGGGGATCACCGAGGACGTGTTCCTGGCCACGCGCCCGGCGGTCCGGATCGAGGATGCGTTCGTGAAGGCTGCGTTTCCCGGCGGGGCAGCGGAGGCGGCCGAGCTGAACGTCGCGCTCTGGGTCCGCAACGAATCAACGGCTGAACGGCAGGCCACGGTGCAGGGCACGATCCTTTCGGGGACCGCCACAGAGGTCGCCCGGTTCGAGACGGCAGTGCCGCTCGGCCCGGACGGCACGGCCGAGCTCAAGCTCTCGCCCGAATCCGGCGTGCACACGCTGCGCATCGAGCGGCCGGACCTGTGGTGGCCGGTCAACTATGGCGCGCAACCGCTCTACGAGCTTACGCTCCTGCTCTCGGTCGACGGCAAGCCCGTGCACATGTTTCGGACCCGGTTCGGGATCCGCAAGACGGAAACGTATATCGGCGAGCACGAGCGGATCTTCAAGATCAACGACATGGAGATCTATGTGCGGTCCGGCAACTGGGTGCAGGACATGATGCTGAGCTGGACCGCGCGCCGGCATGAACAGGAGATCCGGTACGCCGCGCAGTCGAACATGAACATGCTGCGCGTCTGGGGGCCGACCGGCGTGCCACCAACCGCCTTCTTCGAGGCCGCGGACCGGTACGGCGTCATGATCTGGCAGGATTTCCTGAACGACTGGTCCGGCACGAAAGGCAACGACCCCGAGCTGCGGCCGGACGCGGACCTGTACCGGGCCTGCACAATCGACGTGATCAAGCGGCTGCGCAACCATCCGAGCCTGATCTTCTGGTGCGGCGGCAACGAGGGACCGAACCCGTTCGAGGAACAGATCGTCAACGAGTGGCTGCCCGAATACGACGGGAGCCGGTTCTATCTGAAACGGTCGGACGGCGACGGGCTGCACGGGCACGGGCCGTACCATACGTTGCGGCCCGACGCCTATTTCACCGACGAGAAGATACCCGGCTTCAACAGCGAGATCGGGCCGAGCGGCGTGCCGCCGGTCGAGAGCCTGCGCAAGTTCCTGCCGGAACTGGGCAAGACCTGGAAGCCCGACTATTTCCCGCTCTACGCCGACTGGGGCTATCACGACGCCGTGAGCCGGCCGAACCCGAGCGACATGCGCAGGTACTCGTTTCACGACGACATCATAAGGAAAGACTACGGGATCCCGGACCCGGCCGGGCCCGATGCGCTGACCGCGTTCGGCAAGGCGGCGGAGCTCGTGAACTACGACGTCTATCGCGCGGCAATCGAGGCGGTGAACCGCGACTTGTGGCGCGGGTCCAGCGGGTTCGCGATCTGGAAATACAATTCGGCCTGGCCCAGCGTCGTCTGGCAAATCTTCGACTGGTACCTGATGCCGAACGCCGGGTTCTACGGGATGCAGTGCGCGTGCCGGCCGGTCCATGTCCAGTTCAACCGCGACCGGCGCACGGTCTCGGTCGTGAACACGACCGCCGCGGAGCTCGCGGACCATACGCTTGCGGCAACGGTCTACGACGCCGCCATGCAGGTGCACGCCGAGCACAAGAAGTCCGTGCACGTGCAGGCGAACAGCGTGCTCGAAACCAGCATGCGGATCGCGCCCTGCAAGGCGACGCCGTACTTCCTCGCGCTCAGCCTCGCCGACCCGGCCGGCAACGTGGTCGCCTCGAACTTCTACTGGCTGCAGGCCCGGAACAATTTCGGCGCGCTGCGCGACCTGCCCGAAGTCGCGCTTGACGCGGAAGCCTCCGCGCAGGACATGGCCGACGAGCTTGAGGTCGAGGTCACACTCACGAACCCGACCGAGCAGCTCGCGTTCTTCACGCACCTGACCTTGCGCGACAGCGTGACCGGCGAGCCCGTGCTGCCCGTCTACTGGGACAGCAACGAGCTGTCGCTGTTGCCGGGCGCCACTGTGACCACCCGCGTCCGCGCGGACCAGGTGGATCTGTTGCATGCACCCATCGTCTGTGTCGACGGGTGGAATGTGGCGGAGATGAGAGTGGAAATTTGAAATTTGAAATTCGAAATTTGACCTCTGGCGCGGCGAGGACGAAGGGGAATGAAGGACGTTGTGTAGTCCCAAGCGCGACGAGGCCGAGCCGCCGCTTCGTGGTCCCGCGACCGTGGGCAGTACCGCAGGCAAGAATGCCTGCGGTACGGCCCCATGACAAATACCTCTATCTGAAGGAGCGTGCCTGTCAGGATGCCTGGCGGCGGCGTACGGTTCGGACCACGAGGTTTGCGGCCTTGAGCAGCCAGCTTGCGAGCTTGCGGCCTTTGCGCAGACCGCGCGCCTTTCTGGCCAGCACGATGAAGACCGCCTGCGTCGCCTCCTGCACCAGCTCGGTATCGTCGGCGAGCCCGCGGCGGCAGACCCCGTAGACCATGCCCGCGTGACGCTCGACCAGTGTGCGGAACGCCGTCTCCGAGCCGTCCGCATTGAACATGGCGAGCAGTTGCGTGTCGCTCGCAGCGCAGGTGCTGTTCGTTGTTGTTGTCATTTCCGTCTCCTTCGGAAACAACCTTGTCCTGAATCCCGCCTTTCAGGCGGGATCGCCGGCCGTTTTCATGGGCTTGGATGAGCCAACGGAAAAAGCCATGCTAACCGAAACAGAAGGGATCGACGCAACGGTGGGTACACAGAAAGCATGACAACTGAGCGCGGCTCCGTCAAGGGGGGGGGGCGGGCCCAAAAACCCGA
>Ga0272441_10012446_pt1 | contig 12429 bp, 10 predicted proteins | sample SSMProp6N_FD_193582 | JGI IMG/M metagenome (GOLD analysis project Ga0272441, IMG submission 193582) | Marine sediment archaeal communities from Little Sippewissett salt marsh, Falmouth, MA, United States - SSM-Prop-6N | ecosystem: Environmental > Aquatic > Marine > Wetlands > Sediment ...
GCCCGACCCGAAGGCGGTGATCGTCGTCGGCGGCTGCGGCTGCACCGGCGGCGTCTTCTACGAGTCGTACAACATGGTCGGACCGGTCGACGAGGTGATTCCGGTGGACATCTATGTCCCCGGCTGCCCGCCGCGCCCGGAGGCGATCATCGACGGCGTCGTCAAGGCCGTCACGAAGCTCGAGACCCTGGAGAAGGCGGGGGTGAGCGGATGAATCCACAGCAAGTCCTCTCCTCCTTCAGGCAGGCGTTGGGCAGCAAGGTCCTCGACGATCGAACGATCGAGCGATCGGTCGGCACCGTGGATCCGAAGCCGGTCTACGATGTGTGGTTGACGGTCGACCGGAGCGCTTTGCACGATGCGGTTGCCCACTTGTGCGCGGAGTTCAATCCGCACCTGTCGGTGATCTCCGGCGACGACCTCGGCACCGAGGTGGCGTTCAACTACCACTTCTCCACCGGTTGGGGGGTGCGCTACGGCGAGGCGACGTTCACGATTCGGACCGTCGTTCCGAAGAACGACTTCCGACTCCCGACGATCTGTGACCTCCTTCCCGGAGCGCAGACCTCGGAGCGGGAGAAACACGAGTTCTTCGGGCTCGTGGTCGAGGGCATTCCGGACGACCGGAACCTGTTCCTCCCCGAGGACATGACGATCCACCCGTGGCGGCACGACCTCCAGTCGGAGACCGACCTGGAAGTCAAGCGACTGGTGAAGTGGGAGGCACGCGATGAATAACCGTTCGATCAACCTCGAGGTCGGCAGCAACACCGCGTGCTACTCCGTGCCGGTTGGGCCGGTTCATCCGGCCCTGAAGGAGCCGATTCGGTTCCAGTTCGACCTCGACGGAGAACAGATCGTCGGCGTCGACATCAAGCCCGGCTTCGCCCACCGCGGCATCGAATACATGGGTATGCGGCGGAACTTGATCCAGACGTTGTACCTGTCGGAGCGGATCTGCGGCATCTGCTCGATCTCCCATCCGCTAGCATTCACGCAGGCGGTGGAGAACGCGGCCGGGATCGAGGTCCCACCGCGCGCGCAGTACATCCGGACGATCATCGGCGAGTTGGAGCGAATCCACTCGCACCTGCTGTGGGCCGGCGTTGGCGCGCACGAACTCGGCTTCGACACGCTGCTCCATCTCGTGTGGAACGTTCGCGAGAAGTGCATGGACCTGCTCGAGCAGCTGACCGGGAACCGCGTCGACTACGCGATCCCGATCTTCGGAGGCGTCCGCCGCGACATCCCGGCGGAGAAGGCCCCCCTGGCGTACGAGGCGCTCGACTACTACAAGCGTCTCCTCCAGCAGTTGATCGATGCGTTCCTGCACGACAAGTCGGTCGAGCTGCGGACGCGCAACGTCGGGGTGCTCACCTACGACCAAGCGGTCGAGCTGTGCGCCGTCGGTCCGACGACCCGCGCCTCCGGCGTGAGGAAGGACGTCCGCGTCGACATGCCGTATCTCGCGTACGCCGACATGGACCTCCACGCGATCACGCCCGAGGATTTCGGGACGGCGCCGATCGGCGACGTCTACGACAACATCATCGTCCGGCTGCTCGAGGTCGCTCAGTCGATCGAGATCATCGAGTTCTGCCTCGAGAACCTTCCCGAAGGCGAACTCTCCTCGATCCCGAAGGTTCCCGCGCTGCTCGCCGCGCTGAAAAACGCGAGCGGCGAGGGGATCGGGCGGCACGAGGCGCCGCGCGGCGAGGTGTTCCACTACGTGCGGCTTGAAGAGGGCGTCGAGGAGATGGCCGTCTGGAAGGTCAGGGCACCGACGTACGGCAACCTGATCGGCTGGGTGCCGAAGTTCCTCGGCGACGAGGTGGCCGACATCCCGATCATCGCGGCGTCGATCGACCCGTGCATGTGCTGCATGGATCGTGTGCACCTCGTCGACGAGTGCGGCTCGGAGTCCGTGCGGACGAAGAGCGAGCTCGTCCGGCTGTCGCGCGAGAAGACAAGGAGGATCTGCGGATGACCGTTACCATCGCGAATGCCGTGTGGCAGGGCCTCGTGATCCTCTTCGGAGGCGCGCTCCTCGGGATGATCTACAAGGGGTTCGACCGGAAGCTCGCGGCGCAGATGCAGGGCCGGATTGGTCCGCCGCTCCGGCAGCCGTTCTACGACGTCGTGAAGCTGATGGTGAAGGAGAACATCGTCCCGGATCACGCCGTCGGTTGGCTGTACAACCTGATGCCGCTGTTGTCGCTCGCCGCCGTCGGGACGCTGTTGTTCTACCTCCCGCTCGGCGGCTTCAAGCCGCTCCTCGGCGGCTACGGGGATCTGATCCTCATCCTCTACCTCCTCGCCGTCCCTTCGCTGGCGATGGTCATCGGCGGTTTCGCCGCCGGTTCGCCGTTCGCTACCGTCGGCGCACAGCGTGAGATGGTGATGATGATGGCCTACGAGTTCCCGCTCGCGATCACGTTCCTGTCGATCGCGTGGCGGCTCTCGGTCCTCCTGCCGGGACAGCCGATCTTCTCGTTGACGACGCTTGCCGCAAACCCGCTGTGGGGCGTGGTCGGGCCGATCGGATTCATCGGGCTGGTGCTGCTGTTCCTGGCACTGCTCGTCGTGACCCCGGCGGAGCTGGCGAAGATCCCGTTCGACATCCCCGAGGCGGAGACCGAGATTGCGGGCGGATTGCTGGCCGAGTATTCAGGGCGGAACCTGGCGATGTTCTATGTCGGCGACGCGATCAAGATGGTCGTGATGTCGTCGTTGATGGTCGCGCTGTTCTTCCCGTACGGGCTCGCGAACCTGTTCAGCGTTGTCGGTGTGTGGGGTGCGTTGATCGACGTGGCGTTCTTCCTCGTGAAGGTGTTCCTCGTCATCTTCATCGCCGTCATCACCGTGAGGGTCGGGTTCGCACGACTGAAGATCGGTCAGGTGACGCGCATGTTCTGGCTGCCCGTCACCGGAGTCTCCCTCCTCGGGATGCTCCTACTGACGCTCGATCGCTTCGTCTAGGAGGAGACCGTGATACTCGGAACGCTATTCAAGCAGCTGTTCAGCAAGCCGGCGACGAACCCGTTCCCGGTGAAGTACATGCCGGGGTCGGTCACGGCGGTCCTTCAGAAGGTCGCGATGGGCCAGGCGAAGATCCATCCGCCCGTTCCCGTACCGAGCGACCTACGCGGAAAGATCGCCTACGACCGCGAGAAGTGCATCGGCTGCGGGCTCTGCGAACGGGTCTGTCCGGCAAAAGTCATCGAGATGTACACGCCGGAGGGCGAGGAGAAGAAGAAGATCCGGATGTACGTCGCGCGCTGCACCTTCTGCGCGCAGTGCGTCGACGCCTGTCCGGTCGGCGCCCTGGCGACGACCGATGACTTCCTCCTCGCCGACACCGACCGCTTCGCGGAGAACCTGATTGTTCAGTAGTCGCTGAAGTCAGGACTTCAGCGAGGAAGAGAGACATAGGCGGGCGCCAACCGGCGCCCGCCTTCTCATATGACAGGCAAGCGAAGAGAGGAGTGAGTAGTCCGGGAGAGGGCTACGCGGGCAAGTTCGCCGAGACCTTGCATCCCCGAATCGCTCGTGGATTCGGGCAGCTGGAGAGACCCAAGTATAATGCAACCATGCGAGGGTTTGTTGAGACGCCAGACCAACTTGTCGACTTGATGGTCAATCGGTTATTCGATGATCGTCCGCCAGTGGCCTCGGATAGACTGCTCGATCCTGGATGCGGCAAGGGCGCTTTCATCCTCGGTGTTCTTCGGTGGTGTAAGACGGAGGGTGTCTGCGCTCCGGCGATTGACGGGATCGAACTCGACCCTGAGAAGCTCGGAGCAGCAAGGAGCGCACTCAACGGACACGAAGCTGTCCGCCTCGTCGAGCGAGACTTCCTTCGGGACTCAGAGACCAAGTACGACTATGTGATAGGGAACCCACCGTACGTGTCGATCTCGCACCTGTCCGAGGATGAGAAGCGCACCTATCGCTCTGCATACAGAACTGCAAGAAGACGCTTCGACCTCTACTTCCTCTTCTTCGAACAAGCGATTCGCCAGCTCAAGCCCGGCGGAAGAATGGTGTTTGTGACTCCGGAGAAGTTCCTGTATGTGGAGTCTGCCCGAGAACTCAGGAAGCTTCTGGCAACGCTTGACGTTGTAGAGATCGAGCTAGTCGCTGAAGACGCCTTCGGAGGTCTTGTCACGTACCCCGCGGTCACGTCGCTGGTGAAGCGCCGGACCTCGCAGCAGACGAGGTTCGTGAACCGAGAAGGCGAACTGAGAGAGCTGCGCTTCACAAGAAGCGGGGATCCTCTACTTCATCAGATGAATGGAGGAGGCGAAGAGCAGAAGGCTGGTCCGACGCTCGACGAGGCTTGCCAGAGAATCAGTGCTGGTGTGGCGACCGGGGCCGATGCGATCTTCGTCAAGCCATCAACCTCCTTGAATAGGGGTCTCGGTGTCAATGCATACCCTACCGTCTCTGGTCGTCAACTCTCGAACGCTGGCGATGAGCTCCGAACGACTGACGCATTGCTCATCCCCTACGATGAAGCCGGTTGTCTGCGGCCGCTCGAAGATCTTGGCGCGCTCGGAGACTACCTGTCGCAGGAACAGGTAAGGAGTCGCCTCCTATCAAGGACCTGTGTCAAGCGCAAGCCCTGGTATGCGTTTCACGAGACTCCGCCGATGAAAGACATACTGCAACCGAAGATCCTGTGCAAAGACATCAGCCCGGCTCCCCGCTTCTGGTTGGACACACAGGGCTCGATTGTTCCCAGGCATACCGTCTACTACTTGGTCCCGAAGCCGGGTGTCGACATCCACCAACTTGCTGAGCACCTCAGCAGCGATCAGTCGCATGAGTGGCTGTTGCGCAACTGCCAGCGAGCGGCGAATGGTTTCGTACGGCTGCAAAGCAGTGTATTGAAGAGGCTGCCCATCCCCGTAGAGCTAGCACAGCAACGGGCCGAACTCGATCTGTGGCGGGTCCGGGATTCCGCCCCGGTATTCCACGAACGTGGCGGAACCGCAGTTCTGATCGGAGTGGCATGAGTAGGACACCGTTCGACGTTGTGATGGACGCTATCCGGAAGGCTGGCTACCACAACCACCGACGCCCGCTCCACTCGGACATCGTCAGCAAGGGGATTCTCGAGGACCTTCTTCAGCGGTGTAGTCCTCTGGCCCAAGACCACTCCCAAGGCGTCGTCAGGCATTGGCTGAACGTAGGCGCCCCCGGAGGACGTGGAAGGCGCCTCGACCTCTTCATCGGAGAACCTGATCCATCCACCGGAGGTCCGTCCTTGACAGGTCTTCGAATAGGAGTCGAAAACAAGTCAGTCATGACCGCACATCGCAATCGGACATCGCGCTTCGACGATCTGCGTGAGACACTCGACGCAGTCCTTCGTGTCCGTCAGGAGGCGGTCATGGCTGCAACAGTCCTTGTAGGCGTGGCTGATCGAGTGCTGAATGTGCCTGATCGCATCAAGCCACAGAGGAGGAGTGACTTCGAAGCTGCCGTGCTTCCGAGGCTGTCCAGTGGCGACCAGACACTCTGGACCGAATTCGACTACGCCGTGAGTGCCAATCGCTCCGGTGATGCGAAGCGTACCCTAGCTCAGTTCCGCGAATTGCCGATTCGCAGCCCGGGCCTAACTCACATGCATGGGTACGATTACGTTGCTCTCATCCCCGTTCACGTGAACAACGTCGACCCCCCAAGTGTTGCCCGGAGCAACCAGTTGGGGATCGACGTGAATGCCGAGTACGAGTCAATGGTCGACACGCTCTGCAGAGCGTACAGCGCCCGCTGGCACACCTAGACACACAAGGTCAACAACCTTAGACCATGCTACCTTGAGAGCTTGAGGGGATGGAGCCGGTCTTCGCGGTCACCGCGCACATCCGTGCCCTCGGCGTCTCAGCTCCTCAGGGACTGCACGCAGTTTGCAGACAACCGCCCGCCGATCCGCCCGGTCCCGGCTTCCAGGGCATCCGGGAGAGAGCGATTGGCCAGATGTCGGGACCACGGCAGTCATCCCGGCTCGCGGCAGAGCGGGAGATCGTCTATAGTCCGTCCATGCGCGGACATCACCTCCGGTTCACCGCACTCCTCGGGACCCTCGCTCTCATTTGTGTCGGTGCCTGTCTGCTTTCTGGTTGCAGCTCGGCAGGGACCGGCGCCGAGTCCGACCGCATCCTCGTGGTGATCGACGCCGGCCATGGCGGACGGGATCCGGGCGCTATCTGCGACGGAGTCCACGAGGCGGACGTCAATCTCGCGATCGCGGAGCGCATCGCAACCCTGATCGAGGTGGACGAACGCCTCGACGTCCGGAGAACCCGAACGCTCGACATCTCCGTGACCCTGGAGGAACGCATCGCCGTTGCCAACGACGCAGACGCGACCCTCTACCTGTCCGTCCAGAGCAATGCGTGCGAGTACCCCGACGCCACCGGCGTCGTGACGCTCGTGTCGGACACGCTCTCCGAAGGCGCCCCGACCTGGCAGTTCGCCGAGATCCTCCAGGACGCCGTCAGCGATGCAACCGGAGCCCGCGATCGCGGCGTTCGAGCCCAGGACCTCTATCTCCATCGCGCCACGATGCCCGCGGCGCTGATCGAGGTCGGCTTCCTGACCAACGACGAAGAGCGAACGAAGCTCGTTGACGCCGACTACCAGCAGACGGTCGCTCAGGGGATCTACGACGGTATCGTCGCCTATCTGGCATACGCCCATCCGTCATTCGCTGACCGCTAGCAGCACGTGAGTCGGTCTCCGAAGCACGGCCTCGTCCTGTAGGAAGACACTCGCCAAAACGATGGTGTCGTAGGGAGGTTGCCGTCTTTCCTTCTCTGTGATCCTCCGCGACCTCTACGTTTCGGCTTGTGCAACTACATGTTCGACTGACGACCGCTTGCACTTCTGCTCCGTCTGACGGAAGTCCATAAACTGGTAGTCGCTCCCCATGCTTGGGTTTGCCCGCGCTCCTGCACGCCCTCTGCGATCTCTGCGTCTAGGCTTGTGCAGCTCCTACAGCAGTTCGACGAACGACCGCTTCCCGACCTGAACAAGGATGGGCGGATCGAACGGGAGGTCGAGATCCTGGGAGTCGATCTTCTCCTCGTTGACCTTGACACCGCCCTGCTGGATCAGGCGCTTCGTCTCGCCGCGGCTTCCGACGAGCCCGGAGGCTTGGAGGAGGTCAACGATCCAGATCGTCCCGTTCTCCTTCAAGAGGGAGCGATCGAGCTTGATCTGCGGGATCTCCGTCGGCCGCTCGTGGTGGACGTGGATCCGATCGAACTCGGCCTCCGCGGCCTCTGCGGCGGGGCCGTCGTGATACATCGTGACGATCGTTCGCGCCAACATGCGCTTCGCGTCGCGCGGCGATGCCTCGATCGCGTCCTTGAGTTCGTCATCGAACGGCACATCGGTCAGCTTGTCGAAGTACTGGGCAATCAGCGCATCAGGAATCGACAGCAGTTTGCCGTACATCTCGTTGGCCGGCTCGTTGATCCCGACGTAGTTGCCGGTCGTCTGGCTCATCGCCCGCTCCCCGTCGAGTCCGATCAGGAGGGGAACCGTCATCACGACCTGCGGCTCCTGACCGTACTCGCGCTGGATGTCGCGTCCGACGAGAAGGTTGAACAGCTGATCGGAGCCGCCGAGTTCGATGTCGGCTTCGATCGCGACGGAGTCATACGCCTGCGCCAGCGGATAGAGGAACTCGAGGACCGAGATCGGCTCCCCGGCGGCGTACCGCTTGGCGAAGTCATCCCGCTCGAGCATCCGCGCGACGGTGTACTTCGCCGTCAGGTGGACAACCTTGGCGAAATCGAGCTCGCCAAGCCACTCGGAGTTGTAGCGGAATTCGGTTCGCTCGGGATCGAGGATCTTGAACGCCTGCTCCCGGTACGTCTCCATGTTCCGCTCGATCTCCCCGGCGGACATCAGCGCCCGGGTCGACGAGCGGCCGGACGGGTCACCGATCCGCCGGGTGAAGTCGCCGACGACGAGCACGCCGATGTGGCCGAGGTCCTGGAAACGGCGCATCTTGCGCAGTGGCACCGAGTGGCCGAGGGTGAGGTGCGGCGCGGAGGGATCGATCCCGAGCTTCACACGCAGCGCCGCCCCGGTCTCCTGCGAGCGCCGAAGCTTCTCGGCCAGCTCCTCTCGTGGGATGAGCTGGTCGGTCCCGTGCTCGAGGTCGTCGAGAAGCGCTGCGAATCGATCTACCATCGCTACGCGCCTACGTTGACGACCGAGACGATCCGATCGTCTTCCTCGAGATCCATCACGTGGACGCCGCGGGCGTACCGGCGGTAGACGTTGACGTCGCCGGCCAGAATTCGGATCACCTTCTGCTCCGTCGTGATGATCAGCTCGTCCTGATCGGAGACGAGCCCGATGCGAACGAGCTTCCCGGATTCTTCGTCCAGCTTGATCCCCTGGACGCCCTTGCCGCCGCGACCCTGGATCGGGAAGTCGTCGAGTGAAACGCGCTTGCCGTAGCCCCGCTCGGTGACCATCAAGATCTTCTTGTCCATCGTGATGTCGCGTTCGAGGACGGACATTCCCACGACCCAGTCGTCCGCATCGAGACGGATCCCGATCACGCCGCGCGACGGCCGCTTGGTTCGGCGGACCTCCTCCTCGCGGAATCGGATCGTCTGCCCATTGCGCGAGGCGACGATCAGGTCCCCTCCCCCATCGGAGATCACGATATCGACAAGCCGATCGTCCTCATCGGCGTTGATCGCGTTGATTCCGTTCACATGGACGTTCGAGTAGTCGGACAGTCGGTTCTTGTTGACGATCCCGTTGGCCGTGACCATGAGGCAGACTTCGTCCTCCACGTGATCGAAGTCGGACACGCGGAGAATCGCACGCACGACCTCATCCTGCTCGAGCGGCACGAAGCTGCGCAAGTTCTTCCCGGCCGCGTCGCGGTTCATCGAGGGCAGCTTGTACCCCTGCGTCCGGTAGACCTTCCGCCGATCGGTGAAGAACAGGAGCTGATCGCGTGCGTTGACCAGACTGCTCAACAGGATGTAGTCGTCTTCCTTCGTCCTCTGTCCGATGACGCCCTTGCCGCCGCGTCCCTGGCTGCGGAAGTCGATCGCCCGGGGGGCGTTGACGTAGCCGCGGTTCGTGACCGACACCATCAGGTCGTAATCGGGGATCAGCTCGTTGAAGTCGACGTCGCCGTCGTCGTTCGTGATCAGCGTGCGGCGTGCGTCGGCGTGCTTCTCGGCGATCTCCTGGAGCTCCCGCTTGATCGTTCCATCGAGAATGATTTCGCTGCCTAGGATCTCCTCGTAGCTCGCGATCGCCTTCAGCTTCTCCTCGTATTCGTCGTCGATCTTCTGTCGTTCGAGCGCACGGAGCTGCGACAGGCGCATGCGAAGGATCGCTTCGATCTGCTCATCGGAGAGAGCAAGCTCGGTCTGCAGCAGACGCGTCTCCTCTTCCTGGCTCTCCGACGTGCGGATGATCTGGATCACGCGATCGATGTTGTCGAGCGCGATTCGATACCCCTCGAGAATGTGCGCCCGCTTGCGAGCCACCTCGAGCCGGTGCTCGGTTCGGCGTCGGACAACCTCGCGACGGAAGTCGATGAAGCAGTTGAGAATCTCCTTCAGAGAGAGTGTCCGCGGGTTGCCGTCGATGATCACCAGGAAGACGGCGGCGAAGGTCCGCTCGAGCGGTGTGTACTTGTACAGCTGGTTCAGCACGACGTTCGGGTTCGCCGATCGCTTCAAGTCGATGACGATGCGCAGCCCCTCGCGGTCCGACTCGTCGCGAAGGTCGGAAATACCGTCGATCTGACCGTCACGGACCTTGTCGGCGATCGACTCGACGATCGTCGACTTCCGCACGAGGTACGGAATCTCGGTGATGACGATCCGATCGTCGTCGATCGTCGCCTGCGCGCGGACGGTCATCTTGCCGTGGCCGGTTCGGTACATCTCTTCGATCCCGTCGCGCCCCATGATCAGTCCCCCGGTCGGGAAGTCCGGGCCGGGAATGTGGTTCATCAGCTCCTTGACGGTCATGAACGGGTTGTCCATCAGCGCAATGACGCCGTCGATCAGCTCACCGAGGTGGTGCGGCGGGATCTGCGTCGTCATCCCAACGGAGATCCCCCAAGCGCCGTTCATTAGAACGTTCGGGACCCTCGCAGGGAGGACGATCGGCTCCTCGAGCGAATCGTCGAAGTTGGGCAGCCAGTCGACGGTGCCTTCGTCAAGCTCGTCGAGGAACTCCATTGCGATCGGCGTGAGGCGCGCTTCGGTGTACCGCGTCGCCGCAGCCGGATCCCCGTCAATCGAGCCGAAGTTGCCTTGCCCGTCGACGAGCGGGTAGCGATACGAGAACGACTGAGCCATGTTGACCATGGTGTCGTAGATCGCCAGATCGCCGTGTGGATGGTATTTTCCCATCACTTCGCCAACGACACGCGCCGACTTCCGGTGCGGCTTTCCGGGCGTGATGCCGAGCTCGCGCATACCGAAGAGGATTCGCTTCTGCACCGGCTTCAGCCCGTCTCGCACGTCCGGGATGGCGCGACCGCGAATAACGCTCATCGCGTAGTTGATGTACGACTGCTCCATCTCGTCTTCGATGAACGTTCGTTCGATGCGTTCCATGCCCCACCCCCTCAGTCAAACGAACACCTTAGGATACCGAATCTTCTGTCCTGGAACAAGTTTCGCGGCCTTCACACGCTCGGCAGCGCAGCCGCTGAAAGGCCAAGAAGAAGACCCCCGCACGGACCGAGCGCGGGGGTCGACATCTCGCGTAGAGGAACGCTAGACGACGGAGTACGGGTCCACCGCGTCTCGCACGGCGTCCCCCATGAAGTTGAACGCCAGAACCGAGACCACGATGAAGATCCCCGGAATCAGGATCCATGGGTGCTGCTCGATGGAACCGACGTTTGTCGCCGCATTGAGCAGAGCGCCCCAGCTCGTCATCGGTTCCTGAATGCCATACCCGAGGAAGCTGAGTGCCGCCTCGGTCAGCATCATGCCCGGAATCGTCAGCGTTGCGTTGACGATCAGGTAGCTCGTGACGTTCGGGGTGATGTGCCGGAGGATGACGCGTAGGTCGCCGGCCCCGGCCGCACGCGCCGACGTGACGAAGTCCATCTCCCGGATCGCGAGAACCTGTCCGCGGATGATGCGCGCGGTGGCGCCCCACGACACGACCGCCAGTGCGACGATAATTCCCATGAAGACCATTCCCGCGGATAAGCCGAATCCCCGCAGCGCAGCTCCCATCGCCATCAGGATCGGCAGGCCGGGGATCGCCATCATGACCTCACAAGCGCGCTGAACGAACATGTCGACGCCCCCGCCGTAGTAGCCGGAGACTCCCCCCAGGACGATCGAGATGGGGATCACCAACAGCACCACCAGCGGGCCGACCGATAAGGACACCCAGCTCCCGACCAGGCAGCGAGTGAGCAGGTCCCTCCCCAACGAGTCGGTCCCAAGCAGGAACACCTGTGTGATATCCCCGTCGTCGGCGACCGCGCCGAACAGGTGGATGTTCGATGGAATCAGACCGAACAGCTTGTAGTCGGCCTCTCCGCGAGTGAAGAACCGGATCGGGTACTTCTTGCTCGTGTCCTCGACGTAGGTTACCTGGTACGTCGACCGATCGAGCGTCCGCTCCGTTCTGTACACGTACGGACGCGTCAACGACCCGTCTTCATCCCGCCAGTGGATCGTCGACGGGGGAGCGTACGGGTGGTTCCGGTATTGCTTCCCGTAGTGGTACGGAGCCGCGAATTCCGCGAATATCGCGAACAGGATGAAGAGTAGCACGACCACCGTGCCGACATTTCCGACGCGGTGGCGCTTGAACGCGCTCCAGATCATCTGCCCCTGGGAGCGGCTCACGTACTCCTTCTGTTCCGCTGCGCGCGAACGGGCCTCTGCCTTGCTCATCTTCCTGCGTCGTTGCCATCGTGCCATCTTGTTCCTCGATCTCCCTTTCCCGTGGCGCTAGTCGTAGCGGATCCGCGGATCGACCCACGCGAGGAGGAAGTCCGCGATGACGTTCCCAATCAGCAGGAAGAGACTGAAGAAGAGCAGCCCCCCCATGATCACCGGCTCATCTTGCCGCTGCAGAGCGCTGAAGTATGCGCGCCCGACCGTCGGGATGTTCAGTACGATTGCCGTGATCACCCCACCATTGACCAAGCCGGGCAGCGACAGGCCGAGCGTGGTCACCAGCGGATTGATCGCGTTTCGAACTGCGTGCTTGTACGTGACGACTCGCTCTGACAGCCCCTTCGAGCGGGCCGTTTGGACATAGGGCAATGACAACGTGTCCAGCAGACTGCCGCGCATCAGGCGGATCAGGCCCGCCATGTTGGCCGTCCCGATCACGACCCAAACCGGCCACAGGTGCCAGATGTAGTTGACGAACTTGGCCCACGAGAACGGG
>Ga0272441_10012447_pt1 | contig 12428 bp, 21 predicted proteins | sample SSMProp6N_FD_193582 | JGI IMG/M metagenome (GOLD analysis project Ga0272441, IMG submission 193582) | Marine sediment archaeal communities from Little Sippewissett salt marsh, Falmouth, MA, United States - SSM-Prop-6N | ecosystem: Environmental > Aquatic > Marine > Wetlands > Sediment ...
ACTATCAAGCCAGTGTTCCAGTAGAGTCAGAGAAATACTTGGAGTGGATGTATGGAGAGAAATGGAGGATACCAAACAAGAACTACGAGAAACAATGGGACTTCTACCACGACATGCAACAATATAACACAAAACGAGAACTATCATACAATCTTAAGAAAATAATATCAATCCTGAAAGATAACAACATCCACTTCTGGATGTATGGTGGTGCACTTCTTGGCTACGTCCGTACTGGTGACTTGATATCATGGGACAATGACATCGATCTTTTTGTCTGGAAATCAGACTATCACAAAATATTACAACTAAAACATAAATTTACAGAGTCAGGTTATAAGTGTTCTGTTCGTGATGGATGCATCATGCTCAAGTGGAAAGACTATAATGTAACCATAGTCCACTATACTCTTGACAATGACATTGCTTATCTCGAGAAGTTATGTACACGCAATAAACTTGGAAACATCATCTACTATGGTCTTCTATGCAAAACACTCTATCACAACATGACTCGAACATCAACCTTTCTCAAATGGCTTCTCCTAAAAACTAATAGTGCATATAAAGTACGACAACAAGTCCCGTCTCACTTCTACCAAAACCTAAAGACCATCAATTTATGCAATGTCAATCTCAAGGTTCCAGCAGAGACAGAGGATTACCTCGAATATACGTTTGGTGCTAACTGGAGGACTCCTATAAAGAACTTTAAATATACCAAGCAGTACATAAAAGTAATTGATGGAAAGAAACCGACCAATCCTAAATACCATTCAGGAACGATACAATGAAAGGAACAATAGAGAACTATAAAGAGAACATCCTCAAGGAAGGTCTAAAACGTGCATTATATCACTCCGAACAGACACGGGTAGTTTATGATGAGTTAGCCAACTTCAGGTTCCTACGTCAATATAAACAATACTCAGAGAAGCTAGAACAACTCCATAACAAACACAAAGGTCAACGATGCTTTCTTGTAGCAACTGGACCATCCATAAATAAGACGAACCTCTCCCTTCTTGACAATGAGATAACAGTAGGAGTCAATACAGCATATAAACTACCTGTAAATTACAACTATTTTGTTGTATCTGACAGGATAATATGGGACGTCTATAAGGACACTTTACTATCACTTGGCACAACATTATTTATAGGATATGTCGCTTCAAGACACTTTCTTTCCCGTAAATTGAGAGATGACGTCTATCTTGTCAAGGGGAAAAGGACAACAAGTCTACCACAAAACTTCCCATCAACTATAAATAACCACGTCTATGTGTATGCAAACACTGTTGTTTATCTTGCATTACAGATTTTATATTATCTTGGTTTCAGTGAGGTCTATCTTCTAGGATGCGACTGTACATATTCTGTTGGACACTTTGATGGACAGAAATTTACAAAACATGGCAGAATACAAACAATTGCGTCTGAGGAAGAAAAGTTCTGGAACAAGATATTTGATGCTTACAAGATATGCAAGAATGTCTATGAGAACGACAACAGGAAGATTTACAATGCAACCATTGGTGGAGAACTCGAAGTATTTGAACGTAAGAAGATAGAGGATGTAATAAATGGACAAAACTGATTATCAAAGATACGCTATTGAGATAGAAAAAGCAGCAGACACCATAAATTTATCAGATAGTGTAAAGACCAAGAGAAAAGGAGCACCAAAGCTTCGTGACAGACTGGTGTTCTTTAAATCAGCATGGTCAAGTGCCGAGTCATGGTCAGGTCTACCAAAGGCCATTGTATTCTGGTTAGGCATGACACCATTTGCTATCGTGAGCTATAATGGTTTTGTCAATTTGTTTGGTTTGACATTTCTAGCAATACCTGTAGAATATGGTTCTGTAGTCGCTGTTGCAGTCGTCATCTTTCTTATGGCATTCGGATTCTTTGCATGGACACGGTTTGGTCTGAACAGAAGGTCGGCTGAACTCGGTGCAAAACAAAATCCTCCATATTTTTTACTCTTTACAAAACTGGAAAAAGTGTTGGACAAGGTTGACATGTTAGAAGACGAGATAAAGTCACTGAAGGCAGAAAACAATGATAGAAATTGATAACCACTCTGTAAATTTACTGGATGAAGACTGGAAACTCCTTATAATACTTGATGCTTGTCGATATGACATATTTAAAGATGAGTATCATATTCTCCATAAATCAAAGACATTAAGGAAAACAAAAACACATTGTATTGGAACATATGAATGGTACAACAATAATATTGTAAATCAAGACTGCTCTGACATAATTTACATTGATCCAATAGTCATGTTCAATCATATAGTACCTGACAACACATTTCACGAGGTAGTCGAAGTCTGGAAAGAACACTGGAATTACGAATATGGTACGATACTACCTGAATCTATGACAGATGTAACACTCCAAAAACTAAAACAGCACCCATCAAAGAGATTTATAGTGCACTATCATCAACCACATCCTCCTTATCTACAACCTAAATTTAAGGGAATAGATGGTCCAGTGGATAAACCAGAAGAGATACTTCGTCAAGCTGGTAAAAAAAGAAAATTTATATTTAATCAATTCTTTCAAGGACGACTGCGAAAGACAATTGGATGCAAACATGCTTGGGACTTCATTATAAATTTAGGGATAGAGCCAAACGACTACTATGGTAAAATCTATAAGTTAAATGGAATGAAAGGATTGGAATATGGATATCGGGAGACACTGAAACAAGCTTTTCATTCTGTAAATACTCTTATAGATACTGTACCAGAAAAGATTATTATAACATCTGACCACTCAAAAAATTTAGATGGAAGCAATAAGAATCTGAGAGAACAATATGTTCCTTGGCTGGAAGTTGAATGAAAAAGATACTTTTTATTAACATGCCTGTACGAAAGGAGGCTCTTCCTAATATACTACCTCTTGGACCAATGGTTCTCGCAACACACCTAAACAAGATAGGCCATAAAGCTGAACTTCTCGACTTGAACGCACTTAGATGCAATGAACAGCAATGCAAAACACTTATCACTAACAAACTAAATGAAACTTCATATGACATTATTGCTTTAAGTGGACTCATTACCACCCTTAAATTTCAGGAGTTGATATCATCATGCAAGACAGACGAACACTTGGTTGCTGGTGGTGGACTTGCAACTGACATAAAAGAACAACTCTTTGACTGGATTCCACAGCTAGATGCTATAAATATTGGTCCTGGTGAAACATCAATTGACAGTATTGTAAATGATAGACAACAACGAGTGTTCTATGGTAACAATCCGAGTAATTTAGACGACTGGAATATCGATTATTCACTTGCTATGATTGACACATATATAACTAATCCAATCTGGGGCGCATCAGCAAAGAACTCATCGACTGCACCTTTTATAATGAAGCGAAGCTTAAATTCAGTATCATCTCGTGGATGTCCATATTCCTGTAAATTCTGTGATCGAGAAGCGACTGGAGGAAAGAACTACAAGATGAGAAGTGCTCAGAGTCTCATAGATGAAATGATACTTCTTACAGAAGAATACAACATCGACTTTCTTGGATACATAGACGATAATGCAACTCTAAATTTAGGGAGACTCAAGAAGCTTTGTAGACTGATGAAGGAGAAAGGAGTATCTCTTAACTGGGGAGCACATGCACGAATGGACGATATAGGGAGAACACCAGCAAAAGCAAAACTTTTAAAAGAAAGCAATTGTATTTACCTTGGTTTTGGTGGTGAAAGTGCTAACATGGATATCCTTAAGAAGATGAATAAAGGAAGCATAATCTATAATTCAGGAATATATAGATATGAAGGAAGAGACTTCCCTAAAATTTATATTGACGCTCTCGACTATTGCAGAAAATATGATATCCACTGTAATGTTACTTGGATTATGGGATATCCAACCGAGACACTAGAACAGTTACAGGATACTGTTGCATTTATTTTATTCATGGAAGATGAAGGATACGTTGACAAGAGATACAATAACAAGTCGTTATTCGTTGCAACTGCATATCCAAACACTGAGCTATTCAATGAACCAATAGTACAAGAAAAGATAAACAAAGCATTTAATACCTATAAAGAATATATTTATAGTCTTGGCGATGCAACTAAGACAATTGTTTCAAACAACACTCCCCTAAATTACTCAGGTATGAGTGACGATGTCTTCTTGGAGGCAAGAAGACACATAGAGAACAACAAGATAGAAAATATTATGGCGATGTAAATGAAGTATAAAAAACACACACTACAGCGTATGAGAAATGAGAAACTGAAGTTCTTTACCAAACGCATCAAGTGGTACAAGAGGATACAGAAACAAAAGAACGATAGACGCTATGATATTTACAGAGAGGACATTCAAGCTCTAAAGGACATCCATAAAGGAGAACGTTGCTTTATAGTTGGTACTGGTCCATCTCTCAACAAAACAAATCTATCACTACTTGAAAACGAGACTGTAATAGGTATGAATACACTCTTCAACGCTTTTGATAAATATAATTTTCAATGTAAATATTATGCTGTCAGCGATAAACCAAACGCTTGGACTCACTTTCACAAAGATATACTATCCTTAAATACAATATTGTTTATTGGTGGTGATGCTGGAACAGAATATTTAGACAACAAGGAGACATACGATGATATCAAGAAATGTAAAACGATACCTGTTCGTCTTAAGAGAACAGTCCGAAGAGGATGGAACACAAATTTAGTGGATGGTTGTCCTTCATGTCACTCGACTTGTTCTGCAATGTGCCTACCAATAGCATACTATCTCGGTTTCTCAAAAGTGTATCTATTAGGTATCGATTGTGACTACAGGAAACAACATCACTTCGATAATGTCGTATATGGTCCAGCAAGAGGAAAGAAAATCAACAAGACTGAACGATGTCCTGAGTTATGGGGAGAAGTATTCAAGGAATACGAGATAATAAACAAAAAATATAAAAGAGATGGACGAACAATTATAAATTGCACAGTTGGAGGACGACTTGAGGTCTTTCCAAGAATGAAACTAGAAGATATAATGAAAGGTGATTTAATTGGATAAAACTGAAATATTAAAGTGGATTGAAAATGAAGATGATATAATTAGGTTATCAAGTTTGATAACTGTCATATCGAAAAGGATAACTGAAGTGGAAAAACTGTCATTTTTAAAAGAAGATGTGACGTAGTAAAATAGAGGTAATATTATGATATTTTATGAAAATAAGTATATTATTGTTAATACAGTAGGGATAGGAGTCTTGATAATAGCAATTTCTATAATATTAAGTATACTATATGTATTATTAGACTTAACTACACATATGTTATCATTAGTTGCTATTTCTTTGATTGGTTATAGTATCTGTCTATTTGGAATAATAAGTGAAAGTGTGGAGTGAAATGATTAAGTTATTTATTACAGCAGTAATATTTGTCATAATCATACATGTGTTTATAATAGAGATTGTATTAAATATAAGAAACCATAAATAAAACTTGAAATTAAAGGAGGAATATAGATGAAAACAAAAATATATGTATTAACACAATGGGTCTTTGTTTTATCAATGATATGGTTTACAATAGGGTTACTAATTATTTCTGTTGAATATATGTGGATACTTCCAATTGTTCCACTTGTAGGTTTAGTAACAGTTGGTTATATAAATGAAATAAGAAAAGTAAAAAAAGAATTTAGATGCCCATTTAAAAAATGTAAGTATGAATCAAGAACATTGTTACATATAATAAAACATTTAAAAGAAAAACATAAAATGGAGATGACACAATGAAAAAAAGAAAATGGTTACTAAGCGTAATATATGAAGTAGAAGCAGAAACATGTACGAAATCTTTTGATATAATTAATGATTCAGTATCAGATAAGCGAATTAAAGATTACACAATAACATTCTCAAGAGAAATATAATATGAAAGTATTATTCTTGTTTATAGCAATAGTAGCTATATTATCATTTGTAGTATATTATCCTGGTTGTGATGGGGAAAAGAAATGGAGTAAGTATCATGGGGAACTTGAGTATATTATTATTGATTGTGAGCAATGTTGTCATGCAAGTAGTTATTTTAAGATGAAAGGACAACTTGGTGTTTATATTTGTACTTGTGATGAATCATTGATAGATGTTCCTGTTAATGAAACCTATACTATTTATCTTTATCCTGTTCAAGATTCGTATGCAGTTACACGTAGTTGGTGTGAACCATCATGCTTTTGGACACAATCAATTGATTATATTGAAGATGAACAAGGGAATGTTGTTTGGGGTTGGAAATGGTGGTAGAAATATGAAAACACTTGTCTTTGATATTGATGGTACAATCTGCTCTCAAGAAGCACCACACAACTATCAACACGCTACTCCTAAACAGGATGTAATTGACAGAATCAATGAATACTATAATGATGGTGACACAATCATATTCGAGACAAGCAGACATATGCTCCACTGGAAGACAACCGAAAACTGGTTGAAAGAACACAATGTAAATTACCACTTGATATTTTATGGTAAACCAGTAGGAGACTACTATATTGACAGGAAGAATCTGTCAATTGAGCAATTTATGGGTGATGAATTAGATGATTGATATCGACTTTTATATGAAAACGCATACATTACTGGAACATAATGAAGACGCAACATACGAGTTATTTGAAGAATATCGGAACAAGCAACCAGTTGTTTATAATATCGAGACGACAAATGCCTGTAACATGAAGTGTGAGATGTGTCCCAGAACAACACGAATGACACGTCCAATCGAGACGATGAAACCACAGTTGTTTATTGACATTGTCAATCAACTTCGACCGCACTCTGCTATGCTATGGAATAGATGGACGACCTTTTGTAAAACACGCTACAACATAGCTGAGACGTCTCCTGCTAGCGAAAACCATTTCTTCCTTTATGTTATCTCCAAAGTCATACAACTGCATGGATATGGCTCTCCGTTGCTTGACAAGAACATGACTAGACACATAGATATATTGACAGATCACGGTTTCGAGTCGTATTTCAGTTGTAATCCATCAAATATCAATGTAGAGAAGGTCACGAAGATGATGAAGAATGGACTTTCTTACATTAAATTCTCAATTGAGAGCGTCGATGATAGTCTATTCAAGAAGATACGTGGAGACAAAGCAAACTTTACAAACAGCTACAAGAAGATATGTGAACTACTGTCAATAAAGGAGAAGAACTCTTATGATACAGTCTTTGTCATTACTATGCTCGACTTGAATAGAAAGACACAGGCAGAGGACTACAAGAAACTGAAACAGGTATTTACAGGAAAAGACGTCTACTTGTACTTGAAAAGTGAAGACCAGTTGTGGTATAGACAGGACTATCATCAGACAAAGTCAATTCACTGGTCAGAGTTCTGTAGGCATCCGTGGATGTCAATGACCATAAAGTCAGACGGTAAGGTCGCTATGTGCATGGAAGACTATAACAACGAGATAATTCTTGGTGACGCAAAAAAGGACACTCTGTATGATATCTGGAATAACAAAGCATACGATGAATTTAGGAGAAGGCACTTCGACCTAAATACGGACAACAAGTGTGTCAAAGAATGTGATATGAAATTGATAGGAGAATATAAGATATGAGAATTATTACTGCAAAGAAACTAATGAAAGAACATAAACGACTACTTGAAGAAACTAAATTAGGTGCTTGGGATATCTATTATACTTTGGAAGAATATATAAAAGGTGATTAAGTTGGAAAAACAAGAAGTTATAGAGGCATACAAGAATAATTTGTCAGCACTGAAAGGCATAGCAAAAGAGTTAGAAATTGTAAAAAACAATATTGAAAGGATAGAAAGAAACTTTAAACAATTCAAAATAATAATAGAAAAATTGATGTAAAAGGCAATTAAATTAAAAATATTATTAGAGGTAGATAAAAAATGGATAAACAAAAACTTATGGTATGCATTGAAAAAGATAAAAATGATAATCCTATATATAAAGAAGTTAAAAAATTAATTGTTCAATTTATAGATAAAAATAATGTTTTGAAAATGCAGAAGTCAAAACCATTTTTTAATGGTCATTGGATGATAAAGGCACATAAAAGATTATTTCTAATTGATGATAAATCTATTTGCTTTGATAAAAATAATAATTTTTTTATTTTAATAACACCTTTAAGTTAATGGATGTGATAAATAATGAAAGTTTTAAAATGGATTAAGAATAAATTAGATGCTTGGGCTACTAAAGAATCAAAAGAACTTGATAATTATATTGCTGGAAAATATAGAGAACAAATGAAAAAAGATTGTCCTATGTTATTTGAAGGTTTTAAATTTAAGTGATTATAAAACATTGTAGTCTATGGATGTGGTAAAAGATGAAACACATAATAATAACAGGCTCGGAAGGACTTCTTGGAAAAGAGATATCAAACTATCTTGAAAAGAAACACACCGTCTATAAATTCTCAAGAAGTCTTGATGACGACTTGACAGACGAGAAGTACGTAAAGGAGATATTTAGAGACACAAAAGCAGACTGTCTTGTGAATCTCTTTGGTCTAAGTAATCCAGTTGACTCGATACATAAACAGCTATCATTGTTTGATATATCATTGGACTCAGTAAAGGAATATCTCAATCTAAATACAGTAAGTCTCTTTTCTGTATGTCGTGAGTTTGCAAGAAATAACAAAAAGGGAAGCATTATTAATATATCTTCAATTTACAGTGTCAACTCCCCTGATCCAAGTCTCTATGACGGAAACAAGCATATTGGATATTGCATTTCAAAAGCAGGTGTCGTATCTCTAACAAAGTATCTTGCTGTTCATCTTGCTCCTCATTTCAGAGTAAATTGTATATCTCCTGGTGGAGTACAATATAAACAACCAGAAGAATTTATAGAGAAATACTCAGCAAAAGTTCCACTAAAGAGAATGATGAATGTAAACGAAATAAATGAACTTGTTGACTTTCTTTGTTCAGACGCTTCTTCATACTGTACTGGAAGCAACTTTATAGTTGATGGAGGATACACAATTTGGTAAGCATAAAACATCACATTATAAATTTAAATAGTGCTCTTACAGATGTTATTGTTTCTAACTGTAAAGACAAGAGTAAGATATTATTGACAATGACTGGTGGGATGGATACTAGACTTATACTATCTATTATGTTGAAGAACAACATAAGACCAGACTTATTTACATGGGATAGTGACAAGAACGACATGAAGATAGCTAGACAAATTTCAAAAGATGAAGGTCTTTTATTCATTCCTCTTTATAAAAAAACAAGCGATAGTGACTGGCTCGAAAGCGTGAACAGTATAATTGACAGTTACGATGTGATATTTTACGGTGAACTTATGAGTGAAGTCTTCAACAAGTTCGTACGATTTACAGAGAGTGAGAAGAAACTGAATGCTCTCATCACAAACTACTATAAATGGATAGAAGACAATAGAAGCGACTTGATGGATAAGAAAGTGTTTCCCTGTATTGACAAGAAGGTAATGCAGATTGCAGAAGAGATACCAATATGCTTTCGTGTCTATGGATACATAAACCGTAGACTTATCAAATATAACTATCCTTCACTACTGGACTATCCGCATAATGTCGTAAATTTACGGTACAGACTGATAGAGATGTGTTATTGGTGTATTGTACCGATACTAGATATATGGTGTAAAAATGACTCGAAACAAGCATGAGAGACCACTTATTGTGGCTGAGATTGGAATCAATCATAACGGAAGTCTTCCAATGGCAAAGAGTCTTATTGCTCTTGCAAAGAACTATGGTGCTGACTATGTCAAGTTCCAGAAAAGAAATCCTGACATATGTGTTCCTGAAGCAGAAAAACAAAAAGTAAAGAAGACGGTCTTTGGTCCGATGAAATATATTGACTATAAGAGAAAACTTGAATTCAACGCAAGTGAGTATACTGAAATTGACATGTACTGTAAATTACTCGACATTGGATGGTATGCGTCTACATGGGATATTGACAGTGTTGATTTTATAAAGAAATATGACGTTCCATTTATCAAGATAGCATCTGCAAGCGTAACGGACTATAAACTTCTACAGTATATTTATGATAATACAGAGTTTCCAGTTGTAATGTCAACTGGGATGAGTAATAAGAAACAGATTGACAATGCAGTAAATATACTTGATAGTCGTGTCAAGTACCTTCTTCATACAACATCAAGTTATCCGACTCCAAACTATGATATGAATATGAACAAGATAAACACGTTAAAAGAAATTTATGGGAAGAAGTATAAAATCGGTTTTTCGAACCATTGTATTGACATTATATTTACGGTACAAGCATATATTATGGGTGCTGAGATGCTCGAGTTTCACATCACGCTTGACAGAAACCTACCAGGAACAGATCAATTCTCAAGTATCGGTCCAACTGGATTCAGTAAATTGACAGGACATATAGACAACCTTAACACTGGTTGGGGTAATGGTAAGATAGAGATGAAACAAAGTGAAGAAGGACCATGCAAGAAGTTGAGGTTAGTGCAATGAGCATACTTCTTTTAGGACACGCACGAGAGAACAGCACGAGAACGACAGATAAAATGCTTCGACCGTTTGCAAACACAACTCTTTTTAATTTATATTGCTATAAATTTAGGGAGTTGATGAAAAACCATAAATTCTCTGATGTGACAATGGCACTCTATAAAGATGATAAACGGCTTATTGATATTGCAAAAAAGAACGGTGTTCCAATTACATACAGAAAGAAAGCATCAGTCACATCAAGTCCGGATATTGACTGTAGGACATTATTTCATTATTTAGAGGACTTCGATGAGACGCATGTTGCATGGATCAATGGATGCTTTCCATTATTGCAAACAAACACAGTTATTGATATTGTAACATATTTTACCAACTGTAAATTAAAGAGTCTCCATTGCGTCAAGAGAAGGCACAACTGGTTCTGGGATGACAACACTAAACTACCTATCAATGTCAATCCATCAGTTTTAGCGACACAGTTACAGAAGGTGTTGCTTGAGAGTGTGCATTTTATGCATATATTTGATAGAGAATATCTATTAAAGCATAACCAGATGTTTCCTTTCACGAAAGATAATCCATATTTATATGAAGTTGATGATACAATTGAATTTTATGATATAGACACAGAGAAGGAATTCGACGTGTGTGAGGTGCTTTATGAGAAAAGAACATGAAACATTAAATATTGAAAAATGTATAAAGGAACCAATACAAGAGAACACACTAAAGCTATGTAATCATATAAATAGATATGCTCTGTCAATTGATAGTCTTGGCATCTCTGATAGAGACATTGTTCTTGACTGTTCATGTGGAAGAGGATATGGGACTTTGTTTCTCGCATCAAAGGCGAGGATAGCAATTGGTGTTGACAATGACGATGTTTACATTCAAGAAGCAAAACAACTTTACAAAAAGGACAACTTGGACTTTATGACATATAATCAACTCGAGGACACATCTAGTGTTGCAGATTATATCGTATGTATTGAAACACTGGAACATATAGATAAGAATGAAATTGATAATTTTTTAGATAGTATATATGCTCATCTAAAAGAAGGTGGAAGCATGTTTATATCAACTCCAATAGGAAATGACGGACCAAGTACATACAATAAATTTCATCTTAATGAAATGAGTGTAGCAACACTAGATAGTATTTTCTCCCCTAGATTTAGGGAGATGTTGTTTGGTATGTATGACTATGTCAATTCTTTTGGAAAGAAAGAGAGGTACGCTAAGATTGTGTTAAAAGGTTATAAAAGGAAAGAGTTATAAATGATAGTTAATATATATAAAAGGTGGAAAATATGAAGATATGTTATTCATATTACGTTCTTGACATTGTTCATCAAGGACACATAAATCACATGATGAACGCAAAAGCACTTGTTGGAATAGATGGTGTCTCTGTTGTTGGTATTCTCACAAAAGAAGCTGTTCTTGAGAAAAAGCCAAAGAAACCGATTCTCTCGTTTGATGAGAGAATGATGTTGGCACGATCAATCCAATACAATGACTATGTTGTTCCACAGGATGAATATTCTCCATTAAAAAATATAAATAACATACGACCAGACTTTGTGATGGAGTCAACGAGTCATAGTAAGGATGATATAGATGAAGTGCGTAAGTTTGTCGAAAAATATGGTGGGCGAGTCATTGTAAATCCATATTTTCCATATCGTAGTTCAACAAGCATAAAGCAGAAGATAAATGAACAACAAAAATAAGCAGGGACAGTGACCCTGTGCCATTGAGGGCGAAAAACATGAATGAAAGAAACAAACTAGAAGAGAAGCAGGTACAACGACAATTTTGGAATT
>Ga0272441_10012448_pt1 | contig 12428 bp, 8 predicted proteins | sample SSMProp6N_FD_193582 | JGI IMG/M metagenome (GOLD analysis project Ga0272441, IMG submission 193582) | Marine sediment archaeal communities from Little Sippewissett salt marsh, Falmouth, MA, United States - SSM-Prop-6N | ecosystem: Environmental > Aquatic > Marine > Wetlands > Sediment ...
TGGCCGGATAATCAGGAAATAACCCTTGGTAAAAGAGACAAAAGGTTTTCGGCGCACTAAACTCTTCCGCATCCTCTCAATTCTCGGAAGGGCATGGCTTCAGTTCCGGCAGGACCACTGTCTTGTCAGGGCTTCGGGCCTCGCTTTTATGAGTTTTTTAACCCTTGTGCCTTTTCTGGCCTTTATTTTTTCCCTTCTATCAAGGTTCGGGGCTTTTGATACACTTGTGGATAAGGTTCAGGAGTATCTCTTTACCATTCTGATGCCCACAAAACAGCAGATCATCTATGATGTAATCGGCGGATTTATCAACAATGCCAAAGCAGCCGGATATTTCGGTCTGTTTTTTTTCATGCTTGTAGCGGTGTTTTTTATCAATAATATCGTCAGCAACGTGAACGCTGTATGGGGGACCCACTATACAGGCAGGTTTTTAAGCAAATTCACCGCATATATGTCCAGTGTGATATTTATCTGCCTGATCCTCGGTGTAACCATTTCTCTTGTAACCCTCGTGCAGCCGATTTTTTCAAAACTGGATATGCCGAATATCAGTATTCTCAACCGCCTCAATCTTCTCCTGGTTCCCAGTATTTTTGTATTCCTGACCGAGCTTTTTTTGATTGTCTTTACACCCTTTACACGGGTTAATGTAAAAAGCGCTCTTTTAGGAGCAGCCCTGGGAACACTTTTCTGGGAAATAGCAAAGAGAATATTCGCTTTTCTTATGAACTCCGTGGTGCGCATGTCCTTTATCTACGGTTCCATAACCGTCCTGCTGCTGTTCATGATTTGGCTGTACATTGCCTGGGGGGTCCTCCTCTATTCCCTGGAAATCACCTATGTTCATCAGTTCGGGCTTCACTCATGGGCCGGGAAACCTTCAATCGGAGCTCCCCCGATAACAACTATTGCCCTGGGATTTGATATCTATTTTTATATAGCCCGGGCATTTATCCGGGGAGAAAAGCCTCCGCAGATGGGCAGCATCATCAGAAAATTCTATACAGGCGGGGTCGGTATACCCAATATGATCAGGGTCCTCCGGAAGAATAATATTATCGCTCAGACCGAAACCCGGCCTCGCGGCTATATCCCGGGGAAAGATTTATCCACAGTAACTGTTAAAGAACTTGGAAAAATTATGATCGGTGTTCCTTTTGATTTCACCAGGCTTTCCCAGGCGCCTGACGTAGTGGAAATTCTTACATCAATGTCAGAGGGAAGTATTGAGGTCCTCCCTGATATGACGGTTGAGAAATATCTCGCTCAGGATGAGAAAGGCTGATACAAGAAGGACCGCATAGGGAAACCAGTCCCCGAGAATCGTGTAGAGGGTCCGCCTGCCGGGGCCGACGGCTACGTCAGCAATAAGGAAACCTTCGGTATATTGGGGAAGCCGGGAAATCAGCCTGCCTCCTGAATCAACATAGGAGGTAAGGCCGGAAGCAGTAGCCCTGACCAGGGGCCTCCTGTTTTCAACTGCCCGGAAAACCGCGTTTACATAATGCTGTTTTGCCTCTACCTTTGTTAAGGACCAGAAATCATTGGAAAGATTGAGAATTACCTCAGCCCCCTCCAGTACGAACTTGCGTATGTCATTGGGAAATCCGTCCTCAAAACAGATAGGTGTTGAAAATGAAAAATCCGGATGCTGAAACACAACACGCTCCGTCCCCGGTTCCCAGAGGTTAACATCAAAATTCAGAAGCAGTTCATAAAACCACGGGAAAAGATTGCCGTAGGGAAAATATTCCGTAAAGGGCACAAGGTGTATTTTATGATAGGTCCGCACCCGCTCACCTGTATCAGAAAAGAGAATAGCCGCGTTATAATCTCTCCTGATTTCTTCACCCTTTTCATCAGTTTCAATAGTGTAATCGTCATTGCCGGTTACAAGCCATGTGTTGATTCCCTTCAGGTAGGAAAGAAGTTCATGGACCAGGCGGGCAAGATAGTGCTGATCAGGCTCCATGGCACCCCATCTCCGGATATTCGGTACAAAGGCGGTTTCCGACCAGGCAATAAGGTCCGGCTCTTCCAGGAGGGCCTGGTTCGTCAGTTTTTTCAGGGCATTGAGGCCTTCTCTGTAATCATTTTTTCTCGGGTCCGTGTTCTGCTGAATAAGGGCGATGCGTACGGTTTTTCCAGGTTCTTTTCCTGAGGAAAATCCCAAATACACACCTCCTGCTATGATAATACAGAGAAACAAGCCTGCCCAGCCGGTAAACAGCCGGATGCCCCGGTTTGACCAGTTCCAGGTCCCGGGCTGATGGAGAATCTCTCCGATTGAAGCATTGCTCAAAAGGAGCATAAAGGATATTCCCCATATTCCGGTAACCGAAGCCGTCTGGATAAGGGGAAGAAACTGATACTGGGAAACCCCGACAAGTACCCATGGATATCCGGTAAATCCTGCAGAGCGGAGATAGTCGAAGAATGTCCATAATCCCGCGAATACAAAAGGAAAGTTTTTCCCGCTTATGGAAAGGAGGTATACAAAAATCAGCATAAAAACCGTGTAAATGACAAGATAATAGAGAACACTGAACTGGAGGGAGACCAGGCTGAAAGTTCCCAGCCAGTAGTTTGAAATAAGGGACTGAAGGGACCCGAACACAACACCGTAAAAGACGCTCCAGGAGTAAGGCTGATTCTTAATCACCAGAATAAGGGGTACAAAACAGAAATACCCGAAAACAGGGATCCCCTGAAGGTTCAAAAAAGAAGGAAAGGAAAAAGTATAAAGCAGGGCTGATCCGATACTAAAAAACAAACCCCATTTTCCCCAAATCCCCGGAGGAATAATCCTGTCCCTGGACCTGGGCTGTGCAACCCTGTAATAGATGATGATAAATCCGTCAAGAATCAGATAGGGCAGAAACTGCAGCATTGAATTTGCCCGCTGAATGGTGGAATCCGGGGCGAGAAAGATGTTCCCCTTTGATGCCGCGAGGCGCTGGATATAATCCATGTTCGCATTCATTGCCCATATATAGGAGAAGAGAAAAAACAGAAGGGTAAAGAAAAAAAGGATCTCCGGTATACGGAACAGGGATTTCAGCAGAAATTTACGCCATGAAAAGAGAGCGGTAATGCCCCAGAGAATGTGAAATACAATAACTGCAAGAAAGAGATAATCCATCAGCCCTTTTCCCCTGGCTTCCATCCAGAAAGGGCCGTAGAAATAAGTATAGACCTCAAAGCATGTTATGCCGAGAAGCACGAGCAGAAGAATCCTGGTGATGCTTAAACGCCGCATGAGATAAAAATCTTACGTTCCGGAGATTTTTTTTTCAAGATGAAAAACCGTATATTCTGTAATAAACTATGAGAAAAGGACGGATTTATGTTATATGAGTTTAAAGATGTACGGCAAATAGAGGGTGAAGGCCCCAGGCGCTGGTTTTTAGATGATTATTTTGATTTGATTGTCTGGTATACGGACAGTGAAATAATTCTGGGTTTTCAGCTCTGCTATGATAAACCCGGAATGGAGCGGGCATTGACCTGGGACACGGTTCATGGGTACCGCCATCATAAAATTGACGACGGCGAGCTCCCGGGACAGCAGAAAATGTCGCCGATTCTTGTTCAGGACGGTTTATTTGATACTGAAAAAGTGATAAAACGGTTCATCAAAGAGAGCGCTGATATCCCTGGGGAGATCCGGGAGTTTGTACTGGACAAATTGAAGAGCTACATGTAATCTGCCCTTTGATAGATCTACCTCTTATAAAATTATACTCGAAGGTACTTATTATATGAAAAGGGTTTTTATATCCGAGGGGCACCTCATTGATTCAGGAATTGTCGCGTCCATCCTGAATCTCATTGTTGCGGAAGGTGCTGATTATACAATAAATGAATTCATCATTGGAAAAACAAATTACAATACCTCCAAGCTGGAAATTGAGGTTCTCTGTGAAACTGAGAATCAGCTCAATTCTCTTACCGGCAAGCTGGTCCGCCTCGGATGCTATGAAAAAAGCACTCCCGAAGCTGTAATCTGTACTGCTGAAAAAGACAAATGCGCGCCGGAAGATTTTTATTCCACTACGAATCACAGAACGGAAGTGCTTATCAACGGGAAATGGCTGGAAGTAGCCGAACAGAGGATGGACGGCCTTATTGTTATTAAAGAATCAGGTCCTGTTTGTAAAAAACTCAGGGAGATCAAAAAGGGTGATAAAATACTCTGCTCTTCAGAGAGTGTAAGGGTTTTCCCGCCCGAGCGGGTCCGGAATGAGGATGTTTTCGGTTTTATGACCGGAGAAGTCTCCTCAGAGCGGAGTGTAGACATTGTTGTTGAAAAAACAGCCCTGCAGCTAAAAGAACTAAAAGAGGGAAAAGGCAAAGTTGTCGCTGTAGCAGGCCCTGTTGTCGTTCACACCGGCGGAGGTGATGCTTTAGCCTCCCTTGTGCGCTGCGGATATATACAGGGCCTCCTTGCAGGAAATGCCCTGGCTGTCCATGATGTGGAACAGCAGTTTTTCGGGACATCCCTGGGGATAGATATTGCAACGGGCAGGCCTTCCAATGAGGGGCATAAAAACCATGTCCGGGCGATTAACAGAATCAACAGCTACGGTTCTATCGCGGAAGCAGTGAGAGTCGGGGCATTGAAAAAAGGAATAATGTATGAAGTTGTTCAGGCGGACATTCCTTACTGTCTTGCGGGATCAATCAGGGATGACGGGCCTCTGCCTGAAACAGAAACCGATATGATAAAAGCCCAGGAAGAGTACGCTCAAATAATTAAAGGAGCGGATTTTGTTCTTATGCTTTCTTCTATGCTTCATTCTATCGGCACAGGGAATATGCTTCCCTCATGGGTAAAAACCCTCTGTGTTGATATTAACCCTGCCGCGGTTACAAAACTTTCCGATCGCGGTTCCGGGCAGGCAATAGGGATAGTAAGTGACGTAGGACTTTTCCTGCGGGCTCTGGCCCAGAAACTGGGCTGTATTTAATTGAATGATGAGGGAGATTCTCATGAGCATTGATGTGAAAAGTTTACATCCATTAGAGGTTAAAGTCCTGCGTTCCATAACCGGAGACCTTTCAGCGGAAAAGATAATCTCTGAATTAGGGTTTAATCTCGGACAGTGCAACCAGGCCTTCAGCTGGCTGGAGCAGAAAGGATGTATCAAAGAAAAAGAAGTAAAAAAGAGGAAACTCTATGAAATAACGGATGTCGGCAGGCACTATCACGGAGACGGCCTCCCGGAAGAACGGATTATCAGCCTTCTGAAGGAAAAGGGCCCCAAAACCCTTCCGGAGATTTCAAAGGAACTCAATCTTGAGAATAAAGACACCGGCTCCGCCTTCGGCCAGCTCTCTAAAGAGGGTGTTCTCGGAATGAATTCCGAAAAAAAAGCCGCCTTTAAGGAAGGAGCGTCCAGTGAAAGAGTTGCTCTCCTCCGGGCTCTCCTTGACAAAGCAGTGTCTGAAGAGGGGACTCTTGATGAAGAAGGCTTGACCGGGGATGAAATTTCAGCCCTTTCCCGGGTAAGTAAAAAGAGGGGAGCCGGCAGCAGTGCTTTCCGGATTATTGAGCGGGAGGAGATCACCTACGCTTTTACTGATGTGGCTGAAGAGGTAAAAAAAGCCCTGGAAAATGCGGGAATCTCCGGGGAGGAAATCGGTTCCCTGACACCTGAAATGCTGGAGAAAGGCTTGTGGAAGAACAAAACCTTCCGTGAGTATAACCTGAATACTCCCCCCAGCCGTGTTCTTCTGGGAAGAAAGAACCCCTACGGAGAGTATCTGGAAACAGTTAAAGATAAACTTGTCTCCTTAGGATTCGAAGAGTTTGACGGTCCCCTGGTGGAGACAGAGTTCTGGAATTCCGATGCCCTTTTTATGCCCCAGTTTCATTCTGCCCGGGACATTCACGATGTTTATTATTTGGAAAACCCTTCCCACGCAAAGGAGATCCGCCAGCCCTACCTTGATAATGTTGCTGCAGCTCATGAAAACGGCGGTGATACAGGCAGCCGGGGCTGGTCTTACGATTTTGACAGATATTTTACCCGCCGGCTTATTTTGCGGAGCCAGGGAACAGTTCTTTCAGCGAAACAGCTGACAAAGGCTAAGGTACCGGGAAAATATTTCGGGATTGTCCGGTGCTTCCGGTATGACCAGGTTGATGCAACCCATCTTTCCGATTTCTATCAAACAGAAGGAATTGTTCTCGGTAAAGACGTGAACCTCCGGACCCTTCTCGGCCTCCTGAAAATGTTTGCTGAAGAAGTAGCCGGGGCCCAGGAGGTGAAGTATGTACCCGGGTATTTTCCCTTTACAGAACCTTCAGTGGAAGTGCATATCAAGCATCCTGTCCTCGGATGGTTCGAACTCGGGGGATCGGGAATCTTCCGTCCGGAAGTAACGAAACCCCTGGGAATTGATGTCCCTGTTCTTGCCTGGGGCTTAGGGATCGACAGGATGGCTCTTATGTCATTAGGCCTCAATGATCTCCGGGAACTTTTTACCCTGAATATTGAAGATATCCGCCTGAGAAGGAGAACATACAATGCCCAAAATTGAAGTATATAAAGATGCTTTCTATTTCTATGCCGGTAAAGAATTTACTCTGGAAGAGCTGGAAGAGATCCTTCCCTGTGCGAAAGCTGAACTTGACGGTGCGGATGAGGATGAGGGAATACTGAAGATAGAACTGAATGATACCAACAGGCCCGATCTCTGGTCCACTGCGGGACTCGGACGCCAGCTTGCTGTGTATTCAGGAAAGGCAATCCCTCAATACGATTTTTTCTCTACAGCAGACAAAACCATGGACTGGGGCGGAAGAACAGTTACTGTTGATCCCGGTCTTGAAAATATCCGGCCATATATTGTTGCCTTTGCCATTACCGGTAAAAATCTTGATGAACCGACCCTCAAGGACATCATCCAGACCCAGGAAAAACTCTGCTGGAATTTCGGACAGAAACGGAAGTCAATTGCTATGGGTGTCTATCGGTCCGACATCCTGAAATATCCGGTCCGGTATACAGCCGCGGACCCTGACGCAACCTCTTTTATCCCCCTGGGAATGGAGAAGGAGCTTTCCCTGCGGCAGATACTCACCGAACATCCCAAAGGCGAGGATTTCGGATGGATTGTTAAAGACCTCCCAAAGTTTCCTTTTCTTCAGGATGATCGTGGGGACGTTCTGAGTTTTCCGCCAGTCATCAACAGCGCCCGCATCGGTGCGGCAAAGATCGGCGATGAAAATCTCTTTGTGGAAATGACCGGAACAGACCTCTATACTCTCCTCGTGGCAGCCTCAATTGTTGCCTGTGACTGCGCGGACACAGGCTTTACTGTACTGCCGGTGAAGGTTGAGTATCCCTATGATACTCCCCTGGGCAGAGATATCGTCTGTCCCTACTATTTCCAGGAACCCGTATCCTTGGATGTGCATTACGCAAATAAATTATTAGGCGAGAATCTCACAGCCCGGGAAGCCGGACAGTATATTGAAAAGGTGGGAAGCCGGGTTGATATTTCCGGAGAAAAGCTTATTCTTCATCCTCCGGAATATCGGAATGATTTTCTTCATCCTGTTGATGTTGTTGAAGATATCATGATCGGAAAGGGAATGGAGGGTTTCGAACCTGTTATGCCCACGGATTTTACTGTAGGACGGTATACCCCGGCTGAAGAGCGGTCCAGGACCGTGAAGAATATCATGCTGGGACTCGGATTTCAGGAAATGGTCTATAATTATCTCGGTTCCGGGAAGGATTACAAAGAAAAAATGAATATCTCCGGAGATGATGTGATCCGGATATCAAACCCTATGAGTGAAAATTATGAATACGTCCGGCCGTCTGTTCTCCCCAGTCTTTTAGCAAGCGAATCAGTATCAGGAAATGCCGTGTATCCCCATGCTCTTTTTGAAGTAGGCAAAGTGGCGGTTCTTGCTGAAGAAGAGAATTACGGGACCAGAACGGAAAATCATCTGGGGTTCTGCACGGCAGACCGGGAAGCGGGATTCACCCTTATCAATTCCCATATATCCGCCATATTCTTTTACATGAACCTGGAATATGAAATCGAAGAACTTGATGATCCTAGATTTATCAGAGGGAGGTCCTGTGCCCTGAAGGCTGGAGGCAGAAAAGTAGGATTTTTTGGAGAAGTTCACCCGGCTGTACTTGAAAATTGGGGTATTCAGATGCCCTGCACTGCCGGAGAAATAAATCTTGACGCATTATAAAAAGGGGGATGACAGATGGAGTGTAAAATCAGCGCTGTTCAGCTTAAATGGACGGAAGATTGCAACATTATTGTGGGGCAGTCCCATTTTATTAAAACTGTAGAGGATATTTCAGAAATTATTGCAACAACAGTACCCGGGGCTAAGTTCGGCCTGGCTTTCTGCGAAGCCTCCGGGCCCTGCCTCATCCGTACATCCGGCAATGATGATCAGCTTATCAGAGATGCTGAAGGCTGCGCGGAGGAAGTAAAAGCCGGGCATAGTTTTTTTCTTGTTCTCAGGGACGCATATCCAATCAATATTATGCAGCAGTTGAAAAGCTGCCAGGAAATTTGTTCAATTTTTGCTGCAACGGCAAATCCTCTCCAGATTATTATCGGGGAAACAGACCAGGGCAGGGGAATTATCGGCGTCATTGACGGATTCCCGCCGAAAGGTAGTGAAAATGAGAAGGACAAGGAGGTTCGCCGGGATTTTCTCAGAAAAATAGGATATAAATTCTGAATAAAGAATAATTCTTGCAATCCTTATTCCTAATGTTACAATGTGTTATAGCAAAAAAGAAAAAAGGAGAATGCTGTGAAAAAAATCCTGATTGTTGATGATTCAGCTTTGTTTCGGGATTATTTGACAAAAAAATTAGAAAAGGATTTTGAAATAATACAGGGTGCCAACGGTCTTGACGCAGTCGTTAAAATGAGGAACGACCTTCCTGATCTGGTTATCATGGAGTACTACCTGTCCCGGAAGAGCAGCATGGAAGTCCTGCGTGAGAAAAAAGAGAACCCCAACACAGCAGATATACCGGTAATTATGGTCTCCGGAAAAATCGACAGTGAAGCCATTAAGGAAGTAGTGAAATTCAATGTTAAAAAAGTATTCACAAAACCGTTAAAAATAGATTCATTAATGAAAACGGTGTCCCATCTTGTAAACGTTGATGTAAAATTTGACGGCACACCCTGTATCATTGAGGCGCATTTTAATGATGAAATCCTTTTTATTGAGATTTCCCAGGGCCTGAACCTGGAAAAAATAGAACTTCTCCGCTATAAAATTACCGAACTTCTGGACTTATATAAAGTAAATATCCCGAAGGTCCTGATAATGATGTCGAATCTTTCCCTTGGAAAAGAAGATGTCCGGAAACTTGAATCCCTTCTTTCAACAATACTTGAACAAACCCAAACCCGTATTAAATATATTAAGATCCTCACGAATTCGGAGTTTGTCAAAAAATTCCTTGCTTCCAGCACAGCCTACAGCGGTATCGGAATTACAGACAACCTGAGCAGTGCCATGGACGATCTTCTGGGCATCAAACCAGACACCTATGCTCATGATGAAGTTGTTCATGACAAACTGCTGAAATCATCGGCACCCAAAACAGGAAGGGGTGAATCCATACAGCTGAGATTTGAGGGAGAAAAGGAACTTACCCCTTTGGAAAAATTGGGCAATCTCAACCGGGATATAACCTTAGGTATTGTTGATGATGATATTGTAATTCAGGAATTAGTCTCTACGGTTTTTTCAGAAACAGGATGGAACATTAAAATCTACGAAAACGGAAAGAAATTCATTGATGATATAGGAAACAATGATTTTGATCTTGTATTTCTTGATCTCATGATGCCGGAAATGAACGGGTTTCAGGTCCTCCAGCATTTAAAGGAAAAGAAACATGAGTTCCCTGTAATCGTTTTTTCCGCCCTTTCAAGAAAGGAAACAGTGGTTAAGGCTGTCGGGTTCGGAATTCACAGTTACTTGATTAAACCTCTGAAACCCCAGAGCCTTATGCAGAAAGCCGCGGAAGTGCTGAGCAGAAATTTCTAACATGAAAGATCACGTTTACCAGACGATTTTCGAAGGTTCTCCTGTCGGATTGGCTCTTCTTGGCAAAAACGGTGATTTTATTTATGGCAATAGTGCGATATACGAACTTTTTAACCTTTCCGAGGAAGAGCTTTCAAAGACCACTATTTTTGATCTCATTGACAGTCATCATCGTGCTGATATAAAAACTGTTTTCAATAATATTGTTGCAGGCAATATCGATAAAACCTCTATTGATGCCGCATGCAGCAGACCGGACAAAAAAATAAATATGTGGTGCCACATTGGTCTCTCCCACCAGTATGATCAGGAAGGAGATTTCCGGTTTATCCTGCTTTCCGTCCGGGACATCACGGAAATGAAAGCCGGGGAAAGAAGACTTATCCAGGAAAAGGAAGAAGCGGAAAAACTGACCCGGACAAAATCAGATTTCCTTGCCAATATGAGCCATGAAATCAGGACCCCCATCCACACAATTATGGGAATGAACGACCTTCTTCTGGACACGGAGCTGGATGCGGAACAGCAGGAGTATGCCCAGCAGGTCTCCTTTTCAGCTGAAGTCCTTTTAAGCCTGATCAACGATATCCTTGATTTCTCTAAAATTGAAGCCGGCAAAATGGAACTTGAAGAAATTGAGTTTGATATATTTGAAACTACTGAAGGGGCCATGGATATGGTTTCCCTGGAAGCCCATAAAAAGGGCCTGGAAGTTACCCTGTTTATCGAAAAAGATGTCCCTGCTTTTTTAATAGGTGATCCTGTCCGCCTTCGCCAGATAATAATGAACCTTTTTAATAATGCAGTGAAGTTTACATCAAAAGGTGAAATTGCAGTCCATGTTGAGCGGGTAAAAGAAGAAAACGGCAAAGTCCTGCTTAGGTTGTCTGTACGGGACACGGGGATCGGAATTCCCAAAGAAAAAGCTGAAAAGTTGTTCCAGGCCTTTACCCAGGCTGACACTTCAACTACGAGAAAATTCGGAGGGACAGGTTTAGGATTATCCATATCCAAGAACCTCTCCGTCATGATGGGAGGCAGAATCGGCGTAGAAAGCACCTACGGAGAAGGTTCCACCTTCTGGTTTACTGTAACTATGACGCCTGCAGACGGCAGCAGAGAGAATTTTGAGATTCCGGAAGAACTCCCGGACAGTTCTATATTAGTTGTTGATGATAATACCACCTCAAGAACAAACCAGCGCAACTATCTTGAAGAGTGGGGCTGTACGGTAACAGAAGCGGCGGACGGAAAAGAAGCCCTGGAGATTCTCCTCGCACAGGCGGGAAAAGGCAGTCCTGTTGATATCTGCCTTGTAGATCTTCTTCTCCCCGGAATGGACGGATGGCAGCTGGCAAGTGAAATAAATTCCGATAAACGTATCAACTCCGCTAAATTAGTACTCCTCAGCCCTGCGGGAAAAAGCGCGGGGGAAGCAAAGATGAAACTTCTCCGCTGGTTCGACGCATACCTGAATAAACCTTTGAAGAAGAGGGAGTTCCTTGACTGCCTCTCCAGACTGGTAGGAAGTGAGGTTGATCTTGAGGCTGTGGATGAGGACTTTGATGCAGTTGAGGAGCTGGAGCCTCTTGCCGAAACCGCGGCAGCAGGGGGCAAAGTTCTCGTTGCGGAAGACCATGAAGTTAACCAGCAGCTTTTCGAGACAATTCTGCGGAATATCGGATGGAGCGTAGTCCTGGCGAATAACGGGCTTGAAGCGGTCAAAGCAGTGGAAAAGGAAAGATTCGACATCATTTTTATGGACGTTCAGATGCCTGAAATGAACGGTTATGAAGCAGCCCGTACAATCCGCGAATCCGGGATAAATACTCCGATTATTGCGGCTACCGCCAGTGCGGTGAAAGGCGAACTTGACCGCTGTTATGAGGTCGGCATGAATGATATCCTGGTAAAACCCTTTAAGAAAAAAGATGTTGTGCCCCTTCTGGATAAATGGATAAAAAAACCGGAAGACGAGTCGGAAGAGGAGCCTGAAGCGGCTTTACTGGAAGAGATGAGGAACGAAGAGGAAGAGGGAAAATACATTTTCAATATTGAAGAAGCAGTGGAAACCTTTCTCGGGAAAAGAGACGTAGTGAAGAGGGTTGTCAACAGTTTTATTGAGAAAGTTAAAGCTCAGCTTCCTGTAATGGACAAAGCCCTTGAATCAGGAGATTTTGAAACTCTGAGAGGAGAAGCCCATTCAATTAAAGGCGGAGCCTGGAACCTGGAGATCCGCAAACTCGGAGATACTGCCAAAGAACTGGAAGATGCCGGCAGGGAAGCACGGAAAGAAGATTCCTTCCGGTTTCTCGAGGATCTAAAATTGAATTTTACTGAGTTTATCGAATATTCCTCCCAGGTA